>Ga0078972_1015739_pt1 | contig 11470 bp, 7 predicted proteins | sample YelNatPaOPGAMG01_FD_67568 | JGI IMG/M metagenome (GOLD analysis project Ga0078972, IMG submission 67568) | Hot spring thermophilic microbial communities from Obsidian Pool, Yellowstone National Park, USA - OP-RAMG-01 (SPADES assembly) (version 2) | ecosystem: Environmental > Aquatic > Thermal...
CCGGACAGACGTAAATGTAGTCTTCAATTGGAAAGTCAGCATTACAATCTTTACAGTGGCCTCTTACCGGTATCTGTTCGATATTTAAAAAAGCACCGTCGGCTATAGTATCCTTGGCCACTATGGCAAAGCAAAATGTCAGCTGGAGCGGCTCGATAGCGCGTAATTCTCCTGCTAAAAGATTTATACGTGTTATACGGGTAGCACCTTCTTTTTGAGCAGTGGCTACAACGATATCAAGTATATTCTGGGCAATGCCCATCTCATGCATTAGATAATCCTTTCTGCTTAAGCTGATAGTGGTCGGTTAACCATGAAATCCACCTATCGAGTCCTGTACCGTTGATGCATGAGATTTCAATGATATCTATGTCCGGGTTGATCTTGCGCGCATTGGCTTTTGCTTCATCCAGATTGAAGTTGGTATATTGAATCAGATCTATCTTATTGATAAGCATAAGCTTTGATTCATGGAACATCAAAGGGTATTTCAACGGCTTTTCATCACCTTCGGTAACGCTGAGAATCATGACTTTATGATCTTCGCCGATGATAAATTCGGCAGGACATACCAGGTTGCCCACATTTTCAACTACCAGTATATCTATCTCATCGAGTTTTAGATGTGGAAGTGCGTGGGCGACCATGTTGGCATCGAGATGGCAGGCGTTGCCTGTAGTTAACTGGATGGTGGGTATCCCGAATTTGCTTATTCGATCGGCATCACGCGTGGTCTCGACATCCCCCACAATTACGCCTAGTCTCAATTTTCCTGCAAGCATTTCCGCCGTTTTTTCGAGAAGCAAGGTTTTACCGGCTCCCGGTGAGCTCATAAGGTTTATAACAAAGTTACGGTTTTTACGAAAGATCTGCCTGTTGTCCTCTGCTATTTTATCATTGGCCTGTAAAACATCCTGCATTACGTTTATCTTCACTGGAAAATACCTCCCTGACTTAAGCCTGCTGAATTATATCTATGGCAATCCAAATTATACATTAAATATATATTGTGTGCCATGTGCCAGACATATAGAGGCCGGTTGTAAGTGATTACATATTTCCTTATAATTAGCAAATATTCAATAAAATTAGATCGATATGTAATGAACTTAAAGTCGCGGGCAATGTATGGATCAAACAGGCAAGATAAACATTCCTGAGCGGGTTGAAGGACTGCGGGATCTGGCATATAACCTGTGGTGGAGCTGGCATCCACAGGCGCGCAATATGTTCAAGAGCTTGAACAGATCGGTCTGGAAGTCTAGCGGTCATAACCCCGTGAAGCTGTTACAGATCATACCATATTATCAGCTTGTGGCAAGCTCTAAAGACCCTTCCTATCTGAATACGTATGATAGCGTGATTACAGCTTTTAAACAGGCCATGCTCAATCCGGATTCATGGTATGAAAAAAAATATCCGGAATATTCTAAGGATGTTATTGCGTATTTTTCACTTGAGTTTGCCGTTCATAATTCTTTACCTTTATATGCCGGGGGCCTTGGCGTATTGGCAGGGGATTACTGCAAGGAAGCAAGTGATTTGGGTTTACCCATGGTTGGTGTTGGATTTATGTATCCGCAGGGTTATTTTCATCAACAGATTTCGCAGGATGGCTGGCAGAGCGAGGTATATGATCAGGTTAATTTTAATGAACTTGCCATCTCAAGGATACTGGGTAAAGAAGGCAATTTGTTGATGGTGAAAGTACCGCTGGATAATGTACAGATAAACGTGTCGGCGTGGGTGCTTAATCTCGGCAGAGTAAAACTATATCTCCTGGATACCAATCTTAATGAGAATCCTCCCGTATATAGGGGTCTCTCGGCCAGGTTGTATGGCGGTGACCGGGAAATGCGCCTGTTGCAAGAGCTGGTAATTGGGATAGGAGGCGTAAGAATACTCAGAGCCATTGGTATCAATCCTGTAATTTGGCATGCTAATGAAGGGCATACTACTTTTATGATGATAGAAAGGGTACGTGAACTTGTAGAAAAGGGAAAAACCATAAAACAGGCTGTAGATGAAGTGAAGGCCACTACGGTTTTTACCACCCACACACCTGTACCTGCAGGCAACGATGTTTTTTCGCTGGATTTAATCGATAAATATTTCCATAACTACTGGGGGCAACTGGGAATAAGTCGCGAGGAATTCATAAACTTTGGTACGCTGGAAAATGATAGAAATTCATTTAATATGACCGTTCTGGGATTACATCTTGCTGATTTCAGGAACGGTGTTAGTAAACTGCACGGTCAGGTATGCCGCAGGATGTGGCAATCCGCTTTTCCGGAGGTGCCTGAGGATAAAGTGCCTATAGATCATATAACCAACGGTGTGCATCTGGCAACATGGGTTTCTCCACAGCTGCAGTTTATATTCAGGTCGTATATAGGTGAAGACTGGCTGGAAAGGCAGGATGATCCCCTGATATGGGAAAAGGTTAAGGATATACCTGACGATGTATTGTGGAATTTCCACAGATGGCGGAAGGTTAAACTAATCAGCACCATTCTCGATCGTGCCCGCCAGCGGTGGTCTAAAGATAAAGTATCTCCTATCCAGCCGCTGGCAATGGGGGCATTACTTGATACCGAAGCTCTTACCATCGGCTTCTGCAGACGCTTTACCGACTATAAGCGGCCTACACTTATTTTTAAGGATGTTGATAGGTTGAAGAAAATACTGAGCAGAGATCTGCAACCGGTGCAGATAATATTTGCCGGGAAAGCACATCCCAATGATGAAAATGGCAAACGTCTGATCCAGCAAGTTTATAATTTCGCCAAAGATCCGGAATTTGGGGGGAGAATCGCTTTTGTTGAGGATTATGATATGCATATGGCTAGGGATCTCGTAAGTGGTGTCGATGTATGGTTAAATACCCCGCGCTTTTTAATGGAGGCAAGTGGAACGAGCGGCCAGAAAGCATCGGCTAACGGGGTCATCCATCTGAGTGTGCTTGATGGATGGTGGTATGAAGGTTTTAATGGAGACAACGGTTGGGGTATTGAAGAACAGGCCAATCCATCAAATTATGAAGAACAGGATAGGCTGACAGCAAATGCCATATTTAATATCCTTGAGGAAAAAGTAATACCACTTTATTATGACAGGGATATAAATGGCATACCGCATCGCTGGATAGGTATGATGAAGGAATCCATACGCACCAATATGCCGTTTTTTAATACTCGACGTATGACCAGAGAATATGCAGAAAGATATTATATCCGGGCTATACAAGGGTTACGAAAATAAAAAAGAAAATATTTATTAAAATCTGTTTGAATACGGATTGTCTTTATCCGATAAATCTGATAATTTATAACTTGCAATGAAACGTACGATTAAGAAACTGGGTGTCTTAACAAGTGGCGGAGATGCGCCCGGCATGAATGCTGCTATCAGGGCAATAGTAAGGTGTGCAAGCTATCATGATATCGATGTTATAGGAATCAAACGCGGGTTTGCCGGCCTCATTAACGGGGAATTTATCAGATTGAACAGACGTTCGGTCGCAAATATTATTCAAAAAGGCGGTACATTTCTGGAGACATCCCGGTGCAGTGAGATGTTTACCGTAGAAGGCAGGAAAAAAGCAATAGATGCTATGAAAGAAGAGGGTATAGATGCCTGTGTGGTAATAGGTGGTGAGGGATCTTTTAAAGGCGCAGCAGCGCTTTCTGAAGAAAGCGATGTCGATTTTATCGGTGTCCCGGGTACTATCGATAATGACATATGGGGGACCGATTATACTATCGGATTCAATACGGCTGTAAATACTGCTCTGGATGCTATAGACAGGATAAGAGATACTGCCAGTGCATTCGATCGCATATTTTTTGTTGAGGTGATGGGGAGAAAATCGGGATTTATAGCACTGGAAGTCGGCCTTGCCGGCGGTGCCGAGCAGATTATAGTTCCTGAGATAAAGATGGATATCGAGGATCTGTGCCAGAATCTGCGTGAGAGCTTCAGACGGGGTAAAAAGAGCAGTATCATTGTTGTGGCGGAAGGTAATCAGATGGAGGATACCATCAATATCGCCAAATATGTGGAGATGAGATTGAAAGTCGAATGTCGCGTTTGTACACTCGGCCATATTCAACGTGGAGGATCGCCGTCTGCAAATGACAGGATTCTGGCAAGCACACTGGGCATAGCTGCCGTCGAGGGTTTATTAAATGGCAAAGCCGGGCATGCAGTGGGTGAGATTAAGAACGAACTCGTTTATACACCTTTCAAAGAAACATGGGAAAATAAAAAGAAGATAGATGAGCGATATTTTAAGTTTTTACCCGTCCTTTCGATATAAGGATTACAGATTCAGAACTTTCATAGCGTATTTTTATCCGATTTTGAAATCTCTGAGATTGCATCTCTATCGATACGCAGATAATAAAGCAATATTGTCAGGAGGATAATACGTGGAAATTGTTAAATGGTTTGAGGAAATAGGAAAATCCGATGTAAGCAAGGCTGGCGGCAAAGGCGCCAATCTGGGAGAGCTTACTTCGGCAGGGTTACCGGTTCCACCCGGTTTTGTGGTAACAGCTCAAGCTTATCAGCTATTTACAACTGCGAGTGGCCTGTCGCAGAGAATTGCCAGTGCGATGGAGGGGTTGAATGTAGATGATACTTTTGAGCTGCAAACAAGGGCTAAAGAAATCCAGCAGATGATCGTAAGCACTGATATGCCGTCAAACATTAAGAACGAAATAATTAAAGCATACGACCTTCTTTCACAGCGAGATGGGGTAAAAGCACAGTTTGTTGCCGTAAGGTCATCGGCCACCATGGAAGATTCCGAGCAGGCCTCTTTTGCAGGTATGAATGCCACCTTTCTTAATGTGAAGGGAAAGGATGAACTGATAAAAAAAGTAAAGGAATGCTGGGCATCACTGTATGGTGCAAGGGTGATTTTCTATAGAGCTAAAAAGGAGTTTCTGGAAGAACCGGTTATAGCAGTGGTAGTACAGAAAATGGTAAATTCCGATAAAGCGGGTGTAATGTTCACGGCCAATCCCAGTAACAGTAATTTATCAAGTCTTGTGATCGAGGGAGCTTTCGGTCTTGGTGAAGTGGTGGTGGGAGGGCTTGTTGCCCCGGATTATTATGAAGTTGATAAAGAAACATTGAAGATCAGAGAAAAACGTATTTCCCATAAAAATTTCAAGATCATCCGTGACGAAAACGGAAACAACAAACAGGTAAATCTTACGGATAAAGAAGCTAATCAGTCTGTTCTCTCGGATGATGAGGTTCGGAAACTCACCGAGCTGGGATTAAAGATTGAAAAACACTATGGAAGCCCGCAGGATACCGAATGGGCTATCGAAGGTGACAAAATATATATGGTGCAGTCAAGACCCATTACAACTCTGGTAAAGGCCGCTGAAGTAAAAGTGGAGAAAGCGGAAGAAGAAAGTAAAGAGTTGATCAGAGGTCTGGGAGCAAGTCCGGGAAGGGGTAGTGGTGAGGTTCGTGTGCTTGTCTCACCCGATCAGGATAACGGTTTCGAAAGCGGTGATGTGTTGGTTGCCGAGATGACAACTCCAGACTGGGTGCCGTTGATGAAAAAAGCTTCTGCCATTGTCACGGATGGCGGCGGAATGACGTGCCATGCCGCTATCGTGTCCAGAGAGATGGGCCTACCCTGTGTCGTAGGAACACGCAATGCTACCAGAGTGCTCAAAGATGGAATGCTGGTAACGGTTGATGGTACACATGGTATCGTATATGAAGGACAATTAAAGGAGGTTAAGAAGACTGCAGAAGAAAGCGGTCCTGCTGTAATGAGAATGGCTCCTGTGATTACGGCAACCAAACTGTATGTTAATCTGGCTATGCCCCATGAGGCTGAGAGGATTGCCAAAGAGGATGTTGATGGAGTGGGATTGCTCCGGGCCGAGTTCATGGTGATAGACGCCTGTGACGGCGTGCATCCACGCATGTTGATCGAAGAAGGTAAAAGCAACCAATTTATCGATGCCATGGTCAGGAAATTGCGCATTTTTACCCGGGCATTTTATCCACGGCCTGTTATTTACCGGGCGATCGATTTTCGAACTAATGAGTTCCGCAACCTTAGAGGTGGAGAAAAATATGAAGCTATAGAACAAAATCCTATGATTGGTTTCAGGGGCTGTTATCGTTATGTTTTAAATCCCGACCTATTCGAGCTGGAGCTTAAAGTTATCCAGAAAGTCAGGGAGCAGGATAAGAATTTACATCTCATGATACCTTTTGTTCGTACACTTTGGGAATTTCAAGCATGTAAAAAGATCATAGATGACAGTGAACTTGGCAAAGATAGAGAAATGGAGCTTTGGGTGATGGCGGAGGTGCCGTCTGTGGTCTGGAGATTGGAAGACTATGCGCGGGCGGGGATCAGTGGTGTGTCTATAGGTTCTAACGATCTTACACAGCTTGTACTCGGAGTAGATCGCGATAGTGAAGTATGTTCGCCTTTATATGATGAAAGAGATAAGGCGGTGCTTGAAGCTATTAGACTGATTATCACTACCTGTCGGAGCATAGGGATTACGTGCTCTATATGCGGTCAGGCTCCTTCTAACTATCCGGACTATGCAGAAAAGCTGGTGGAGTGGGGAATTACATCTGTCTCGGTTAATCCGGATGTAATTGAACGTACCAGACACAATATAGCTGCTGCTGAAAAGCGTATTCTGCTTAGAATGGCGAGGCATACAAATTTAAAAGAATAGAAAAGTATTTTCGATAGATTATTTGAGCGCAGGTAGCAGGATAACCGACATCACGGGTTTATCCTGCTACTATTATTTAGTTTCCTTTTTTCATGCGGTGCATTTAAAAGTACAATATTTTGACATGTATATTAAAAAAATCTGTGGGCAATTTTTAAAACATGAATAATATCCGTAACTTCTGTATTATTGCGCATATAGATCACGGTAAGTCAACACTGGCCGATAGGATTCTGGAGGTTACCGGAATGGTGAGGAAAGCCAGCATGGATCAGATGCTGGACAGCATGGAGCTGGAGCGTGAGAGGGGTATAACAATTAAAGCTAAATCGGTCAGAATTCCTTACGTCTCAAAAAGCGGTATCGAGTATGTATTGAATCTGATAGATACACCCGGTCATGTTGATTTCAACTATGAGGTATCACGCAGTTTGGAAGCCTGTGAAGGAGCAGTTCTTCTGGTGGATGCCACTCAGGGTGTAGAAGCCCAGACTGTAGCAAATGCCAATTTAGCTCTCGACGCCGGTTTAAAAATAATACCTGTTATCAATAAAATCGATCTTCCGGGCGCTATGATCGACGACTGCAGTCTTCAACTTTACAGTATGCTGGGGATGCGTATTGAGGATATTTTACTTGTCTCCGCCAAGGATGGCACGGGCGTACCCGAGTTATTAGAAGCAATTGTTAACAGGGTTCCTCCCCCGAGAGGCGATCCAGAAGGACCACTGAAGTGCCTGATATTTGATTCCTTCTTTGATCCATACCGGGGTGTAGTTCCGCACATCAGGGTTTTTTCTGGAACAGTCACCAGGGGAGATAGGATAGTGCTAAAATCCAGCGGTAAATCATTTGAAGTTGAAGAAGTAGGTTATTTTAAACCGGGATTGATGACTACTGATAAACTGATGGCGGGGGAGGTTGGCTATATAATTGCACTTATTAGAAATGCGGGTGAAATTCATGTGGGCGATACCGTTGTATCAGCAGAGCATCAGGATATAGATGTCATACCCGGATTCAGAATGTCCCAGCCCATGGTGTATTGCGGCATTTACCCGGTTTTAACCAGCGATTATGCCCGGTTAGGAGCGGCTCTTGAAAAATATAAATTGAATGATTCTTCTATTGTATTTGAGAAGGAAAGCTCAGCAGCTCTGGGATATGGATATCGTATAGGATTCTTAGGTTTACTGCATATGGAGATTGTGCTGGAACGGTTAAAACGGGAATATGAGCAGGATATTATAGCAACGATGCCTTCCGTAATATATAAAGTCGTATGTAAAAATGGCGATATACTGATGCTTGATAATCCATCTAAATTTCCCCCTGCGGGTCAGATAGACCATATTGAGGAGCCTGTAATAAAAGCCAGGATAATTATTCCTCCGGAATTTGTGGGTTCGTGCATGGAGCTGGCTGAAAATAAGCGTGGGATGCTGGTAGCCATCGAGCACCCTGATGATAGAAAAGCGGTCCTCATATATAACCTACCGATGTCAGAGATGATCACCGATTTTTACGATAAATTAAAAAGCGTTAGCAGAGGTTATGCCAGTATGGACTATGTTTTCAGCGGTTATCGAGCAGGAGATCTGGTAAAGGTGGATATTCTGGTGAATAACAGCCAGGTTGATGCTTTATCATATATATCGCCCAGGGAGAAGGCTGCTGTCAAAGGCCGCGCGTTAATACAGAAGCTGAGTAAACTCATACCCAAACACCTGTTTAAAATACCCTTGCAGGCGGTGATAGGATCTCAGGTTATAGCGCGTGCTGATATCTACCCATTGCGCAAAGATGTTTTGGCTAAATGCTATGGGGGCGATATCACCAGAAAACGCAAATTATTGGAAAAACAAAAGGAAGGTAAGAAAAAAATGAAAATGGTCGGATCGGTTGAGGTGCCGCAGGAAGCCTTCCTTTCCCTTATGAAAATAGAGGAATAGCTGTTAATTATGCAGGGTCTGTATATACACATACCCTTCTGTGTGAGGAAATGCAATTACTGCGATTTCTTTTCACTGGCTGGCAGGCTTGATTTGCTGGATGCTTATATTAATTCTATATTAGGCGAGGCATCAAAATATGCGGGTATGCCGTTTGAAACGTTTTACATGGGTGGTGGTACTCCAAGTCTGCTGGGTGCTGGCCGATTGACTGCTCTTATCGATGGTCTCAATCAGATATTCGACCTGCATGGCCTTTTTGAATCATCGATTGAGGTTAATCCTGATTCTGCTGATGTACCGTTGCTGAAAGCGGCGTTACAGTCCGGTTTTAACCGGATATCAATAGGCGTGCAGTCCATGAATGATGCTGAATTGAGAAAATCGGGGAGGGTTCACACCGCCGATCAGGCCAAAAACTGTATTGAAAATGCACTTAAATGTGGCTTCAATAATGTATCTGCTGATATAATCATAGGCTTGCCCGGACAGACAGAATATAGCCTCAGAGAAACTTTACATATTCTTCTGGAAGAAGGGGTGAATCATATATCCGCCTACTGCCTTTCTATTGAGGAGGGTACACCGTTTGCCACAAAAATCCCGGCTGATATGCCGGATGATGATTTTCAGGCTGAGATGTACCAGATGGTAGAGCAAGTCCTGACCGGTAGCGGTTTTGCACATTATGAGATATCCAATTTTGCCAGACCGGGATTCCAGTGTATGCATAATATAAATTACTGGCGTGGGGGTGACTATATCGGGTTGGGTGTGGCCGCCGCTTCCCATTTAAATCGCAAACGTTGGAAAAATGCATCTGATCTGGAAGCGTATTTAATCGACCCGTTAAAGATCGAGATCGAATATGATGTTTTGGCGAGTTTACAAAAAATAAGTGAAGAAACGATTTTGAAATTGAGGTTACTGACTGAAGGTGTCGATCTTTCAGCATTTCAAAACAGGTATGATACTATTGTAATAGATAACCTGATGCGAAGACTGGATGCGATGGTAGAGGAAGGAAAATTGGTTCGACGGGAATTAAATTATCTTTTGCCGGATGAAAAAGTGCTGATATCAAACAGGATATTTGCCGAGATTCTCGATTAGAATACGGATTACCAGATACCGGGCAATAAAATTTTACGCTTGGCAGGATAATCCGGAAAATTTTCATGATACCATCTGTAATGGGCTCTGGCCCGCGGCGCCAGGTTGGCTATTGTCCATATAGCAAAGCTCAATCCTGCGAGAGACCATGTTGCAATGGCCCATCCGCACCATATCAATATTTCACCGAGGTAATTCGGGCAGGAGACCGCGTTGAATAGCCCTCCGTAAGGTATTTTATAGCCAGATTCGCCGGGTTGACGTAGATGTGAAAGTATATGGTCTGAATGCCGGTTGATGATAAAACCCATCGCGAAAATCGATACACCCACGATAAAACGCGGGTCGCTTAACCAACTTTGAGGATAGCCACCGGATAGATTGAAGATATAATAGCCGTTCAATGACGCGTTTACAAAATTAAAGAAAATGCCCGATAAAACTACTGAGAAGGGCATGCTCCGATTAGAAGTTTTTATACTGAAAGGATAAATGAAAGCACGGTGCAGATAGTGTGCTTCCCAGAGGATAAGAAGGATTATGGAAGTGATGGAAATAGGAGCCACACCTGATAAAAAACATAAGAACATGATTACAGGTGACCATAATTCCATTATGATCCATCCCAGTTTATTGTTTATAATCGGACCCCAGCCAGATTGCACATGGCGACCGTATGGTGCCGGTATAAATAACAGGAAGACAAATATCACCGCTGATAGAATTATCCAGATCGTGAGTGTAAAGTTATAAAGCACCATACTCATAAAATGCCTCACAGATATCCATTTTCCCTGAACCATCGTAGTGTGTCTTTTAAAGTTTGTAAAATCGGGCGTGGATGATATTTTAGCTCGGTCGAAGCCTTATGATGGCTGATATTGTGGTTGCTATTAACCGCCTGTAATGAGGCGGTTGTGTACAGGGGTCTTGTGCCTGATATATAAGAAGACAGTGTAAGAAGAGGGGCACACGCCCTGGCGACAGGCATTGGACATACCCATAGAGGCGGTCTGCTGCCGCTTATAGAACAGACCATTTCTGCCAGTTCCTTTAGTGAGACCCAGTGACCCGAAAGAAGATATCTGGAGCCCGGTGGTGCTGATTCAGCTGCTGTTATGGCACCATTGGAAACATCCCTTGCATCAACCCAATCAAACCCTCCTTCGACAATAACAGGCAGATGACCTTTAGCAATCAGGATAATGGCCTGCCCGGCATATGAAGGTTGATAATCGTAGGGGCCTATTATTGCCGTGGGATTGATGATAACTGCATTTAAACCATCTTGGATGGCGTTGCGTACAAGTTTTTCGCCTTCCGATTTGGAGCGATCGTAATCGGTGGCCCTGCGATGATTTATCAGGGGTCTGGATTCATCCACGGGTTTGTCCAGAGGCTCCTGCTCGAGCGAGTGGATTGAGCTGAAATGGATAAGGCGTTTAATATCCTTCCTCCTGCAGACTGTGATCACATTACTGGTTCCTTTTACATTGATTTCGTAGCAGAGGGCCCGATTGCGGCCCGATAAGGATATGTGGGCGGCAAGATGATATATCTGATCAACGCCGGTGCAGGCTCTGCAAAGAGAGTTGATATCGAGGATATCACCCCTGACCTTTTCCACATCCAGACCTTCCAGTCCGCGTTCGCTGCGGTGTACCAGGACTT
>Ga0078972_1015741_pt1 | contig 11469 bp, 8 predicted proteins | sample YelNatPaOPGAMG01_FD_67568 | JGI IMG/M metagenome (GOLD analysis project Ga0078972, IMG submission 67568) | Hot spring thermophilic microbial communities from Obsidian Pool, Yellowstone National Park, USA - OP-RAMG-01 (SPADES assembly) (version 2) | ecosystem: Environmental > Aquatic > Thermal...
GGCCTCAGGCGTGCTCGCCGGGATGTCGAAGGCGCCGTAGCTGCCGAGGTGCCCATGCGCATCTATAACCAAATGCCCGGCAAGGGGCAGGCCCAGCCGTCCGTGCTCACTCAAGAGCACACTGACCTCCGCCGCTGGCCAGAATAGGGGCATCTTAGCCTGAATCGCCAGGAAGGCAAGCAGCAGTCGGGGGTGGCTGCTGGGCGAGCCCTGGTCGCCGGCAGGCGAGACCCGCTTGATCGCCGCGCCGGCTGGCCCTACAATTCGGGCGCTGGCTCGCTTTCGCGGGCGGTGCCGTGCCCCGACATGGTCGTGAAGTCTCGCTGGGACATGAGACGTTCGTCAGCGGCGCCCGGCAGGCACCGCTACGCGGGCGTGATCGGTACCCCGCCTCCAGTTGGCATCACACCACGTCCTTGCGCTTCTGGAACACCACGGTCAGCAGGAACAGGCCTGCCATGATGGCGGCCAGAGCGGCCCAGCGCGTGGCCACCCGCCCCCGGAAATAGCCGCCGAAGGCATCTATGTTGAAGGCGATCATGCCCTCCTGCGCCGTGATGGCGCTCTGGCGATCCTTCTCCCATTGTGAGCGCTCATCGGCGTATCGGTCCATGGCGAGTTGGTATTCGCTCAGCTGGGCCTGGCTCTGGCCGGCGTAGTCGCTCATCTGTTGCTTGAGGGCCTGCGAGTAATCCTGCGCCTGGGCCTGGCTTGCCTCAGCGTACTCGTTCAGCTGTGCGATCGCCGTCTGCTGTTGCTGCGCTGCCTGCTTCTGCACCTGCGCCAGGTAGCCGTCCAACTCGGTGGGGTCGGTCGGCTTGGGGATTGGCGTGAGCGTGGGTAGTGGTGTCAGCGTGGGTAGGGGCGTTGGCGATGGCAAGGGCGTGGGCGAGGGGTAGGCTGTCGGCCGAGCTGGCTGCACTGGCGCGGGCTGGGCGAGGGCGGCCTTGGCGGCACCGGTGTACGTGTCCTTGGAGAGGATGCCCGGGAAGTCCGTGCATTGCTGGAACATATTGGCGCCCATGCAGGCACACTTTGCCTTCTGCTCGTCGGTGATCAGGGCGCGGCTCGCCTTAGGCACGAGCCAGCAGGCATCGCTCGCGGCTTTCTCCGCCAGGCCACTGGTGCGCACGAACGCCTCCATGATCCAGCGTGCCGGCACAACCAGGCTCACCACCTTGCCGCCGGGGATGTCGCCCAGTGGCATCAGGCCGCCGAACAGGAACTGGGGCACGAGCACGGCGATGAGCAGGATCATCGCCGCCTGTTGGTTGGGTGCGATGGCCGAGATGGCGAGGCCGATCATGTAGCCGCACAGGAGGCCGAGGAAGAAGGTGAGGAAGTAGGCCAGGAATGCCTGCGGCGTCGGCGCCGGCGGATGCACGAGGAGCAGGCGAATGACGAGAAGAGCGAGCGCCGAGTAGATGGCGAAGACGGCTCCAAGCCAGACCTTGGAGAGCAGGTAGGGGAGCAACTTGAGGCTATTGGCCCGCTCTCGCTTGTAGATGTCGGCCTCTTTGACAATCTCGCGCACGCTGTTGAGGGCGCCGACCAGCAGGGTGATGATGGCCGTGACGCACCACATGCTGACGATGCGGCTGGCGTTGCCCTGGACGGGGTCATAGAGCGTGCCACCCCAGGCGAAGTCCATCAGGCCGATGCCAGGCGCCAGCAGCAGCAACAGCAGTAGGGTCGCCCGGTCCTTGGCCAGGATGCGCAAGTTGCGCGAGGAGAGAATACCGAACTGGCGCAGAGCCGAGACGCGCCGCGGCCCCGCCTCCACTCGCGCCGTCGTCTGCGGCTGTGGCTGCTGGCTGGCACCGGCTACCTGGCGGAACCGCGCCGCCCAATCCTGCGGCGTGCCCCGCCGAGGGTCGGTGAGCAAGTTGTAGATGTCGTCGAACTCCATCAGCTTCTCGCGCCGCTCCCTGACGGAACGGAACTGGTCGAAGTAGGCCAGGGCATCCTCGGGGGAGCCGTAGAAGGCGAGGTAGCCGCCGCGTGCCAGGAACACCACCTTGTCGCAAAGCATGACGTTCTTGGTGGCGTGTGTCACGAGAAGGATGGTGCGGCCCTGATCGGCCAGGCGGCGCAACAACTTCATCATCTCGTATTCGGTGCCGGGGTCCAGGCCCGAGGTTGGCTCATCCAGGAAGAAGAGACGCGGCCGGGTGAGAAGTTCGACCCCGATGGAAACGCGCTTGATTTGCCCGCCGGAGAGGCGGCCGACCTGCACGTCCTTGCGTTCGCTGAGGCCGAGGTCCTCCATCACCTCGGCTACGCGCTTGTGGCGCTCCTCAGGCGTTGTGTCGGGCGGCATGCGCAATTGGGCGGCATAGTCGAGCGCTTCCTGCACGCTGAGCTCAGGGTGGACGATGTCCCGCTGGGGCACGTAGCCGATGTCGGCACGGAAGCGGTCATAGTTGTGGTAGAGGTCTATGCCGTTCACCAGCACCTGACCCTGGGTGGCTGGACGGTAACCGCTGATGGCATTGAGGAGCGTCGTCTTGCCCGAGCCGCTCATGCCGACGACGGCCACGAACTCCATAGGCGGTATGCTGAGGGAAATATCCTGCAGCAGGTTGAGTGAGCGGGACACCTGCTGGCGCAAAGCGATGGCCTCAACACGGATGCCTTCCTCAGCCCGCAGGCCGAACTGCTCCTGCTCCAGGACGAAGGTGTAAGGGCCGATGTCAATATGGTCCGAACTGTCGAGCCAGGCTTCATCGCGGATGCGCTGATCGTTGACGAAGACGCCATTGGCGCTGCGCAGGTCCTTGATGCGGTAGCGCTTGCCCAGGCGCTCGATGACGGCGTGATAGCGGCTGACCTGGGGGTGGTTGAGGACGATCTGGTTATCGGGGGCGCGGCCGATGGTAACCCGCTCCTGTGTGCTCAGGTTGAGGCCCTGGGCGTGCAAAGGGGGCTCCGCGGCGGCTGGAGGTGCGCCAAACGCGGTCCTCGGCATCGTCTCGGCGACGGTGCTGAGAGCCTGAGGTGGTGGCTGAGGTGAGGCAGCGGCGCCGGCCTGAATGGGCGCCAGGGCCAGCACGTACGGGCCGATGCTGAAAGGCTGGCCCAAAGCCAGGGGGAAACGGCGGCGCGGGGCGAGCGGCTGCTCACCTATCTGGGTGCCGTTGCTCGAGCCGAGGTCAGTCAGCCAGATGCCATCAGCATCGAATTGCAGGCTTGCATGGTGGCGGGAGACGCCGGGGTGGTCCAAGCGCAGGTCGCAATCCGTGGCGCGGCCGATGATCAGGCTGTCGCCCGTGACCGGGAATGTCTGCCAGCCAGCCTGCCCGGCGGCATACTGGAGAAGGAAGCGTGGTGGCCCGGCGGGGCGTTGGCTAACGTCAGCGACGGCATCGGGACGGGCCCGATCCTGAGGCCCGGACAGGGCCTCGGCTTCGGCCCTGGTCGGCAGGCGCGTCTCTTCCTCCTGCGGCCCGCGCTCAGGCACGTTGGTGACTGTGGCGCTGCTGGCGGCGTCCGGACGCGGCGGAGGAGGGGTGGCGGGCGCTGGCCCGGCCTGAGCGAGCGAGACCATGAAGGCCGTGTCCCCCATGCCGAAAATCTGGCCCGGCGTGATGAGGGTGGGTGTCTGCGGCGGGAGGCGCTTGCCGGCGACGATCGTGCCGTTGGTGGAGCCAAGATCCACCAGCCAGATGCCATCCGGCCGCAGTAGGATCTGGGCGTGACGGCGCGAGAGGTTGTGATCGTCGAGCGCCAGATCGGCGCTGGCGTCGCGGCCGATGGTGGTCACATCCCTGAGCGGGATCTCACCCTCATAGTTCCCCTGGCGGTAGCGCAGGACGTAGGTGGGCATGGGCCACTCCTGGTGAGCCGTTAGGGACCAGTGCGGAGACGCTCGCTAACTGAACGCTGACACTTTCCAGTATAGCGCATCGGGCGAGGATGGAAAGGGCAGCAAGGCTCGCAACCGCCACCCATGCGAAGATAGCCAGCGGCTGAGGTGCCAGTTGTGGTCGTGCCGGCCTGAGCACCTCTTACGGCGCGGCCAAGCGCCGTCGTTGTGATCGCGGGCCGCGTGGCCGGGTTAGTGCCCAACCTCGAGGCCCTCGCAGGCGGAGCGAGCTCTCAGGCGCAGCCGCCGGCCGGCTTGGCCGCCACGATTGAATAGTAGATCTGGCCCCAGGTGAGCAGGTGCGCATAGGTGCCTGGCGCCGCCGTGGTGGGGATGAGGTGGCGCGGATCCTCGTAGACACCGCGGATGACGAGGCCGGACTCGATCAGGCCGTTGAAAGCGTCGCTGAGCAGATGGCGGAACTCCATGCTGCTGTCGCTCCCACCCCTGACGCGGCCGCGATAGAACGGCTCGCTGATGCGGTAGCCCTTGCCATCCCAGCTGGCCTCATCCACACACATGCCGACCGGCTCGCAGTGAGCCACACGATACAGGCCACCGGGGCGCAGCACCCGGGACACGCCGCGGTAGACCGGAAGGAGGTCGGGCACATAGCCGAGGCTCACTTCCTGGTAGACCACGTCGAATGACTCATCGGCCAGAACCGAGATGTCGCGCATGTCGCCCTGGATGGTTCGCACCGGAAAACCGAAGTGCTTGGCAACCAGCCGATCGCCCGCCAGTTGGCCTTCGGTCAGGTCATAGACGGTGACGTTGGCTCCCAGCAGGCCAAAGACGGCTGACTGCTGGCCGCCGCCCGTGGCCAGCAATAGCACGTCTTTGGGGCGACCGGCCGCTGTCGCCTGGGCAACGTCGTGAAACAGCCACTGCGGGTAGATGTAGGTGTAAGGCTCGGGCAGAACGTCAACGTCGCCGGCGGCAAAGGCGCGCACGAGGGCCGGGTCGAGTTCGAGCCAGGGGCGGGTGTAGCCTGAGCCCTGGCTCACTTCGTTCTCCCAGAAGCGCCGGTTGGTGCTCGCGACTTCGTCGAGTTGGGACATGCTTTCCCCTCCTCCTTGGGGTGCACCTGGCACGCTCGTTGGCGGCGCCAGGGCCGGCAGCCTGTTCGTGGTTTGGTCAGGGCGTGGCCTCGACGGCGATGAACACCCCGAAGAGGTAGGTGTGGCTGCCGAAACCATCGGGCGGCTGGACGATGCGCAGCCCTGCCTGCGCCAGCATCTCCAGAAGCCTGCGGTTCCAGCGGCAACCGACAGTCGCTGTCCAGGCGTCGGCCAAGCGATCCTGCAGACGGCCGAGGAGCGGCGAGGCGCTGCGGCCGTGCTCGAGCAGGAGCACGCGCCCGCCCGGTCGGCAGACTCGGGCCATCTCGCGCAGCGCTGCGACCGGGTCGGCGAAGCTGCAGGTACTCAGGGAAGCCACCACGGTGTCGAAGGTTGCGGCCGGGAAAGGTAGCGCTTCGCCATCGAGTATGGCGAAGTCGGCCGTGCGCCCGAGGGCGGTGGCGCGCTGGCGGGCGACGAGCAGCATGGCTGGGCTCATGTCGCTGAGCGTGAGCGCGCACTCCGGCGGGTAGTGCGGCAGGTTCAAGCCCGTGCCGGCAGCGACTTCGAGGACCTTTCCGCGGGCGCGGCGCAACAAACGCCGCCTCAACCGACGCACCAACGGCAACTCGTAGATCAGAGTGATACGGTCGTACGCCGGTGCGTAGCCAGTGTAACGGCGGCGCAGGTCGGCCTTTTCCGCTAAGGCGCCATCCGGCATCTGGCTGTGCTCCTATCTATCCGCGAGTGTTCTTGCCCTATCCGCACGCTGGCCTCTGCTTACTGGTCGCTCTTTCGAAGAGAGCTATTGACAGCTATAATTATAGGGGTTGCGGTGAGAGCTACACCAACGTACCCGTCTTCTTGTAGCTCACAACTTGAGGAATAGGGTTGTGGATACCTTGCGCATCCCATATCCGCCCGAAGTGGCCTTGGCGCTACAGCAGGAGCCACAGGAGTTCGAGCCGGAAGCCAGGCTTCTCTTGGCGGTGAAACTGTATGAGACAGGGCGGCTGACTACCGGCCTTGCGGCCAGACTGGCAGGCCTACCGCGGAGCGCTTTCATCTCGCTCCTGGGCCGCTATCGGTTGTCGCCTTTCGGCGAGTCGCCGCACGAACTGGAGGCCGATCTGGAGCATGCCCGCCGGGCCTGTGATCGCCAATAACACTCCCTTAGCGGCCCTCTGGGCGATCGGCAGGCTGGGCCTACTGGGCGACCTCTTCGGAGAAGTGCTGATCCCACCGAGCGTTCGCGATGAGTTCCTTGCAACGGGAGAGCCTGAGCGCCGGCTGGCTCTTGAGGCGGCGCCCTGGCTCAGGTGCGTTGCCGTAAGTGACCAGCGCCGCGCGCTGGCCTTTGTCTACCTGGACCTTGGCGAAGCCGAGTCGCTCGCGTTGGCCGAGGAGACATCCGCTCGGCTGTTGGTCATGGACGAGCTCAAGGGACGGCGGTTGGCTCGGAGGCTGGGAATACCTCTGACTGGCACCCTCGGTGTGCTGCTACTCGCGAAAGAGAAGGGCCTGTTACCGGCTCTGGCACCGGTTCTCGATCAGCTGCAGGAATGTGGGCTCTACCTGAGCCCACCGCTGGTTGCGGAGGCCCTGGCGCTCGCCGGCGAGTCTCCTTCTGAGCCGCCTGCCTGAAGCGTTACGCTGACCGCAGTGCGCCTTGGCCCGGTGGCGAGAGGGACTCGCCCTGCCACCGGACGGGTCCCTCTGGTCACTTCGATGGGCGCAGCCAAGGCGCCTCAGTTTGCTACAACTTCTTCTCCGGTGGCTGCTGGCCCTCGGGTTGGTCAGTGCGCTCGGGCTTGGCGGGCGGAGCGCCGAAATCGCGCATCCTCTCGGCCATCTGCTGCAGTGTCCTATCCACCAGGAAGTTGATGCTGCCTTCCTCCCAGGAGCCATCCTCCAGCCGCTTGCCGGCCTTGACGCCAGTGAGCAACTCGATGCCCTCGTCAACATTGGCGACGGCGTAGATGTGGAACTTGCCCTCGCGCACGGCGTCCAGGATTTCCTCTTTGAGCATGAGGTTGTCCACGTTAGCAGCGGGGATGAGCACGCTTTCGTCGCCCTGGAGCCCCTTAGCTTTGCAGACGGCGAAGTAGCCTTCGATCTTCTCGTTAGCGCCACCGATCGGCTGCACCTCGCCCTTCTGGTTGACGGAGCCGGTGACGGCGAAGCTCTGCTTGATGGGCACGCCGGAAAGGGCGGAGAGCAAGGCATATAGCTCGGTGCTGGAGGCGCTGTCGCCGTCCACACCACTGTAGCTCTGTTCGAACACGAGGCGCGCCGAGAGCGTCAGTGGCTTATCGGTGGCATAGCGGCTGGCCAGGAACCCTGAGAGGATGAGCATGCCCTTGGTGTGGATGGGCCCGCCCAGCTTGGACTCGCGTTCAATATCAATGATGCCCTCGCGCCCGAGGGCGATGCTGGCAGTGATGCGGCTGGGCTGCCCGAACATGACATCTCCCAGGCCGAGTACAGCCAAGCCATTGACCTGGCCCACCTTGGCGCCGCTCGTGTCAATCATGATGATGTTGCGCTGGATGGCCTCGACGATGCGTTCCTGGATCAGGTTGGAGCGGTAGAAGCGCTCGTCTATGGCCTTCTTGACGTGGGCATCGGTCACGAAGGGGGCGTTCTCCTGCGCGGCGTAGAAGCTGGCCTCGCGGATGATATCCGAGATCTCGCCGAAACGAGTGCTGAGCTTCTTCTGATCGTCCGCCAGGCGCGAGCCGTGCTCTACGATCTTGGCCATGGCCGAGGCGTCAAGGTGCTTGAGGTTCTCCTCTTTGACCACATTGCTCACGAAAGCGGCGTAATCGCGCACGCTGTGCTCGTCGCGGTCCATGGCGATGTCGAAATCGGCCTTGACCTTGAATAGCTCGCGGAAATCCTCGTCCAGGGCGTAGAGCAGCTGGTAGATGTACTCCTGGCCGATGAGGATCACCTTGACATCCAGCGGGATGGGCTCCGGCCGGAGGCCTTTCGTTGTCAGGAAGCCGAGGCGCTCTCCCGGCTCCTCGATGGTGATCTGCCTGGAGCGCAGGGCGCGCTTGAGGCTATCCCACGACAATGGGTTGCGCAGCACTTCCTCGACCGGCAGCACCAGGTAACCACCGTTAGCCTTATGCAGCGACCCCTGCTTGATCAGGGTGAAGTCGGTGAGCAGAGCGCCGAACTGGGCCTCTTTCTCCAGGCGGCCGAAAAGGTAGTTGTAGGTGGGGTTGCGCTCCATGACGACGGGGGCGCCCTTGAGATCGGAGTTGTCCACCAGCACATTCACCTCGTACTTTCTGGTGGACCTTTCTTCCATGCCCGGGATGCGGAATGGGCTGGCCGGTTGAGCCTGGCCGGGTTCGGCCCGGAATTGATCCAGGTTGGCGAGCATGTCGTCCCGCACTTCATCGAGATAGGCGAGGACCTCCGGCTGGCTGTGGAAGTGATCTTTCAGGTCCTCGAGCAGGGGCCCCAACGCGAAAAGGGCCACCTGCTTATCCAGCTTTTCCATCGCCTCTTCGGCTGCTTTTTCGACAGCACGCAGTTGCCGCAGGCTAGCCTGCACTTCTGCCTGAAGCGCTTCCTGGCGCTGGTTGATCTCGTCCTTCGCCTGCTGCGGCAGGGCGAGGAAGTCCTCGCGGCTGAGCGGTTTGCCCTGTACGACCGGTATGGTGAGCAAGCCGGCCGGCGTTGATTGGATGACGAAACCGGCTCGCTCCGCGAGGCTGTTAATGTAGGCGAAAACCTCGTCCCGCTGCTTCTGGAAGACGCGGATGGTCTCCTCGCGCCGGTTGGCGTAGTCCTCGCTTTCGAAGGCGCGCTTGATGGCAGCGCTGGCTCCCTCAACCAGGCTCTTCATGCCGTCCCGTAGAGCAGCGCCGCGGCCGGGGGGCAGGCGCAAAGCCCTGGGGTAATAGGCATCCTTGAAGTTGTTGACGTATACCCAGTCGTCCGGCACGGGCTGCTTGCTGGCGATCTCAGACAGGAAGCGCTGGACGGCGGTGGTGCGGCCGGTGCCCGGCATGCCGGCTACAAAGATGTTGAAGCCGCTCGAGTTTATGGCCAGCCCGAAGTGCAGCGAGCGCACTGCCCTGGCCTGGCCGACGATTGCTTCGAGCGGCTCGATGGCCTCGCTGGTGTCGCAGCCGGTCTCCTCAGGGTAGCAGACACGGCGCAAGCGTTCGACAGGTAGTTCTGCAAGCATGCGGTCCCTCCACGGCCACTGGTTGGGCAAGGCGACGAGCCGGAGGCGCTGGCCCTCGCTTCACTATAGTTTCGGCGCGGGAAAGCTGTCAACCGGCTTGCAAGCATGAACTGGTACCCTGCGGAATCACTACGCGCCGGCGCGAAGCGAAAGCCCCTTCTCTTGTTCACTGAGAGAAGAATTGCCCGTATTGAGCGCCGGGTTGGCTTTACACAAAGGGGCTGAGGCCTGCTATAATCCGGCGATGCTGCGCTCCGGGTGCCGGCCAGGCGCGCTGCGCCTGCGAACAGCATGCTGGGGGGAGGGATATTGGCAGCTCGTTACGCCCATCGCCTAGAGCACCTGCGCCCTTCGACCATACGTGAGATCCTGAAGGTGACCACGCAGCCCGATGTCATCTCCTTCGCTGGTGGGCTGCCGGCGCCTGAGCTTTTTCCGGTGGAAGGCGTGCTCGCGGCGGCCGAGCGGGTGCTGCGAGGCGGCGGTGCCTGCCAGGCGCTGCAATACGGCGAGACCGAGGGCTACCTGCCGCTGCGGGAATGGGTGGCCGGCGAGATGGCCCGCCGCGGTGCCCCTTGCTCTAGCGACGAAGTGCTGATTACCAGCGGCTCCCAGCAAGCGCTGGATCTGCTCGGGCGTGTCTTCCTGGACCCGGGCGATGTGGTGTTGACCGAGAACCCGACGTATCTGGCCGCGATCCAGGCCTTCCAGGCCTATGAGGCCAGGTTCGTGCCCGTGCCCACCGATGCTGACGGCATCATCCCTTCGGCACTGCCGGAACTGGTCGCCCGGCACCGGCCGAAATTCCTGTACATCATTCCCAACTTCCAGAACCCGACCGGGGTCACCCTGAGCGGGCCACGCCGCAGCGAGCTCATGCGCACGGCCGTCGAGCTGGGGCTGCTGGTGGTCGAGGACGACCCTTATCGCCAGCTGCGCTATACGGGCGAGCACCTGCCGCCGGTCAAGGCTTGGGACGGCGATGGCCTCCTGCTCTACACCAGCACCTTTTCCAAGACGATCGCCCCCGGCCTGCGTTTGGGTTGGCTGGCGGCACCGGCGCCGATCCTGGCCAGGCTGGTTGTCGCCAAGCAGGCGGCCGACCTGCACAGCTCGAGCCTGGACCAGCGTATCGCCTTCGAGTACTTGAGCACAGGCGAGAACGAGCGACATCTGGAAAGGACGCGTGCCGCTTACCGGCAGCGCTATGCAGCCATGGACCAGGCGCTGCGCCAGCACTTGCCGGCGGACTATCGCTGGACGCGGCCTGAGGGCGGCATGTTTCTCTGGGTCACTTGCCCGGACTGGGTGGACACCGCCCAACTTTTGGCGCCGGCGCTGGAACGTAAAGTGCTCTTCGTCCCCGGGCGGGACTTCTTCCCCGACGGCGGCGGGCACAACTTCATGCGCCTGAATTTCTCCAACTCCACGCCCGAGCGCATCAACGAGGGCGTGATGCGGCTGGCGGGCCTTCTGCTGGAGCAGCGGGCCTAGTCATGCTGCCGTTTGCAGGCGCCAGGATGAGCGCTCGCGAACGGCGGATGCTCCTGTAGCAGTGGACTGCCCTCGGCATCGGCGCCGGGGCGAAGACGAAGACGGAGGGTAGCATGTCGGAACAAGCGAAGAACCACGACAACCTGAGTGCCTATGAAGTTGCCTTGCTGCAGTTCGATGAGGCTTGCTCGCACCTCAGCCTGCGCAAGGGCGTCGTCGCCATGATGCGCACCTGCAAGCGGGAACTCACGGTCAACTTCCCTGTGCTCATGGATGACGACGAAGTGCGCATGTTCACCGGCTATCGCGTGCACCATTCGACGGTGCGTGGCCCCACTAAGGGCGGTATCCGCTACCACCCCAAGGTGGATTTGGATGAGGTGCGTGCCCTGGCCATGTGGATGACGCTCAAGTGCGCCGTCGCCAACATCCCCTATGGTGGAGCTAAGGGCGGCGTCGTCGTTGACCCTAAGCAACTCTCGCGGCGCGAGCTAGAACGGCTGACGCGCCGCTACGCCACCGAGATCAGCATGTTCATCGGGCCGGACTCGGACGTCCCGGCACCGGACGTGGGTACGGACTCCCAGATCATGTCCTGGATCATGGACACCTACTCCATGCACCAGGGCTACACCGTCCCGGCCGTCGTCACCGGCAAGCCGGAGGCGATCGGCGGTTCGGCTGGCCGGCCCAGTGCCACTGGCCGTTCGGTCACCTACTGCGCCCTGCGCGCCATGGCGCATCTCGGCGTGCCGGTGCGGCGGGTGCCCCTTCTTCTACAAGGCCTTTGAGACCCCCGCTTCCAGGATGGCAAGATACGTCCCAGAGGCGGTGGAGCCAGG
>Ga0078972_1015743_pt1 | contig 11467 bp, 8 predicted proteins | sample YelNatPaOPGAMG01_FD_67568 | JGI IMG/M metagenome (GOLD analysis project Ga0078972, IMG submission 67568) | Hot spring thermophilic microbial communities from Obsidian Pool, Yellowstone National Park, USA - OP-RAMG-01 (SPADES assembly) (version 2) | ecosystem: Environmental > Aquatic > Thermal...
ACGACAAATCGCTTGATCCTACGTTGAAGATATTTCTCAACCTTGTCAATCATATATTTTATGATATGTCCCGCTATTTGCTCAGGCAGGAAAGAGATATGACGTTTTGACATATCCATAAGGACACTGACACGCTCTCGTTGACCAAGTTTTCGTTTTATTGAACGAACAGTGCAAGGGCTTGTGTCTGGCATCATTGAAAATACCAAAGCCTGCTGACCGACAAGATAATCAAAAACTCCGTCTTCCTCATCTCTGTAATATATGACGGAAGGCAATATTTCCCTGCTTTCCTTGTCCGTAGTTGCGGACTCGTCGCCAAACGGAACCATATTGCTTTTCTGGGCAAATATAGCACTTTCAACTGCACAACAGGAGTTGACAGTCCCAAAATCAATTGCGACAGTGCCTTCATACTCAGGCATAAGAGCAACTGTCACAATGATCTCTACTCTTTTATCTGGAATTGTATATTCAGGATAGCCAAGGCATTTGAATTTGAACGATAAATTTGCCCTCATTTGTATTGATTCGTAAGATTCCATTAATTTCTGAAATGCCATTCCAATTTTTGCGTTGAAATTGAGATTTTCTAATTGATTAATGCTGAGAATTTTAGGCAATTCAAATAATGGTTCAAGCCAATCGCCATCTATTTTTACATCTGTTATTATGGCTTCCAATCCACCTATATTTGTGATCCCAATTGCTATCTCTTTTGTATCGTCATTGCTCCTGACAAGCATCTCATCGGGAATTGTTATTATACCTTGTTCGGCATTCGAAAACTCAATTTCAGGTTTTGATCTGCGATTAATAGAGAATTGACCTAACATATATTCGTCTATCTTTGAACATTTAACACGCACAAGGCAGATATGCTCACCGATTGGAAGATTAGCGGTATTTATATTAAGGGCAAAATTTATTTTACGTATCCCTGTTGGCTCTAATCTAATAGGCATCTTGGGATGTTGTGAAATTGTAATATTTTGAGAGGGGTTAAATTTGTCATCTGATTTTAGTCCAACTTCAATGGATTCTATCTCTACAATGCTTTCGTAAATCTCTATATAACAAGACCAAATCTCATTCCTTGATTCAGAATTACGAATTATATGACAAGATGGCATTTCCTGATCAAGATATTTCTTTCCAATATCAATGAAAACATGGCTCATCTCATCGCTATCATCGCTTAATGGATAGTCAATGTGCATACTTAGGCGGGGTTTAGGCAAAACTTGCACACTCAAATTGATAATACCAGCAACTGATTTGATTTGAATACCGCAGTTATAATAACTATTTCGCTCAACAAGATTTATAGCTAATGGAATATCCCATTGACTGTTTGTAGGTATTTGATGAGGAGGACTTATGTTATTTTCACTCGTAGTCTGTATAGTTGATTTTTCGTATAATGGCTGAATCCAATCATATTCAAAATCTATTGAATCTACATTAATGTCAGTCTGACCATCATTGACAATTGATAAAACGATCTCATCATGCACACCAGAGTCACTGAAATATACAGTGTCATCTGAAAGCTTAGCATTAAGGCTTGCGACTCTTTCTCCACAGTAACTGCAATAAACATCGTCAGTTGCAAGCTTCCATATTCCACAAGCTTTGCATATCTGCATTTGGGAATTTTTAGAATAATCGGTCATATTATAGTCCCTGTATAGTCAAATATTGAACGGTTTGTTTGAGTAACAACAATATTTTATCATCTAAATTACAGATAGTCAAAGGCTTTTTAGCTGAGTTCAAACAGGAAAGAGTCAAAGTAATTTTGATAAAAACGGGTATTTTTCTCAAAAAATGTGCTAAAGATCAACGAAATTTTGCCGATATTATATATGGGTTCTAATTATTGGCACTGATTTGGAAGGAGTGATATATTTTGTCGTCAAAGGCTATTCAAAACGATATTGAGGGAGAGGTTGATCAACTGAAAGTGGCTTTGGAGGGAGATCCAAATTCGTTAGAAGCGAACTTGGATATTGCTGAATACTACTTAAACGCAGAAATGTTTACGGAGGCAGAACCTTACATACTGAAAGCACTTCAGATCAATGAAAATCAGGCAACTGTCCACAATCATTTGGGTATTATATATTTTCACAAAGGCGATTTTTTCAATGCGGAAAATCAATTCAAAAAGGCACTTAACATAGATTCTGATATGGTTGAGGCTTATTTTAACTTGGGCTTGTTATATCAAAGTCAAGGCAGGTTTGCTGATGCTTTGCCGTTTTATAAATCAGTAGTAACAAAAGAACCCGGCAATGCAGAAGCCTATTATCTGATGGGGCAATGTGCTATGTGTGCAGAGATGATCCAAGAAGCGCGGGAGTTTTTCAGTGAATCTTTTAGATTACGCCCGTCAATGAAAACCGCCCTTGATCTGTGTATAATCTATATCAGTCAAGAGAGATATTCAGAGGCAGAAGAGTTGCTCAATTTCCTAATTGAGAATGTGAATTCAAGGCAAAAAGGAAACGATCATTATTCAGATTCCGATATTGAATCTTTGAATTTTACAATGGGATTGGTTCTAAAAAAGCAAGAGAAATTTGTAGAGGCAATTAAATACTTCCAAAAAGTCGTATTAAGCAATGATAAACATGAACAAGCTTTCAATTACTTAGGTGAATGTTGTGTTGAAATCGGTATGGAAGCAGAGGCTGAATCTTTCTTCGCAAAATCAGCGAAATTAGACCCAGAATATCTGCAAGCAATAGTGAATCTTGGTCGTCTTTATTTCAAACAGGAAAGATACTATAACGCAATTCTCGCTCTTGAAAGGTTTTTGGAAATTAAAAGCAGGATGATGAGTTTAGAGGGAAAGGATATTGAAAAAACACACGACTTGGATGTTGAATTTGTCTATGAAATGCTCGGAAAAGCCTATATGCAGATCGGAGAAAGGGAAAAAGCTATGAATATATGGCAAAATTCCCTGAAAATAAACCCCTCTCAACCAGAGATCATCTATTTGATAAACAACTCTTCAAATAAGTCATACACAAAAACAAATCTATCCATAGATGATTAACAGGGGTGTAAAATGCAAAGCTATCAAGAATATATTGATGAAGCTAATAAATTGATAGATAATAGACAATATATTGAGGAAAACTATTCACAGGAAAAACAATTTAAGGACATAGAAAACCTAATCAGCTCTATAATATGAGGTAAATGCTTATGGGAGGACAAATACTTGTTGTTGATGATGAGCCTTTGATGTGCAGATCGCTAAGCGAGGTCATAAGTCGGGCAGGTTACGAAGTCTTTACCGCAAGTAACGGCTTTGAAGCACTTGAATTTATCCAACAAGAACAGATTTCGGTTGTCATAACCGATATAAACATGCCCAAAATGGATGGTATTGAGGTTTTGAAGCAAGCGAAGGCTATATGCCCTAATATATCGGTGATCATTCTTACTGGTTTTGCGACAATTGACTCTGCGGTAGAAGCTATGAGAAATGGCGCGTTGGATTATATAACTAAACCTTTTTCACCATCAAAAATAAAATCAGTTATTGAAAAGGCGATCTCAAATGTTTATCCAGAGCAACCTGTTCCCTATCAACAGCATCCGCAGAGCATAGTAACAGCGAATATCCAAATGCTTGAAATTATGGAAAAGCTGAAACTCATAGCACAGAGCGATTCAAACGTTTTAATTCAAGGAGAAAGCGGAACAGGAAAAGAATTGATTGCAAGGACTATACATAATTATAGTAGGCGTGCAAACGGAAATTACGTAGCAGTCAATTGTGCTGCTTTGCCAGAAGGGGTTTTAGAAAGCGAACTATTCGGCCACGAAAAAGGCTCTTTCACAGGGGCAATTGGAAGGCGGATTGGAAAGATAGAATATGCACACGGCGGAACATTGCTATTAGATGAAATCAGCGAAATGCCTAAACATTTCCAAGCTAAACTTCTCAGAGCGATCCAAGAAAAGGAGATAACAAGAGTTGGAGGAAACCAGCCAATTAAGGTTGATGTAAGGATCATTGCTACTACAAATAAAAACCTTATTGAAGAAGTTGATAAAGGGACATTCAGAGAAGACCTTTTTTATAGGCTTTGCGTCGTCCCAATATTCCTTCCCCCGCTTAGAGAACGAAGAGATGATATTCCGATATTAGCACAATACTTTGCACAAAAATGCTCGGCAAGGATGGGAAAAAGAATATCTGCCATATCTCAAGAGACATTAGAATTGTTGAAAGAATATCCGTGGCCAGGCAATATCAGAGAATTAGAAAATACAATAGAAAGGGCAGTTGCACTATCTACTAATAGCAATATTTCCACATCGGATTTATTCTTAACCCCAAGGAAAAAACTATCAAAATATATATCATTAGAAGTTGGCATTTCATTGGAATATGCCGAGCGAGAACTCATTTTAAGGACATTAGAAGAAGTTAATGGAAATAAACAAAAAGCAGCTGAAATACTCGGCATTACAACAAAGACTATTAGAAGTAAGCTACGTCAATATGGATATGAACAGAAATCCGATGATGAAGATAGCAATTCTTGTAACGACGAATAAAATTATATTACTTTTCATCTAAACAAGTTTTTTAGTAAAAGCCAAATTTCGTGCAGCAGATGCTTTTGGATCATCTCCTCGTGGAGTTTCTAAAACCATATAGCCGTCATAGTTTATCTTTTTTATTGCTTCACTGACACCTTTGAAATCAACTCTTCCCTCGCCTAACATCTTGCCATCAGTATCTTTAATATGGAACATACATATCTTGTCGCCAAGCTTCAATATCTCTTCTACAATATTCATTCCCCTATGTGTCATGTTTCCGACATCATAGTAAGCACAGACATATTCCGATCCTACCAGATCAAATATTTTTAGGAGTTGATCTGCGCTAAATGTTGATTCAAGCCCAAGAGTAACTTTATGTTTTTCCGCAACTTCGCCAAGAATTTTAAAGCCATCAGCAAGCCGATTCCATGTTCCTTCTGACCATTTATCAACATCGCTTGGAAACATAGGAACTAATATCCATTTTGTCTCAAGAATAGGACAGACTTTTATAGTATGTTTCATCATCTCTATACCCTCTGCCCTTTTATTATCGTCTTCTAATGCAGGATGTAAACTCGCAAACACTCCGGGAGAAAGCGAACAAACTTCTATTCCATTTTTATCTGCCAAGCTTTTTAGCTTTTCTGCTCCGCCTTCTGTCCAAAGAAGCTCATTCTTATAGTTTCCGCCGATACAAAACTCAATGCCATCAAAGCCGATCTCTTTTGCCGACTCAAACTCTTTTTCTAACGGTTCGCCCAACATACCGCTACGTATTCCGTATTTCATAATGATCTCCTTTTAAGCTGAGAGTTTATTTTAATGCCTTACAAGATTGATAAAACATTAAAGAAAGTAAAGACACTATCAAGTATATACTTTTATTAACGTTATATCAATCTTTTTTATAAAAAATTATCCCTTTGAATTTTTTGAGTATTCTGATAAAATTCCAATGATCAGTTTATTATTAGATTATCTCTTTTTGATTGGAAGAAGAAATGCGAACGGTATCTTTTTTGACTTTAGGCTGTAAGGTCAATCAGTATGATACACAAGTGATGCGAGAGTCACTGAAAAAGGCAGGATATACTCTTACCAAAGATGGTGAGAAAGCGGATATTTACGTCTTAAATACTTGCACTGTGACAAGCATCAGTGACAGAAAATCCAGACAGATAATAAGAAAAATAAAAAGGCAAAATCCGCAATCAATCTTGATCGTTACAGGCTGTTATGCGGAACGTTGTCCCGATGAGATTTTAAGTCTTGATGGAGTTGATCTTGTTTTATCAAACAAAGATAAACCATTTATAGATCAATTCCTTAATAATTTGCTATATCACTCTTGTATATCAAATTGTATATCAAAACCTTCTGACGATATTGACTTGCACACTCATATTACAACCTTTGATGGACAAACCCGCGCAATTGTTAAGATTGAAGATGGTTGTGATTCTATGTGTTCGTATTGTATTGTGCCTTATGTGCGTGGAAAGAGGATAAAAAGCAGACCTATTGACAGCATAATCCATGAAGTAAGCGATCTTGCAGGAAATGGATATAAGGAAATTGTGCTAACAGGTATTCATCTCGGAGCTTATGGAAAAGACTTGTCATATAGCGTTGACCTTGCAGACGTTCTGAATGAAATTCATAAAGTAGATGGCATTGAGCGAATAAGATTTAGTTCAATTGAACCGATGGATTTAACAGAGAAAATCATTGATACCGTAAGCAAATTACCTAAATGTGCCCATCACTTCCACATACCATTACAAAGCGGAAGCGATAGAATACTTAATCTTATGCGTAGGTCTTACACAGCGTCAGATTTTGAGAAACTCATTATCAACATAAGGGCAAAAATTCCCGATGTTGGCATATCATCTGATATTATGGTTGGCTTTCCCGGAGAGACAGATCAGGATTTCAAAGCAACTTGTGATCTTGTATCAAGAATGAAACTAAGTAGACTCCATGTCTTCCGATATTCTCCTCGTGAAGGGACGCCTGCCTCAAAATTCCCGAATCGCGTTCCAGATAGAATTTCGTCAAAAAGAAGTGATGAAGCTATTGAATTAGGTCATCGTTTAATGATAGAATTCTATTCACAGATGATCGGACAAACACACCAAGTGCTTATAGAAGATACCAGAGAAGGAAAAGATCAATTATTAGCTGGCTGGACAAGTAACTATGCCAGAGTCCTTGTCAAAGACGCAGATCAAAACGATATAGGACATATCAGGAAAATCCAAATTATCGGTATTGATGAAAATCACTTAATAGGAATCAAAGAATGTGAAAATGAAAAAATTTCAGTTTAGATTTGAAATTACATTAATTATCTTTGTTGTGCTTGCATCTCCCGTTTATGGTGCATTTGAGAATATTAATTATGGAGCAAGGTCGTTAGGTATGGGTTCCGCTTTTGTCTCCGTTGCCGATGACGCTAACTCCATATTCAATAATCCCGCAGGTATTATTCGCACAAACCAAAGCGAATTGGGTATGTCATATATGGAATTATACGGATTAGTCAGTTACAGTTCGTTAAGCTATATACAAAAGTTGAAAGATAATGGCTTTGGTATAGGTGTCATAAGTTCTGATGATAAAGATGGTGTCTATCAAGAAGCAGAAGTGATACTCGCTTATAGCAGACAGATCGCCAAAAACCTTAACTTTGGGGCAAATATCAGATACCTTTCTTCTCATGCCTATTTTGACGAGGTTAGAGTTGGCAATGGAAAAGGCATTGCTGTTGATTTGGGAAGTCAGTTTTTACTCCCTGATAAAGGATTATCTTTTGGAATAGGGCTTCATAGTCCGATAGGGATAATTTTTTATAATAGGAAGCCATTATTAGGTTATGGTGAAGAGAAATACTCTCAGATGACCGATTTCTATTACAATATAGGTGCAAGTTGGGATTTAGCGAAGAAATTCTCTAATTTGGAAAAGCTCCTTTTGGCTGGTGAATTGTCCGATGGGTATCCTTGCTTTGGGGCAGAATGGACTTATGCTAACATGATCTCAGTTAGATCAGGCGTAAGACTTGGGAATTCATTGAATAGAGCTTTGACAATGGGGTTAGGATTTAAACTGTCAATGATAAAAATAGACTATGCTTATATAAGCAGTTCAGTGGATGCTGATACTTCTCAGATTTCTGTATCAGTTAATTGGTAGGAAGTTTGATGATCAAAATATTATATCGTTCAAATCTGGCATCAACAAGCTAATTATAAAAGTCACAAATTCAATGGCTAATAAGATGGTAGATATAAAATTAAAGTCAGGTATGTTTGGACCGATATTTATCACCAGAGATTAAATCCAATGCCTATCATAGTCCAAGTTCCGCCGACCAATATTTCGCCGAGAAGTAAACCGAGGAAATATCTCGTAGCTTTCCGATAACCTTGAATTCCGGAGTATTTCATAATCAGAAGTTTTATTAGCCAAACGATGAAAAACGCTCCCCAGCCCCAGATCATCTGCCAACTGCCAGATATGGCATAACCTATTGGGTTAAACTGCCACCAAAGAAACCTCATCCTGCCGATCATCAATCCAATAGTTACAAGAAATCCGATAATAGTGAATATGACTGATTGTATATTTGTAAGTGTCAGATTATTTATCCAAGATTGAAACCTCGCCCAAGTTTCATATCCAAAGTAAATAGTAACAGGTGCGGTATTATTAGCGCCGAACTCAAAACAATGATTAAACATCGCCCATATCGCCATAGGACCTGCTAATATACCAGCGACAATAAGGGCAATGATAAATCCCTTTCTATCTGCGTGAATTCTTTCTGAAAGTTTGAGGCTTTCTAACTGATGGGGCATCGGATTAGAGCGATAAGCCCTATCTATAAACCATAGATGAGCTAATCCAACTAATGTTGATTGTGTAAACCTTCTACTGCCGAATATGTTCATTAAGATAGAGCTTGGACCTCCAAAATGAAGGTCATGTAATGGAGTTCCAACCTCTGCCCTCATACGAGCTATTGCAAGCAAAATGATATAATATAATAGGAAAAATGAGATAGACACCCACGCAGACATACCAAGATATGAGCAAAACATCACCAAAGCGAATGTTCCTAATATCAATGTTATAATCGCGATACGATACATCGTCACCTCGTTTTTTAGATCGCTATCAACCTTTCCAAGGACCATTTTTATTATGTTTTTGAGGTGCTTTCGCGTTATCCATATAGCGATGACGCCAAGTGCGATGTATCCGCCAGACGACTGTTCATAAGAGTAAGGGAAATTTGGCAAGCTTTGAAATCCTATCGCCCTGCCGAGTATTATCTGACCTTTGAAGACGATCAAGAAAAACCAAAATGAGAACAAGATGTCCAATGGGACAAAAAATCCAAGCCCTATATATGAAATGATAATATTAAATGGAAGCCAGCCGACAGCATTCCAAGGCGGATCGGTGAAGTATTGACCGAGTTCATAGTATAAGCGAATGTAAGGGAATGCAGGAAATATCCTGTGGATATTGTTTATCATCTGAATAGTCCCAGATGTGCCTATCCCAAGCCATACAAGTTTATTTGAGAAAAATTCCCTATTTGGTGCGGAGAGATGCAAAGGCAATTGGACAACAGGATAGCTTAATCTGTCAACCTCTGTCCATTTCTTATGGATAAGCACATTTAAGGATAACGCAACCATCAATAAGACAGCGATAAATCCAGACCAAGAGAGAAAAGGCTTTAACAGATAGCTTAATGTGCGGATATTGTATAAGGACGATTCGCCAGTATAGTAGTCTGAAAGCGTCAATCTATCTGAAACTATAGTAGCATTGCGAAGATAGGGCAATAAAACTTGACCCCATTCATTTTCAGGCGTTGCGTTCCAATATGGGTATGTTATGAGAGGGACAAGTATCTGAACCATATCGTGTCCAGCAACGCATGCGGCAATATTGCACATGGAAAATATGGCGAGGATGTCTGCTTGGTTAAGAAATGTTTTATGTCCCCATCTTTTTATTAAATATGAGATGACAACCAAAATAGCCATATTATAGACGGTAGTCCATATTAAAGAATCTGTGCTAGCACCACCTCCTTTATAGACGATGCCTTCAATTTTTGATATCCAATATGAATGGATAGGCATCATCAAAACGCCTATGAATATAGCTTTTAAGTGGACTTTTTTATCTTCTGATTTTATCTGCATTTATTATCAACGATTTTTCCACTTCCAATATTCTTTTATGTTACGGTATGGAACTTTGGAATCTATTTTTCTCGCCATATCATCTGTCAAATAATTCATCCAATAATCATCAAAGATGTTTTGACCATAAGGCTCAAAAACACCTTTGCCTTTCAATAAAGATTCAATATCCTTAATAGAACCTATATTTTTCGTATTTCCACTTCCAGTTGTATCGCTTGCAATGTCTGTGTAATATATGTCTACAAAATTATTATAGATAAAACTTGGATACTTGATTTCAGGATGTCTTTGTAAAAGCCAATCTATTTCCTCATATTCAAGATGTTCCCGATCATTCTCAATAATCGCCAAGCCTATATAATAGTTAAAACGAAATATATCGTTATAAGTTACCTTTTTCCCTTTTTGTTTTAGAAGATAAGCAACAGCGCCAGTTCCACCAAACGCATCTAGACACGTTGTAAAGTTCAGATCGGCTATCTGTTCCCATATCCAGCTCGCAATTTTAGCTTTACTTCCTTGATAACGTGTTGATGGAAACTTGATCGTTAGATTAGGAAAAAGTGTTTCTTGACAATCCAATACTTTCTGCATAATTACCTTCGTTTGCCGCTTTTCTCAAACAAAGTTTGTTCAAGTCCTTCAATACGCATTTTGTAGTTCATCCATTCCTTCGCCCAGCTAACTCTATCAGCCATAGGACTATCGGGAGGAGTTAATTTCATAGCTTCGTTTATATGGAAAAATGCCCTTCTATACGCCCATGCTGATGGGGATGTGGTGGTCATATTTCCGTAGTATCTGGCTAATCCAAGATGACCAGCAGGCGTTGGCATAGCTCTAAGCGACTCTTTGAACAACAAACCTGCGAAATGTTTTTCACCGAGATTATAGTATAGATTGCCTAAATCTACAAAGCCTTTGGCGATTCGTGCAGGTGCTTCTACAGCTTTGTCAGTATAGGAATATGTGTATATGATCTCCTGCCATTTCTCAAATGCCTTTTTATAGTCTTCTGAAATAAAATCGGTTGTTTTTTTGTCCTGAATTCCGGGATATTTGTTCACGATCCTTCTGACTTGATAATAGGCATTTCTATATTCTTGGCTTTCCTGCTTCGCTGGCCAATGGGCATCTAACTTAAATTGTTCAATTTTCATAAGCTGTGGGAATCTTTCGTAATATTCTTGTAAGCTTATGTAAGCGCGATGTTCTGGGGTAAAATCAGCAGAAGGAATCTGCATACTAGCTATATTCCAGTAGCATTCGCCAATTCTTAAAAGGGCATCGTCTGCCAATTCGCTTTTGGGCCATCTATCCAAAACTTTTTGAAACTCCTCAATTGCATATTTATAAATACCAAATACGCTGAAATAGATGTCTCCAATATCATATTGGGCATTATCCTTTTCTTCATTTTTGCCTTCTGATAGGATTTTGATGTCTATTTCTAAATCTTCTATTGCATTAATCCTATTCCTTGCTTTGACCGCAACATCTGTCCCAAGCCTTGAATATTTTTGGAGAATTCTATTATAGGACCCTATCGCGTCATCATATCTCTTTTGAATAAAGTATATATCACCAATAGCGAGCATAGCGTTGTCAGCAGAATCGCTTTCTGGGTATTGGTCTATAATTTCCTGATAAGTAGATAG
>Ga0078972_1015744_pt1 | contig 11467 bp, 12 predicted proteins | sample YelNatPaOPGAMG01_FD_67568 | JGI IMG/M metagenome (GOLD analysis project Ga0078972, IMG submission 67568) | Hot spring thermophilic microbial communities from Obsidian Pool, Yellowstone National Park, USA - OP-RAMG-01 (SPADES assembly) (version 2) | ecosystem: Environmental > Aquatic > Thermal...
TATTGTAAAAGATCCAGTAGATCATATTATTTCAAAAGTCGAAGCTGAACGCATTAATAACTCTTTTTCAGAAAATGCCTTAAAAATGATGAAAAAGAGATATCTTCAACAAAAAGAAGATGGCTCACAAGAAACTCCAGCTGAAATGTTTCATAGAATTGCTCATTCCTTAGCAGAAGTTGAAAGACAATATAATAAAGATGAAGATTTTATAAGACAAACAGAAAAAGAATTTTTTGAAATAATGTCCAAAAAAGAATTTACTCCTGCTGGAAGAACCGTAACTAATGCCGGAGGAGAAACTCCTGTTGTTCCTAATTGTATTGTTTTACCTGTTTTTGATTCAATGGAAAGTATTTTTCAAACATTAAAAGAAGCTGCTCTTCTCCAACAATTAGGATCAGGTCTTGGTTTTGATTTTTCACATTTAAGACCTGCAATGACTCCAACAAAAAGAACAAAAGGAGTTTCAAGCGGACCTGTTAGCTTTCTAAAAGTTTATAATGAAGCATTTGGAACAATTAAACAACAAGGAAGACACGGCGCAAATATGGCAATGATGCAAATTGATCATCCAGATGTTTTAGATTTTATTCGCGCAAAAGAAATTGAAGGTGAAATTCAAAATTTTAATATCTCAGTAAAAGTTACTGATGAATTTATGAAAGCATTAATAGAAAGACCAGATACTCAATGGTATTGCGAGTGGAATGGACAAAAAACAAAACCGCACAAAATTTTAAGAGCTCCTAATGGTGCTGTTATTGGCTATGAAGAAATTGATATTACTGTAAAAGAACTTTTTGATGAAATTGTAAAATATGCATGGTTAAACGGTGAACCAGGAATTGTTTTTATTGATGAAGTAAATCGCACAAATCCCCTACCCGGACTTGGACCAATAGATTGTTCAAATCCATGTATTATAGGAGACACTTTAATTACCACAGAAAAAGGATTTATAAAAATGAAAGAGTTGGTGGAAAAATACGCAAATAGTAAAATTGCAATTTCTGTAGATCAAAGATTACCAAAATCACCAAAAATTTCTCTTATGAAAAGTGTTGCTGTTAATAAAAACAATACTTTTGTAGAAAATAATCTTGTATTAGAATTTCCAAAATCAATAGAAAAGGGAGAAATGGTGCGGGCTTTTAAAACCGGTATCAAACCTGTATATAAATTAATAACCAAATCTGGTTATGAAATTGAAGCTACAGCTGATCACAAAATTTTTACGCCCGAAGGCAAAATTGAACTTTTAAAATTAAAACCAGGATACAAAATTTTCATTCAATCAAATGAAGGATTATGGAGTACATCGTATGATTTACCTTTTAAATTTCCTAAAATAAACAAAGGTAAAAATGGTCATATTTATCATTATAATTTTCCAACAAAATGGAGCAAAGAATTAGGACAAGTTTTAGGGTGGTTAATCGGCGACGGGTGGTTACGCGATAAAGAAAAAGAATACGCTGTGGGATTTACTTTTTCAAAAAATGATGTTGCGGTAATGAATTATTTCAAAAAAATTTTAAATACGTGGTATCAAAACAGCCAACGCAAAGAAATTTTAAGAAAAAATGGAGTTTATCATTTAATTTATAGTTCCAAAAATTTTGTAGAATTTTTCAAACAATTAGGAGTAAAAGCGGTTAAAGCTAAAGAAAAAGAAGTTCCGTCTGAACTTTGGAGGGCACCACGCGAAGCGGTTGTTGGATTTCTACAAGGAATATTTAGTTCAGATGGAACAATAAATATTTATGAAAAAAATCAAACGCGTTATATCCGTTTAACCTCTAAATCTCAAAAATTATTAAAACAAATTCAAATTTTACTTATTAATTTTGGAATTAAATCAATAATTTACGATAGAAGTCGTCCTCAAAGAATGGTCTTGGGGTATAAAAATGATGGCATTTTATATGAATTACAAATTTCAAAATCTAATATTGCTACTTTTATAGAAAAAATTGGTTTTATTGGTAATCATTATAATTCTCGTCTTTTACAATTAAAAAATAATTCGTATTATTCTGAAAAATTTGAAGATGAAATCAAAGAAATAAAATATATTGGAGAAAAAGAAGTTTATGACTTAACTGAATTAACAACACATTCATTTATTGCTAATGGCATTGTAATTTCAAATTGCGGCGAACAATTCTTGCATCATTATGATAATTGCAATTTAGGATCAATTAACTTAGCCGCTTTTGTAAAAGATAAAAAAGTTGACTGGGAAAGATTAAAACACGTTACAAGAACAGCTGTACGTTTAATGGACAATGTTATTGATATTTTTGAATTCCCTGTTAAAAAACTTGAAGAAATGGCTCAAGGAAACAGAAGAATCGGGCTTGGATTAATGGGATTTGCTGATATGCTTTATCAATTAAATATTGGATATAACTCAAAAGAAGGAATTGATTTAGCTGAAAAAATAATGAGCACCATAAATGAAACAGCGCATCAAATGTCTCAGGAATTAGCAGAAGAAAAAGGCATTTTTCCTAATTGGCATTTATCAATTTATAAAGATAAAGGAATTAAAATGCGCAATGCTGCCTTAACAACTGTTGCGCCAACAGGATCAATTTCAATGATGTTTGATACTGCATCCGGAATTGAACCGAACTTTGCTCTTTCTTATATTAAACAAGATAAAGACGGCCATCAATATCATTATTTCAATCCTTATTTTGAAAAAGCATTAAAAGATTACAAATTTAGCGATGAAGAAATTCAAAAAATTAAAGATGAAGTAATTAAAAAAGGAACAATTCAACATTTAGAAAATATTCCAGAAGAATTAAAGAAAACTTTTGTTGTTGCTTTGGATATTTCTGCAGAAGATCATATTAAAATGCAAGCTGCTTTTCAAAAACACGTAGATAATTCTATTTCAAAAACAATTAACTTCCCATTTGAAGCTACAATGGAAGATGTTAAAAAAGGATTTATTTTGGCTTGGAAATTAAAATGCAAGAGTACAACTGTTTATAGAAATGGAAGCCGCGAAGTCCAAATTTTAAATGTAGGCACAGGAGAAAATATTAAATCTCCAACAGAACTTGGCAAAAAAAGTGAAACAAAAAATGTTGAAGCAAAAAACGAAATAAAAGAAGAATCAAAAAAAGAAGAATTAAATCTTAAAATGGATAAAAACAGAATTGAACCACGTAAAAGACCAGAAGTAATGTCAGGAAAAACTTATAAAGTAAAAACTGGTTATGGAAATCTTTATATTACAATTAATAATGATGAAAACGGAGTGCCTTTTGAAGTTTTTGCAACAATTGGAAAATCTGGAGGATTTTTCCAAGAACAAAGCGAGGGAATTTGTAGATTAATTTCGCTTTCATTAAGAGCCGGAGTTAAAATTGAAGAAATAATTGACAACTTAAAAGGCATTCGCGGACCAATGCCAACAATAACAGAAAAAGGAACAATTTTATCTTTACCTGATGCTATTGGTAAAATTTTAGAAGAACATGTTAAATCAACTAATGGAAAAAATCATAATCATAATTCAAATAATCAATTAAAAAATGATGAAAAAGCAGAGCTTCCTGAAGCAAAAGGTGAAGTTTTAAATTTTAATCAAAATCCAAAAGTAGAAATTTTAGTTGAAAATTCAGAACATAATTCAGAAGATGAAATTTTAAATTTTGGACCAAAATCAATTGCTGATTTTGGTTATGCTCCGGGATGCCCGGAATGTGGAGCTCCTTTAGTTTTAGCTGAAGGATGCGTTAGTTGTAAAAATTGCGGCTACTCAAGATGCGGATAATTCACTCATTTTAAAATAAATTTCATTTGAAAAAATAATGAAAAAATAAAATTTATTTAATTAAAAAATTAATACATAATTTAACATAATCATTCCATTAATAAAAAGCCAAGTTAAAATAAAAAATTAAAAAATGAAAGAAAATTTTGAAAATAAAAAAAATGTTGAAGAATATGAAGACGCTTACAAAGAATGGGAAGCTGTAATGAAAGAACTTAAAAATCTATATAATGAAAGAAGAGTTGATGAAATTATTAAAAATTTAAACACGTATAAATTTGCTGATGTTCGTTTTAAAAAAATAGCTGATAAATATAACGCTCCCCTCCCAGATAAATGGATCACAGATATGGCAGACAAACTTTTAAAGAGTATGGCTGAAGAAGAAGGTGGATTTTCTAAGTTAGAAGATGAAGACGAATAAAAGCTCAAAATTCAAAATTCAAAATTCAAAATGATTGTAGCTCAGCAAAAATTTCTTTTAGAAATTTTTGCTGAGCTTCCTAAATTTTGGATTTTGCATTTTGCATTTTGAATTTTGAATCTTGAAACGTTTCTAATTTCAATCATTCAAAATTTATTCAAAATTCTCCTCCGAAGGAGAATCCTCCTTCGGAGGAAAAATTAAAAATTAAAAATTCTTCACTTTTAAGTTTTAAGTTGAAGTTTTGAGTTTTGAACTTTGAGCTTTGAGTTTTGCAAATCGCATAATTAAAACATTAAAATTTTTCTATTTTGCATTTTAAATTGTCATTTTGCATTTTGCATTTTGCATTTTGAATTTTTATGATTCATGCTTCATAATTCATCTTATATTATTTGAATTTTTTTTATAATTTTACTATAATTAAAAATATTCCGGGATAGTTCAGTGGTAGAACGCCTCCCTGTTAAGGAGGATGTCGCAGGTTCGAATCCTGCTCCCGGAGCCGTGAACCAAAGCAAAACATACCTCGTAATAAATCTATTTTTTGATAAAATCTAAATATGAAGATTATTTCCTGGAATATTAATGGAATTAGATCAATCTATAAAAAGAATTTTTTAAATTGGTTTTTAACAAATAATGCCGATATTGTTTGTTTGCAAGAAATAAAAGCGCAAAAAGAACAAATTCCAAGTGATTTACTTAAATTAAAAAAATATTATTTTTATTTTAATCAAGCTACTAAAAAGGGTTATGCTGGAGTAGCTGTTTATACTAAACAAAAACCATTAAAAGTAAAATATAAATTAGATTTTAATAAATTTAACGAAGAAGGTAGAATTTTACAACTTGAATATCCTACTTTTACTTTAATTAATCTTTATATGCCTCATGGCGGAAGACAAAAAGAAAATCTTGGTTATAAATTAGAAGTTTATAATCATCTTATTAAATATTTAAAAAATATTAAAAATAAAAATATAATATTAGCAGGAGATTTTAATATTGCTCACAAAGATATTGATTTAGCCAGACCAAAACAAAATCAAAATAATATTATGTTCACCCCAGAAGAAAGACAGCAAATTGATAAAATAATTAATTTAGGTTTTATAGATACTTTTAGACAATTTTATAAAGAAGGAGGTCACTATACTTGGTGGCCATATATGGCTAACGCAAGGCAACGAAATTTAGGATGGAGAATAGACTATATTTTTATTTCAAAAGGATTAGCACAACAACTAAAAGATGCTTTTATTTTCACAGAAATTATGGGGTCAGATCATTGCCCAATAGGAATAAAAATATAAAAATAGCTCGCATAAATTATTTACTCAACTCCAAACTAAAACTAAAAAAGCAATCCCCTGCAATTAAAACTCTAACTGCGCCGAAAAGTTTTAAAATCATACTGTTAAAAATGTAAATTTTAGCTTTATTTTAATTTTAATTTTAAATTTGCAATTTATTTAAATAAAATTATTATATATAATAGAGTAATAATAGAATACTATGAAAAAAAATTATTTAAACAAATATAAATTTAAAAAGGATGTTTATATCGCTTTGTTTATTATTGAATTAATTATTATTTCAAATATTTTATTTATATCTACATTTGTAATAAATAATGATGATGATTCTGATTCTGCTTTTAATCAATCATCTAATGACTATACCTTAAATAAAGATTTAAATTATTTAAAATCTTTAAAAGAAACTATTTTAAATGGTTTAATTATAGTAAATAAAAAATTTTTTGCTATTTCTTCAATAAAAAATGATATATCCAAAATTGTTTTTCTAAAAAATATAAATTTAGTTTTGTCCAGAGCTCCGCCATTACCGCAATTATAATAAATATTTTATTTTAATTTAGGTCGCAAAATAAATATAATAAATAAAAATGAATAAAAAAATAATAACTGGCATAAGTGTTATTGCATCTATTGCAACATTTGCCACTATTTTAGTAGCAAGCGCTCAAACAACAACTTCTACTGGCGCGGTTTTACCTGTAAAAGAAGAACGTCCTGTTTTACAAGTTGGTCCAGAAGGTAAAGTTCTTATGCGCGGCACAATTGCTTCAGTTGGAAGCGGATCTCTTACTGTAAATAGTTGGGGCGGAACTTGGACAGTTAATGTTAGTTCAGCAACAAAAGTTCTTCCAGAAGCTACTGGTAATGATCTTACTAACTTCAAACAGGGTGATTTTGTTGGAATTCAAGGAATAGTTTCTCAATCATCTCAATTAACAATTGATGCAACGCTTATTCGCGATTGGACTTATCGTCAAACTGTTAATCAAGAACGTCAGCAAAATATAAAATCAGCAAATACTCTTAAAAAGAGTGTAGCTCCAAAAAATTACGTTGGCACCGCAAGTAATGTAAGTGATAACTCATTTACTTTAACTATAAATGGCGTAGCTAATACTGTAAATGTTGCTTCAGGAGCAAAAATTGTTAATCGTAATTGGATTACTATAAACCTTTCTGATATTAAAGACGGAGACAACGTTAGAGTCTGGGGCGCAAATGATAATGGAACTATTACTGCATCAATTGTAAGAGATGTTTCTATTCCAAAAACATCCAGCGCGCGCTAAGAGACACAATTATCATTATAATCAAAACCCCGCATATATGCGGGGTTTTGATTATATTAAATTAATTGAATAAATTAAATTTTATTTTTAAAAAATTTATTTTTTATAATTGTTGAACTTTTAAAATTAAATTTAATAATTTAGGGCCATATTGAGTTTCAGAAATATGAAAATATTTATCTACTTCGCTTAAAATTTCTATTAATTGTTTTTTATTAATATATAAAAAAGGATAATTATCAATACAATAAAGACGCGGCTGTTTATCCCCTTTTGTTTTTCCAAAAATTAAATTACGCGGATAAAAATCTATAACTTTTCCCATTACTTTATTATTATTTTTATCAAAAGAAGAATTTTTTATATAAAAATTAATTATTTTTTCTAAAAATTCAAATAAAGATTTTAAAAAAATGTTTTTATTTTCTTTTGCAATAGTTTCTGCATTTACTTTTTCCATTAAAATATAAGCGCGGGCATTATCTTTATTTTTTCCAGCAATAACTAATTGATTTTTAGGAAAAAAATCTCCGAAATTTTGTTTTAAAAAATTATACTCATCAATTACTTTTTGAATATTTTCTTCATCTATTTCTTTTATATAAATATTAGGATCTTTTTTAGCTTCAAATATAGAAGCATAACCGCCAAGTTCACCGGGTTGAACTTTTTTTCCTTTTAAAAAAGGTTCAAAATTTGAAAAAGACATTTTATTCGTATTCGCGCATTGTAATTTGGCTATTAATTTGTCTTACTGTATCTAAAATTACAGCTACAACAATTAAAAGTGATGTTCCTGAAATATGTAAAGCTGAAATACCTGTTATTTTTTGAATAATTAAAGGAAGAACAGCCACAAGCCCTAAAAACAAAGCTCCAAAAAATGTTGTTTTATTCATTAATTTAGAAAAAAACTGAGAAGTATTTTCTCCAGGCCTTATCCCCGGAACAAACCCACCTGAACGTTGTAAATTTTTTGAAATTTCTTCCGGATTAAAAGTAATAGCGCTATAAAAATAAGTAAAAACAAAAACTAATATAAAATAAACAATACCGTATAATAATTGATTTGCTAAAAATTTATTAACTAAATCAACTAATTTCAATCCTAAATCTTTTGAAAAAATCATTGTTGTTTGAGCAATAAATTGCGGGAAAAGCAAAACCGATATAGCAAAAATTAAAGGAATCATACCAGCTTGATTAACTTTTAATGGTAAATAACTTTGCACGCCTCCATACATTTTCATTCCTCTTACTCTACGAGCATAAGTTACCGGAATTTTACGTTCTCCTTCGTTTAAATAAACAACTCCTAAAATGATTAACAAAAATATTGTTATAAAAAGAATATAAGATAACAAAAGAGAAGAATCATAAACTAAAATAGCTTGTTTAAAAGCATTTGGTAATTGACTTAAAATACCAGCTAAAATAATCAAAGAAACACCATTACCTATTTTTTGTTCACTAATTAATTCACCAAACCATAAAGCAAGCATTGATCCAGTTACAATAACAATAATATTTAAAATAGCTTCTAAACCAACAGGTTTATCAATAACTCCTTGCGAAGCAAGTAATGATAAAAATCCATAGCCTTGCAAAGCTGCCAAAGGAACAGTTAATATTCTTGCCCATTGATTAAATTTAGCTTGTCCGCGCGCTCCTTCTTCATAATATATTTCTTTTATTCTTGGAAAAACTATTGTTAAAAGCTGCATAATAATTGTAGCTGTAATATAAGGCCCAACACCAAGCATCACAATAGATAAATTAGATAAACCGCCTCCTGATAAAAGATTTAAAAATCCAAAAATTTGATTTTGAGAAAAAAATTCCTGAAGTTTAATTATATCAACTTTAGGAATTGGAATTACTGAAAGCAATCTATAAGCAACAATTATTCCCAAAACTATAAGTATTTTTTTCCTTAAATCTTTTAATTTAAAAATTTGAATTATTTTTTCCATATTTTATTTTATATTATAGCACTTTTTACAAAACCTTTCCTCCAGCTTTTATAATTTTTTCTTTTAATTTTTGAGAAATTAATATTTTCTCAATTGTTAATGGCAAGATTTTTTCTGATGAGCCAATAAGTTTAACTTCTCCTTTATAATTTGAAGGAATTAAATTCATTTGTTTTAAAGAAATTAAATTAATATTATCTTTAAAACCAAACATTTCAACTTTAGAAATTAAATCATTTATTTTAACAATATAAGGTTTTTGTTTTTTTATTTTATTTTTTGCTCCGCGCAATTTCGGCAATCTTAAAATTGTTTCCATAATTGCAGGCTTAATTTTTCTTCCAGCGCGGGATTTTTGTCCTTTTTGCCCTCTGCCAGAATAAGAACCACGCTTCCCTCCTCTGCCTATTCTTTTTTTAGTTTTTGGTTTTGATATTTTAATGTCGTGAATTTGCATATTATTGATTTTTAATTCCGACTTTTAATTTCTTTAAAGCTTCTAATGCTGCTAAAGCGTTTGTTAATTTATTTGGAGTTCTTCCTAATGCTTTTGCTGAAGCATCTTTAATTCCTGCTAAAGCTAAAACAGATCTTATAGCGCTTCCTGCTTTTAATCCATTTCCTTTTTTTGCTGGTTTAATAATAACACGCGCAGCGCTATATTTAGCTTCAACTTCATGTGGTATTGTTCTTTTGTCTTTTAATTCTAAATGCACAATATCTTTTTTTGCAGCTGCTTTAGCTTTAGAAATTGCTTGGTTTAAATCAATACCGCTTGCAACTCCAACACCAACTCTTCCGTTTTCATCTCCAATAACAACAGTTGCTCTAAAGCTAAACCTTTTTCCACCAGCAACAACACGCGTAACACGTCTTAAATCCAAAACTTTTTCCTTAAATTCTTCTTTTTTAATAAATTTATCTTTATTCATATTTTTAAATTAAAATTTTAATCCAGCTGACCTTGCTGCTTCAGCTAAAGCTTTTACTCTTCCGTGATATCTATACCATCCTCTATCAAAAACAACTTCTTTTATTCCTAATTTTTTAGCTTTTTCAGCAATCAAATTTCCAACAAATTTTGCCATTTCTGTTTTATTAATTTTTTCTCCTTTATATTCAAAACTTGAAGCAGAAGCTAATGTATGAAAAGCATTATCATCAATTAATTGTACAGAAATATGTTTATTGCTTCTATAAACAGACAAACGTGGTTTTTCTTTTGTGCCAAAAATTTTAGCGCGTGTTCGCCTTGTTCTTCTTAATCTTATATTGTTAATTTCTTTTCTTTTCATATTTTTATTTTATAAATTATGCTGAACCTGTTGCTTTTTTACCAGCTTTTCTTAAAATATATTCTCCTTTATAATGAATACCTTTTCCTTTGTAAGGCTCTGGCGGTTTTAATCTTCTAATTATGCTTGCAAATTTTCCAACTAATTCTTTATTTATTCCTGAAATTGTTATTTGGTTTTTTTCAACACGCACATTAATTCCTTCTGGTATTTCCATATTAACAGGATGAGAAAAACCTAAATACAAAACTAAATTTTTATCTTTTAATTCAGCTCTATAACCAACGCCTTCAATTTCCAATATTTTTTCAAATCCTTTTGTAACTCCTTGTATTGCATTTGAAATTAATGACCACATTGTTCCACTATTCATTTTAGCTTGTTTATTTTCATTAAGTTTTTTAACTAAAATTTCATTATTATTAATTTCTATTTCAATAAAAGGAAGTTTGTTTAAAGAAATAGATCCTAATGGTCCTTTTATGTTTAATTCCTTTTCATTATCTAAAACAGTCACGCCATCAGGTATTAAAATTGTTTTTTTAATTAATCTTGACATATTTTTACCAAACTTCAAATAAATATTCGCCCCCAATTTTATTTTTAAAAGCATCTGCAGAAGACATTACTCCTTTTGAAGTAGAAACAACTCCTAATCCATAACCTTGTTTTACTGGTTTTAATTCTTTGTATGTTTTATAAATATGGCGTGATGGTGTGCTTATAAGCTTAAAATCAGACATTGCTGGTTTATTATTTGAATAAGAAAGTTTAATTTCTAAAAAATTCTTTTTATTAATAATCTTTTTTTCAACATTATTTACATATCCTTTTTCTTGTAAAACTTTTAAAATATCAAAATTTAACCTTGAAAAAGGAATTGTTATTTTTTCTCTTCTTGCTAAATATCCATTTTTAATTTTTGAAAGTAAATTCCAATACATTTTTTTATTTTACCATGACGCTTTTTTAACTCCAGGAATTTCTCCTTTTGAAGCTAATTCTCTAAAACAAATACGACAAAGTCCAAAGTCGCGTAAATATCCTCTTTTGCGTCCGCAACGAAAACAACGCCTAACAATGCGCGTGCTAAACTTTGGTTTTTTCTTTGCTCTTGCAATAACTGAAGTTTTTGGCATTTTTGTTTTTAATTAGTTTTTTCCTTTGAAAAAGGAAATCCTAATTTTATATAAATATCTTCCGCGACCTTGCGCTTTTTTTCTTTAGGAACAATATTTATTCCTAAAGGAAAAGTAAAAATAGATTCTTCAGAATTTATTTCAGGAAAAACATATTGATCGCGAAAACCAAAATTTAATGTTCCGCGATCATCTATTTTCTTTTTTGAAATACCTGAAAAATCTC
>Ga0078972_1015745_pt1 | contig 11467 bp, 3 predicted proteins | sample YelNatPaOPGAMG01_FD_67568 | JGI IMG/M metagenome (GOLD analysis project Ga0078972, IMG submission 67568) | Hot spring thermophilic microbial communities from Obsidian Pool, Yellowstone National Park, USA - OP-RAMG-01 (SPADES assembly) (version 2) | ecosystem: Environmental > Aquatic > Thermal...
TCTCGCAAGATGTACCAGACATGACCGGGATGATACTTGACTCCAAAATGGGCTTCAATGATCTGGGCCACCCGGGGCAAAGTCCACAGGTCGGTGGGAAACCCCGCCGCCCTGGCCCCCTAAAGCAGTATCGCCTCCAGTTCCCTTTTCTGCTCTGGTAAGAGTCGGGGGCGACGTCCCGGATGGGGTTTGGCGGCCAGCGCCGCAGGCCCTCCTCCAGGGCCTTTTTCTACCGGTAGACCGATGTGGATGTGACGCCAACCGCCTCAGCCACCTCCTGAACACTCTTGCCTTGCGAAAGCATACGGGTGGCAATCTTTCGCCGCATTTCCAGTTCCTTGGCAGTCCCTTTGGGTCTCATAAAACACATATTACCACCAGATGTCTACTTTGGCAAGACGAGGTTCACTAGTGCCCAGAAACTCGGCTTGGTACGAATGTACTAACAAGACCGGTACGAAAAACCTGAATCAGAAGTACAATTGGGCCTTCACAAGGGTTGTGCCATGCCTTATAATTGCTACAGTTGTCCTGTATGGTGGCCATAGGTGTCCGCCACAAGGTGATTCTCAGTCGCCTCTTACACGGGGAGGGCTGTATTGTGCCCATGAATTTGTCCCCCAAGAGACTGCTACTAATAGATCGGAGCCAACTCTTCGTCGAGGGTTTGCAGCGCACGCTGGAGCAAGCTGGGCTGGTTGTGCGGGGATTGCACAGCATAGATGATGCCCTTGGTCACTTGCGAGACGAACGGTATGACATCATTTTGATGGAAATCGATATGGATCCGGACCTAGAGATCCTTCGGGCCGTGAAGCTCGCACAGCCCGATGCATTGGTGATCTTCTTTGTAACCGGCGAGCCAGAGCCAGGCTTGATCAGGCGGGCCATAGAAGAGGGTGCAAACGGCATTGTTAGTAAGACCGTTTCAACCTCTGCCCTGCTCCACCTACTGGAAGTCTCGAAGAAAGGCTGTCTTTTTTGTGCGCTCGACGGTTTTTCTTATGCGACACTTTTGGAAGAGCAAGACGAGCCCATTATCAACGACCTAGACCGCCAGATATTGAGTCTGATTGCGCTCGGAAGCACGACATCACGGGTTGCACAGCAACTCGCGCTGTCCCCGTCTACGGTAAGGAATCGTTTGAGTCGCCTGTATGCGAGGTTAAGTTGTGCGTCCCGGAGCGAGGCGGTAGCGTTGGCTTTGCGTAAGGGGTGGATTAGTGTTGGCCGGGAGGTCCGGACCGGGTTATCCGGGGAAACGCGCCCGCAAGGGAAGTCCTAGGTAACTGGGTCGCTAAGCAACCGGGCGTTGAGGCAGGGCGGTTTGTTTGGGGAAAGGAGGTGATCGAGAGATTGTTCTGAGAGCGGTCAATGTTTTCTAGTGGCAAGTCCAGGCTAGACACCGGCAAAACTGGTGCAATTCCACGAGGAGGAGATCCTATGTACGGTACTAGCAAGACTTTCTCGTTCAGGCAGCGGCTGCGGCTTTTCGTGCTTGCCATTGCGGCAGCCATTGTACTGCTGGGCCTGTGGGCTCTGGTGTTGCCAGTCGGTGCAGGGCTGCCGCCCGAGGGCGCTGTTAGCGAACGGTGGACATCCGCCGTGCCCTCGGCACCTGAGCCGGTCGGCAATCCCGACTCGTCCAAATCGGCGCTACTTACCAGCAAGTCGGAGTTACGCGCTGACGGTGCCGATACGGCTACGATAACCGCCCAGGTCAGGGATTCCTCTAACAACGTCGTTCCCAATGTTTTCGTTGGGTTCCAGACGTCGGTAGGGGAATTTGCAGCGCCTGAATACAAGCGGGCCGAGGCCGAGAGTGCTGCGGTAGAGAGGGGTGGAACTTGGCATGTAGATGTAGTTGATGGCTACATCGAGGCAGACCCTACAACCGACCCCAGTGCGTATGCGTCGTGGACGTTTGAAGGCGACGCTATTTACGTGCGCTACTACAAGCAGCCTTCTGGCGGCATGACCAAGATCCTCATAGACTCCACTCCTGTGTACACGCTCAACATGTATGCGGCGAGCCCATCTTGGGATGATTGGTATAAGTTGGACCTAGGTTCAGGCCCTCACACGATCCGTGTGGAGCCACAATATGCCAAGGATCCCTCATCCGGAGGTTACAAGGCTCGGTTCGACTTTTTCCAGTCAGGCACCAAGACGGGGTTGGATGGGAATGCCACGGCAACGCTGAAGGCGGCTGACCTTTCGTTTGGCGTTCAGCAGACGGCCTATCTGACGGCCACAATCGTCTACGGGTCGTTCATAGAAGAGCATAACTCCGTACTGATGACGCCAAGCGAACCGAATACGGTGACGCTCGCGGCTAGCCCCAATGTCATCCAGGTGGGAGGCAATGTCTCCAACCTGACGGCCGCTGTGAAGGACAAGTGGAATCTCAATGTGCCAGATGGGACTTTGGTATACTTTGGCACGACCCTTGGCACCGTTGCGCCAGGAGGCATTGCGGAGGCGGAGGGGGCACTGGTCGCAAGAAGCAGCGGATGGAGCGTAGTTCCTGGAGGGAGCAGCCAAGTTGTACAAGTGGGCGACACGGGGGTTGGAGAGACACTAACGTACACCTTCACCGGTCAGGCCCTCGCCGTTCAGTACTACGAGGCGGCTAACCAAGGCGTGGTCAGCATTACCATTGACAGCACTGCAGTCTATACCAAAAACCTGGCTGGGGCCGCGAACGCGTACACGTCCTGGCAGGTTACGAAGTCCCTGGCACCAACACAGCACGTCGCGGTGCTTGAGGTGATGTCGGTGCCGTCTGGCGGCAGTGTCAAAATTGACTACTTCAAGGCCGAGGCGGCCACTTCTGGGGGCCTGGCGTACGGGATCCTGACTTCGGGCACCACGCCAGGTACCGCGACTGTCACTGCTTACTCTGGCAGCAAGAGCGGCTCCACGCCGGTTACCATCACGGTGGGGCCGGTAAGCAGTATCACAGTGACAGCAAGCCCTGCCACTCGGAAGGCCGGTTACCCGATCACCGTCATGGCTGATGCAAGAGATGCTTACAACAATCCAGTCGCCGATGGCACACCGCTTGAATTTTCCGCAACCCAAGGTGGCTCATTCCAGAAGACGAATCCGGTTACGACGACCAGCGGCATTGCTACCAACGTCTATACACCGACAATCAAAGGGTCCGGCTTTGTCACGGTGACCGGAAGTGCGGCTGGCCATGCGGCGATCACCGTCCTGGCTGGCGATCTGGTGACCCCGAACATCAGTGCTAGCCCCAGCACCATCTACGCGAACGGGGCTGACACCTCTGTGATCACCGTCAACGCGCATGATGCGTTTGGCAACCCAGCCGATGATGGAACCCATGTCACCTACGCCACCACTCTGGGAACCATTACCTCGCCGACTCCCAAAACGGATGACTCTGATTCCAGTATAACCTATTCCGGTACATGGACCATCTCCAATACAACAAATGCCTATAATGGCTCGTATCATGAGACGACTGCAGTAGGGGCGAGTGCGGTGTGGAGCTTCAAGGGCGAGAATCTCGTCCTGGTAGGTCGCAAGGCGAGCAACGGAGGCGTTGCGGTAGTCGACGTGGATGGTATTACCACGACAGTCTCAATGGCCGGCTCAACCGCGTGGCAGGTGCCGTTCTTGGTCGCCACGGGGCTCGATCCGAGCGCTACGCATACAGTCACGGTTACACTCCAAAGCGGGCGCATATGGATTGATGCCTTCGATCCTTCGGTGCTGGTTGGCGGCAATGGGCAGGCGATTCTGCGTGCCGGTACAGTTATCGGAACCGCAACGGTAACTGGCAGTGTCGGAGGCGCTGTGCCCGTAACCACCACAGTGAGCCTGGTAGCAGGACCGGCTGCCAATGTGGTCTGGAATACGGCCAGTGTCTCATCCAGTTGCGGTGCGAACACGCCGTTGCGCGTGCGCGTGCAGGACGCGTGGGGGCACTACCTGCCCAATGAGCCTGTACTCTTGACGGTTACGCCGCCGGAGTTGGGCTCCTTCACCGTGAACCCAGTATTTACGGGTTCGACTGGCGGATGGGGCACAACCTACTTCATCGGCGCCCAGGCAGGGAGTGGTACGATCACCGGCACCACCAGCTCTGGCTATGCGGAGGGGATCCCTGTAACGGTAAACACGGGAGCGCCGATCTCGCCGACGGTCTCTGCATCGCCGAGCGCCATCCCGCGCGACGGTAACAGCACTGTGCTTGTCACAGCGTTGGTGGAGGATGCCTGCGGCAATCCCATCAGCGGCACCAACCCGGTAACCTTTGCGGCAAGTCTGGGTACTTGGGTAGGCAGCAATGTGGTCACGCCTACTAATGGTGTAGCAACGGCTACGTTGCGAGCAGACACAGGGAGCACCGTCCCCGTGACCTCGTACATCACGGCGACCGTGGATTCCAAGGAGGGGTATACCTCGGTGAAGTTCACGGCAGGGCCTCCGGGGCGGGTGGTGTTAACACAGCCGACTACGCCCATCACTTGTACTCAGAGTTTCACTGTGGTGGCGCGGGTGGATGACAATCTGAGTCCTCGGCACTATCTACAGGGTGTGGACGTGTACTTCTCTGACACGGCTGGCGGTACGTTCACTCCCAACCCGGCGCAGACCGATGCCAACGGTTACGCACGCGCCTGGTACAGTGGCACCAAGTCGGTGGGCAGCCATGTGATGACCGCCACAGTCGGCTCGCTGACGAGCAGCAAGGCCTTCACCGTGCAGGTTGGAGATCCGACATCGCTGGGCATCTCCGCCGACCCCGACACTATCGTAGCGAATGGCAGCTCTACAAGCATCATCTCAATGAGTGCAGAGGACGCTTGTGGCAACTGCATGCCCGATGGGTATCCTGCTTCCTTCACTATCCTGTCGGGCCCCGGCACTTTGGCCGCGCCGTACGGTAGAGCAGAGGCGGAAGGGGGTCCACCGCTAACCCTCACTGGGCATTGGGCCGCATTCATCTCGCCTCCGCCTGCCAGTGGGGGAAGCTGGATGATGTCTAACACACCAGGCGACACGATCGTTTGGACCTTCACCGGTTCCCAGGTGGATGTCGCATACTGGGAGTACGGGGTGGGCCAACCGGGTGGCACGTTTGACATCTTCATTGACAACCCAATCACGCCAACGGCCACCATCAACACTACGGGTGCGCTGCAGAACTGGAAAGTGTGGTCCAGCCCTCCGATGGTCTTTGGGACGCACACGATCACGGTATCGGTTAAAGCAGCTCCGAACGTCAATATTGACTACCTCCAGACTAACGCGGTGTTCTACAACTGCTCTGCGAAGGCGGTACTACGGTCAACCACTACGCTCGGCACTGCAGTGGTGCAAGGCCAGGCGGGCGTGGTCACTGGCACAACCAGCGTGAACATGGTTGCCGGACCCCCGCACACCCTCTCCTTCACCCCGACGTCCATGACGGCACAGTGCGGTGTCACCAACACGCTGGGGGTGCGGGTTAAGGACCAATGGGGGCATTGGCTGGCCGGCGAAGAGGTGGCCCTGGCTACCGATGCGGGTGGTTTCTTCAGCCCCAGCATTGTCACGACACTAGGTAGCGCATGGGCTTATGCCGACTACCTGGGTACCAAGATCGCTGGTACAGGCTATCGCATCACGGGTACCGTCCAAAGCAATGGGCTGACGGCGGGGATCAATCTGACGGTGAACCCCGGTGCGGCGAGCACCGCGACGCTGGTCCCCAGCAGTATGACACTGCTAGCCGACGGCAGCACAACAGGCGTCTTCACGACCACAGTGTATGACGCGTGCGGCAATCCCGTGCCGGGAGTGCCTGTAACGATCACCAAGAGTTCACTGGTACGCTTCGGACCCGGCGAGACGGGAACCGGTAATACCGACAGCAACGGGCAGTTCACAGTGACTGTGCGCTCGTTGGCATCGGCGCCCAGGCTTGGCACCGGTGTCATCACCGCCAGCGTCGGTGCGTATGTGGTTACTCCAACCGCCACAGTTGAGTTCGTGGCCGGGGCTCCGAACACCGTGACCATTGCTGCCAGCCAAGCAGAGCTGGTGTGCAACGGGACATCTGCGATCACGGCCACGGTCAAGGACCGGTGGTCCAACCCGGTCAAGGACGAGAGGGTTGCATTTACCACGCAACTGGACGGTTCGGTGTCGCCGGACTCCGATGAAACGGATATCAACGGCGAAGCGCACACTGTCTACACGGCCGGAATGGCTGGCACCGAGCGGATTACCGCCACGGTGGTCGTGAGTCCAGTCTTGCAGGCGAGCATCTCCCTGGATGTCAGGCCGGGGCCTACAGCGCAGGTGACGGTGACCAACCCGACTAAATGGGTCATCCGCAACGACGGCAGCGACAGCGCCGTTGTCACCGCAACGCTTCGGGATGCATGCGGGAACCTGGTCGGCGCGGGACGCACAGTTACCTTCACCCTAAGTCCTACGATCGGCGCGTCCTTCGCTGAGTCAGGTTTGGCGACGTACACGGCGACCACTGGTGCTGACGGCACTGCCAGCGCTACCGTAAGGGGCACGGCAACCGGGAAGTACATCATCACGGCTGCTGGATCGGGCTCGGATTCTACGTTCGTCTACCTGGTGGGTAACCCGTGGAACATCAGCCTGTCGGCCGACCCGGCGAGCGTGTTGCCATTCGGAACCTCTCATATCGTAGCAAGCGTAACCGATGCAGGTGGCAACCCTGTGGTCGATGGTACTGCAATCCGGTTTGAAACAGACAAAGGTGAGGTCGGAAGCCTCGTTTACACTACAACCACGACCTTCAACCCAGTCACCGAGAGAAGCGAGGCAAGTACGGTTTTCACCAATACTTGTCAATCCGGGCAAGCGACGATCACAGGCACCATTACCCTGAACGGGCGGAACTCCACGATAGCCGTGCCGCTTCTGCCCGGTGCGTTGGCAGGGTTCGGCTTTGGGCCGATAGCGGAACCGCAGCAAGCCGGTGTGCCGTTTAGCATTACCATCACTGCTTTCGACATCTGCGGCAATCCCAAGACCGACTACAGCGGTACGGCAGCCCTCCGCGAGCTGCCAACCGGGAATGTGTCGCCCGCAAGTGTGGCGTTTGCTGGCGGTGTGTGGTCAGGACCGGTTACCCTGTCTGATGGTGGTGGCTATCGCAAGATCAAGGCGAACGACGACACAATCAGCGGCGAAAGCGACTACTTCTGGGTCACCGCGCCACCGACGCCTACACCCACACCGACGCCCACGGCAACGCCGACGCCGGTGCCGCCCACGACGGGTACTTTGCTCGGAAAAGTCTCGTTTGAGCGGCCAGGTGTCACACCTCCGGACCCGAGTTGGAGTAGGCCGCTGGTAGTCTCGCTCGGCTCGCCACTTGCTACGTACAACGTTACAACGGACCAGAGCGGCTACTTCACCGTCACCGTGCTTGCTGGGACCCATGACGTTTTAGTGAAGCATAGTCACACTCTGGCCAACCTGAAAGCAGGGGTTGTCATTCCGGCAGGCGGGACCACCTCCGTGATTGACTTCGGTCTGCTGCGCGAAGGTGATGCCAACAATGACAACATGGTTACCAGCGCCGACTTCTTCATCCTGAAGGCTAGCTACAACAAAGCGGCGGGTGATCCAGGCTTTGATGGACGTGCGGACTTCAATGAGGATGGTTACGTTACGTCCATGGACTTCTTCCTGCTGAAGAGTCACTACAATACGGCGGGAGATGAGTTGCCTGGGTCATCGGTCAAGACCCCCCCGATGGGTGAGGAAGAACGCCTGTCCATGCAGTCCCGAAGCGCAGTCCGCTTAGGCGCAGTGCGCACTGTGCCGGGTGGGTTTGAGGTGGACATTCTCGTCCAGCCGGAAGGGAAACCCGTGGACCTGGCAGAAGCACACCTGAAATTCCCGTTCAAGGCGTTTCAGGTGACCGGGTTGGTTCCGGGTGAGACGCTCCCTGTCGTGCTTCAGGCGGAGTTCGATAGAGTGGCGGGAACCATTGACTACGCCGCAGCAGTGCTGGAAGGCGAGGAGGCGAGGGGTGACTTCGTCCTTGCGACGATTCAGTTTTCCTCAGCCTCTTCGCTGAGCAATCTGCCATTGCGCTTTACGTTCGCACCGGAGTATCGCAGAACGGGCGCGTACCATGGTGGTAAGCTCATCCAGCGCACGAGCCCCGTTCCTGATGTTTTCGCTGCTCCTCCCTCGCGAGAGGGAGGAGCAGCTCCCCTGACAACGGGCTTGCCGGGATTGGCTCGGGAGGGCGCTCGGATCTCTAATCCTGGCCTGATTGCCCAGGCGATAGGGGGGGATGTAAGTATCAGCGAGATCACCTTTCCAGGAGGTGAAAGGTCTTATTCGGTAGTCTATCATCCGGATAGTATTAATGCTGCGGCGGGGCCTGTCAACATCGCGGTTGTACCCAACCATACGTCAGCAAATGTTGGTGATGCGTTTGCGGTGGATGTCGTTGTAACGGCCGGGACTCAGCAGATCGACTCGGTGGATGTGCACATCAACTTTGATCCGTCCAAGTTGCAAGTTGCCAGCATGGTCGGAAGTGGGCAGCTGACAGAAATGCAGAATACGTTCGACAATGCTGGCGGTACCCTGGACTGGGCCGGAATCTCGTTTGCATCCAAGACGGGCACATTCACAGTGTGCACGATCAACTTGCAAGCAGTGGGCTCCGCAACAGGCACGCCTCTCCAGTTCGTGTTCTCACCTGCCACGAGGAAAACTCGTGCAGAGTACCAAGGGGTAGATTACTGCCAAGGCAACGTCACAAATGGAACAGTGGATATTGCCGGACCGACGGCTACGCCCACGAATACACCTACGAATACGCCGGTGCCCACGAGCACGCCCACGAATACACCAGTGGCCACAAGTACACCCACGAACACGCCGGTGCCCACGAGCACGCCCACGAATACACCAGTGGCCACAAGTACACCCACGAACACGCCGGTGCCCACGAATACACCTACGAACACTCCGGTGCCTACCAATACACCGACTCCGACACATACGCCTACCCCGACAGGCGTAACGATGGCGATCGCTCCATCACCTAAGTCAGTTTGGCCTGGTGATTCGTTTGAACTGGAAATTCGCGTGAATGCTGGGACACAACCGATAGACCTGGCTGAAGCCCATTTGAACTTTGACACGACGTACTTGGAAGTGCTAAGTGTTACGGGTAGTACTGCGCTGCCCAACCCACTGCAAAACACCTTCAGCAATGTAATGGGAACCATTGATTATGCTGCTGGCAGCTTCGGGACACCAGCCACAGGCAATTTCCTGTTGGCAACAGTACATGCGCGGGCGAAGACTGCCACGCCGGGTACGACGCTACAGTTTGTGTTCGCACCAACTACGCGGCGAACAAAGGCGGAGTACCTGGGTGTGGACAAACTTGTAGGAGCGACCGATGGCGTGGTCGTCGTCAGCGAACTCGGGTCAGCGGATCTACGCATAGCCCCAAGCCCCAAAACGACCGAACTGGGTGCAACGTTCACTGTGGATGTGCGGGTTGAGGCGGGTAGTCAGCCGGTGGACTTGGCAGAGGCGCATCTGAATTTCAACCCTGCATACCTGAGGGTGCTGAATCTCACCCCAGGCAGCGCCTTGAATGTGCTTCAGAGCGAGTACAGCAACACGGCTGGGACTATTGACTACGCTGCCGGACTGGCAGGAGGTCCGTATCCGACGGGGACGTTCACACTGGTAACGATTGAGTTTGAGGCATTGGCGTTGACGCCGGGGACGCCATTAGCATTTGTGTACACACCCGTAACCCGCGAGACCAAGGTTGAATACAACGGTTATTCTATCTTGGATACGGCCTACGACGGTGTTGTCGTCGTTGCCGAAGCGACGGCGACGCCGACACACACGCCAACGGCGACGCCGACACCGACACAGACGCCGACGCTAACGCCGACGCCGACACACACGCCAACGCTGACACCGACACACACGCCAACGGCGACGCCGACACCATGTGTCCAGAGGGCGTTTTCGGGTCGCGTATACGCGGGGAGCATGGGTGACAAGAGTCGCCCTCTAGCGGACGTAGGTGTCACGTTATGGGGAGGTGATCGCGAGGATACACCCTACGGTACGTGGCTGGGCTTTATGAAAACGCGTTCGGACGGGAGTTTCTCGTTCACAATACCAGGGGCACAGAGCTTCGTGTACTATAATTTGGTCGAGACGATTCCTGCAGGTTTCTACCCCGTTGGAGCCGTACCAGGTCCCGGGGGGGTGGAGAAAAGTCCTACCTGGATCCAATACGAGCAACCACAGGCCTGCAGTTTGAGCGGGAGCGAGTTCTATGTCCAGTCTTTCCTGACGGCGACGCCGACACACACGCCAACGGCGACGCCGACACACACGCCAACGGCGACGCCGACACACACGCCAACGGCGACGCCGACACACACGCCAACGGCGACGCCGACACACACGCCAACGGCGACGCCGACACCGCCTGACATAGTAGTGGCCTCCAGTATCTGCGGCAGGCGAGATGTGGGCCTAGATGAGACGATAGTCATCACTTTCTCGGCGCCCGTTGTTACGCAGACGGTCGAGGTGTTGCTGATATCGGAGAGGCCCTTGGGCACTCCCACGTTGATTTGGAATGAAGAAAGCACGGTCCTTTCCATTCAAACTCAGGCTTTGCGCCCTGCCTTGCCATACTATCTATCGGTGCTTGGTGGTAGGGGGGTTGCTGGCGGCAGCGTGATCCCGTTGGAGTGTGAATTCTGGACCCGGGGAGTGCGCATCTACCTTCCGATGGTTCCAAAGGGTTATACCCCCTTCGGTAGCGCTCGTTACCTCTACCTCGCCACCAGGTAACGAGCCTTGGAGGGGCAGTTGCCGAGGTGCAGCTGCCCCTCCATCTAGGAGTGGCGGTGGGTTCGCCAGGTGGTCTCGGTGCGTGGCGCGCTTCAGCGTGTGAGATCATCCGGTCATTTTGTGCCCTGGCTTGTGATGCTACAATGTACGGCATAGGCAAATGGGGCCAGATTCTCCGCACCGGTTGAATACTTGACTCGGGTGAGCAAAGTCCCCACTTGCCCTCGGCTCCGAAAGCGTTGCACGTTACAACCATGTTGTCTGTGTAGACCAATGGTAGAACTGAGCTGTTGTATGTAGACCACATGGGTTGCGCAGCAACCAGCGACCTGCTAGAAAGGCCTCAACCTTACGGTTGGGGGCGTTGTTTGCCAGGATCGCAACTGGTGGACGAAGAATACCAGGTGCAGCCAGATATATTCTGCTTAGAGCCTATCCGAAAAGCCGCGAGTATGGTATACTTGAGGCCATCTCATGACACGAGGAGGCAACCGAGATGGCCGATGATGGACTGGGTGTGGATCCCGAATACCAGATTCCTGACGAGCTGTGGGAGCGCATAAAGCCCTTACTTCCAGCGCCCAAACCGAAGAAGAAGCCA
>Ga0078972_1015746_pt1 | contig 11466 bp, 8 predicted proteins | sample YelNatPaOPGAMG01_FD_67568 | JGI IMG/M metagenome (GOLD analysis project Ga0078972, IMG submission 67568) | Hot spring thermophilic microbial communities from Obsidian Pool, Yellowstone National Park, USA - OP-RAMG-01 (SPADES assembly) (version 2) | ecosystem: Environmental > Aquatic > Thermal...
CGACGATCCCCGAGCATCTCGTCGTGATCGGCTCCGGGGTCACCGGTGTCGAGTTCGTCCACATGTTCCGCTCCCTCGGATCGCGTGTCACGCTGGTGGTCTCGCGCCAGCAGGTGCTCCCGCAAAAGGATCCCGAGGTCGCTGCGGCGCTCGAGGCGGACTTCCTGGCGACCGGCGTGAAGCTCGTCAAAGGTGCCCGGGCCGTCGGTCTCGAGCGCAGCGACGAGAGCGTGACGGTCTGCTGTGACGACGGGCGGACCCTCGTCGGCACCCACGCGCTCCTCGCGATCGGGTCCGTGCCGTCGTCTGCGGGCCTCGGACTGGCGAGCGCCGGCGTCGAGCTGACCGAGTCCGGGTATGTGCCGGTCAACCACCACTGCCAGTCCAACGTGCCGCACGTCTATGCGGCAGGCGACCTCTCCGGGCGCCTGCCGCTCGCGTCGGTCGCGGCGATCCAGGGTCGCAAGGTCGCCGAGCACGTCATGGGCCTGCACACGCGCGACCACCGCCACCTCGACTACGACAAGGCGGCGTCGGCGATCTTCACCGAGCCCGAGATCGCCGACGTCGGGCTCGCGGAGGCGGAGGCGTTCGCTCTGGGTCGCAAGATCCGGGTGACGAAGGTTCCCTTCGCGACCAACGCGAAGGCGGTGATCGACGGCGACCCGCGGGGCTTCGTCAAGCTCGTCTCCGATCCCGCGACGGGAGTCGTGCTCGGCGGCTCGATCGTCGGCGCTCACGCGGCGGAGCTGATCAGCGTGATCGCCGTCGCGGTCACTGCTCACCTGCGAGTCCACGACCTGGCCGAGACGCTCTTCGTGCATCCGGCGCTTTCCGAGGCCCTGGCAGCCGCAGCGGAATAGCCCGGGCTTCGTATAGCTCGAGCGGACGCGCGCGTTCGTGTTGCTGCAGCTCAGGCGCTGCGCTGGCGGCGTCCCTCGGCGAGAAGGGACCGTGCCGCGTCGACGTCGTCGGATCGCGGCCCGTCGCCCGCGCCGGGCACCTCGAGGATCGCCGCGATCTGGTCGAGGCGAGGGTGGCTGACGAGGTAGCCGAGGGCGGTCGTGCCGATCTCGCCTTCGCCGAGGTTCGCATGCCGGTCCCGGTTGGCACCGAGAGCGACGAGCGAGTCATTGAGGTGGATGCAGCCGAGCCGATCGAGTCCGATCACCCGGTCAAGCTCGTCGACCACAGCATTGGCTCGCTCGACGCTCGAGTAGTCGGTCCCCGACGCGAACAGGTGCTGGGTGTCGAGACACGTCCCGAGGCGGGCGTCGTTGCCCGTGGCATCGAGGATCCGTGCGAGCTCGTCGAAGGTCCTGCCCACGGTCCCGCCGGCACCCGCGGCGTTCTCGATCAGCAGAGCGCAGCTCGGACGGCCGAGCTCGTTGCCGGCTTCGTCGAGCGCGCGGACGATCGCATCCGACACCTGGCCGAGCACGGCCTCGATCCCTGCGCCGCGGTGGCTGCCGACGTGCAGGACGACGCCCGAGGCACCGATCGCGGTCGCTGCGACGAGGTTCTCGACAAGGCAGCGGCGGGACTTGTCGAGCAGGTCGGCATCGGCGGCGGCGAGGTTGACGAGGTAGGTGGCATGGCAGAAGGTCGCGTGGATGTGCGGGTGCGCTGCCTGGGCGCTTGCGTATGCCGCGAGCTCCTCCGCCGTGTGCGAGGGGCTCCGCCACATGCGGGGGCTCTGGGTGAAGATCTGCACCGCGTCGGCGCCGACTGCGACGCCCCGATCGAGGGCCTTGGTGAGCCCTCCGGCCGAGCTCACGTGCGCCCCGATGTCCACGTGCGCAGGGTAGCTCGGCCGGCGGGGAGATCCGAGGGCCCGGCACCGTCGGACCCTCGCAGCCTGATCGGGCGTAACCTTCTCGGGTGGCCAAGACGTTCTTCATTCGCACCTTCGGTTGTCAGATGAACGAGCACGACTCCCGACGCATCGCCGAGGATCTCGAGGCGGACGGCATGGTCGCGACGGACGACCCCGAGCAGGCCGACGTCGTCGTGCTCAACACCTGCTGCATCCGCGAGAACGCGGACAACAAGCTCTACGGTCATCTCGGCCACCTGAAGTCGCTACGCGACCGCCGGCCGGGAATGCAGATCGCCGTCGGCGGCTGCCTCGCGCAGAAGGACCAGGGTCGCCTGCTCGAGCGGGCGCCGTTCGTCGACGTCGTCTTCGGCACGCACAACGTCGGGCGCGCTGCGGCGCTCATGCGTCTCGCCGAGGAGACGGGCGCTCCCGTCCTCGAGGTGCCGCCCGCGCCGGCGACGGATGCGGACGCGTTCGCGTCCGCCCTCGCGGTGCGCTCGGACCTCCCGCACGCGGCATGGGTGACGATCCAGGTGGGCTGCGACAACTCGTGCGCCTTCTGCATCGTGCCGGCGGTGCGCGGTCCCGAGCAGAGCAGGCCTTTCGACGAGCTCGTTGCGGAGGTGCGGACCCTCGCCCGCGCGGGCACGGTGGAGGTGACGCTCCTCGGGCAGAACGTCAACTCATATGGCCGCGACCTCACCCGGCGCCGGCCACTGTTCGCGGACCTGCTCCGAGCCGTCGCTGCGATCGAGGGGATCCGCCGGGTCCGGTTCACGAGCCCCCACCCGAAGGACCTGCGCCCCGAGACCATCGCGGCCATGGCCGAGTCCGAGGCGGTGTGTGAGCAGCTCCACCTGCCCTTGCAGTCCGGCAGCGACCGCGTGCTCGCCGCGATGCGTCGCGGGTACACCGCGGAGCGCTACCTCGAGCGTGTCGCGGCCGCGCGGTCGGCGATCCCCGACCTCGCCGTCACGACCGACGTGATCGTCGGCTTTCCCGGCGAGAGCGAGGTGGACTTCGAGCAGACGCTCGAAGTCGTCGCGGAGGTGGGTTACGACAGTGCCTACACCTTCGTCTTCTCGCCCCGACCGGGCACCAGAGCTGCGGAGATGGTCGACGAGGTCGTACCCGACGAGGTCGTCGCCGAGCGCTTCGCTCGCCTCGCAGCCGTGGTCGAGCGGTCTGCCCTCGACCGCCACCGGGCCCGCATCGGTCGCGTCGAGGAGGTGCTCGTCGAGGGGCCGTCGAAAAAGGACCCGGCGGTGCTGAGCGGTCGGACCCGCCAGGGAAAGCTCCTCCACTTCGTGGCGGGTGAGGATTCCGGCCACGTCGCCGCGGGGAGCTTCGCACGCGTCGCGGTGACCGCAGCCGCCCCCCATCACCTCCTCGGAGAGCTCCGCAGCGTGACCGCGCCCGCGGCGGCGTCTGGCGCGCCGGCGCGCCGGCGCATCTTCGTGCCCGTCGTCGCGGGCTGACTGCGGGTGCGACGAGGGAGGGACGGAGACCCGACCTAGACTGCACTCTCGTGAGCGTCTTCGCGAAGGTCCTGCGTGCGGGTGAGGGAAAGAAGGTCCGGAGCCTCGCCAGCGTCGTGCCGCTGATCAACGCGCTCGAGTCCGAGGTCGGAGCGATGAGCGACGACGAGCTCGCGCACATGACCGTCGCGTTCAAAGAGCGCATTGCCAACGGCGAGGACCTGAACGAGCTGCTCGTCGAAGCCTTCGCGGTCGTGCGCGAGGCAGCAGGTCGGACGATCGGCCAGCGTCACTACGACGTCCAGCTCATGGGTGGCATGGCCCTGCACTTCGGGTGGATCGCCGAGATGCGTACGGGTGAGGGCAAGACCCTCGTCTCGACGCTCGCTGCCTATCTCAACGCCCTTTCAGGCAAGGGCGTCCACATCGTCACCGTCAACGACTATCTCGCGCGACGCGACGCGCAGTGGATGGGCAGCGTCCACCGCTTCCTCGGTCTCGAGGTGGGTCTCGTCGTCCCCGAGGTCGACTCGCCGGAGCTCAAGCGCCTCGCCTACGCCGCCGACATCACCTACGGCACGAACACCGAGCTCGGCTTCGACTACCTGCGCGACAACATGGCGACCGACCGCGATCAGATGGTCCAGCGGGGGCACCACTTCGCGATCGTGGACGAGGTCGACTCGATCCTCATCGACGAGGCCCGGACACCGCTCATCATCAGCGGACCGTCGGACGAGTCGACGCGTATGTACTACCAGTTCGCGTCGGTCGTGCGGACCCTGAAGCGGGACGAGGACTACGAGGTCGACGAGGAGAAGCGGACTGTCGTGCCGACCGAGTCGGGGATCGCGAAGGTCGAGCGCCAGCTCGGCGTCGAGAACCTCTACGACGCCGTCGCCGTCAACTACGTCCATCAGCTTGGCAAGGCGCTCGAGGCCAAGGAGCTCTACCACCGGGACAAGGAGTACATAGTCGCGGACGGCGAGGTGCACATCGTCGACGAGTTCACCGGCCGGATCCTCGAGGGACGCCGCTGGTCCGACGGCCTCCACCAAGCCGTCGAGGCCAAGGAGCGGGTCCGCATCAAGGAGGAGAACCACACCTGGGCGACCGTCACCTTGCAGAACTACTTCCGCATGTACGACAAGCTGTCCGGGATGACCGGGACGGCCGAGACCGAGGCGGCGGAGTTTGCCTCGACCTACGACCTGCAGGTCGTGCCGATCCCGACGCATCGGCCGATGGTTCGCGCCGACCAGCCCGACCTCGTGTTCAAGACCGAGGACGGCAAGTTCAAGGCCGTTGTCGAGGACATCGCCGAGCGGTTCGCCAAGGGCCAGCCGGTTCTCGTCGGGACCGCGTCGGTGGAGAAGTCCGAGCACCTTTCCCGCCTGCTCGACAAGCAGGGCATCCCCCATGCGGTGCTCAACGCGAAGCAGCACGCTCGGGAGGCGCACATCGTCGCGCAGGCAGGCCGGCTCCACGGCGTGACGGTCGCGACCAACATGGCTGGTCGAGGCGTCGACATCCTCCTCGGTGGCAACCCCGAGGGCCTCGCCCGTGACGCCGTCGCCGCCGAGGGCCTCGACCCCGAGAGCGAGCAGGGGCTGGCACGGCAGGCACAGCTCGTCGGCAAGTTCGCGGCCGAGTGCGCCGCCGAGGCGGACGAGGTCCGCGCCCTCGGTGGGCTGTACGTGCTCGGCAGCGAGCGACACGAGAGCCGTCGGATCGACAATCAGCTGCGTGGCCGTGCCGGGCGCCAGGGTGACCCGGGCGAGAGCAGGTTCTTCCTCTCCCTCGAGGACGAGCTGATGCGCCTGTTCGCAAGCGGTGCCATGAGCTGGGTCATGGACCGCGCCCTACCTGAAGACGTGCCGATCGAGGCGCGCATGGTGAGCCGGGCGATCGAGCGGGCACAGAACACCGTGGAGGCGCGCAACGCCGAGGTCCGCAAGGACGTCCTCAAGTACGACGAGGTCATGAACGAGCAGCGCAAGGTGATCTACGAGCGCCGGCTGCAGATCCTCGACGGCGACGACCTGCGCGGCTACACGCTCGACCTGCTCGAGTCCACGCTCGAGCGCGTCGTCCGGGCGGCGTGCCCGACGGACTTTGCGGAAGAGTGGGACCTCGAGCGGCTCGTCAACGAGCTGGCGCAGTACTACCCGACGCAGTTCAGCGTCGCGGACCTCGAGCAGGCCGAGACCGTCGAGCAGCTCGTCGAGAGCGTCGTGGCTGACGCCGTCGAGCACTACGAAGAGCGCGAGCGCACGATGCTCGGCGGCGAGGAGATGGCCCGCCAGGTCGAGCGGCAGATCATGCTGCAGATCATCGACCAGCGGTGGCGGTTGCACCTGTCGGAGATGGACCATCTCCGCGAAGGGATCCACCTCCGCGGCATCGCGCAGACGGACCCGCTCGTCGCGTGGCAGCGCGAGGGGTTCGAGCTGTTCGGCAAGCTGATGGAGTCGATCGACGACGACTACCTCCGCTACGTCATGCACGTCCAGCTCCTCGTCGAGCAGGAGGCCGCTCCCGACTTCACCCACGCGAGCTTCGAGGCGGCCGAGGATCCAGCTGGTGGCCTCGGCGCGATCGCCGCGAGCGCCGAGGATGCCGCGCCCCAGCTCGAGCCCGCTGCCGGAGCGGCGCAGCCGGTCGCCCCCCCGCGCGCTGCTGCCCCCGTGGAGGAGCCGTCGGACGCAAAGGCGAGCGATGGTGGCCGCCCAGGATCCGTGGCTTCTGTGCCTCTCGCAGGAGCTCCGGGTCCGGCCGTGAAGCTCGGGCGCAACGACCCGTGCTGGTGCGGGAGCGGCAAGAAGTACAAGCTCTGCCACGGCGCGAACTGATCATGGTCGACGTCGTCGGCGAGGGCACGCCCGCGCCCGAGCCGAGGACAGCGATCGCGCGCGAGCTCGAGGAGCTGGCCGCCCGCCTCGAGGCGGCGGCGGTCTACCTCCACGTCGACGAGCAGCGTGGTGCCCTTGTCCGCCTCGAGGTGGACCTCGCTGCACCCGAGCTCTGGTCGGACGTGGCCCGGGCGCGCGAGGTGACCGCGGCGTACGGCCGTGCCAAGAGCCTCGTCGACGGCGTCGACGACCTGACACGGCGCGTGCGCGACGCGAGCGAGCTCTACCAGATGGCCGTCGACGAGGGGCCGGATGCCGTCGCCTCGGTCGCCGACGAGATCGAGCAGGTGATCCGCCACGTCGGACGCTCGCTCGACGAGCTCGAGCTGCGAAGCCTCTTCTCGGGCGAGCACGACGAGCGCGACGCGGTCGCGGAGATCCACGCTGGCGCGGGAGGGACGGACGCGCAGGGTTGGGCCGAGATGATGCTGCGGATGTACCTGCGGTGGGCGGAGCGCCGGGGCTTTGCGGTCGAGGTCGACGAGGTCTCGCCGGGCGGAGAGGCCGGCATCTTGTCCGCGACGTTCATCGTCCGTGGGCAGAACGCGTACGGCCTGCTCACCGCGGAGCGCGGCGTCCATCGCCTCGTCCGGATGTCTCCCTACGACTCCCAGCACCGCCGCCAGACGAGCTTCGCGTCGCTCGAGGTCACCCCGTTCCTCGAGGATCTCGCCGACGAGGTCCCGATCGACGACAAGGACCTGCGGATCGACACCTACCGCTCCTCCGGCGCTGGTGGTCAGCACGTCAACGTCACCGACTCGGCGGTGCGCATCACGCACCTGCCGACCGGGATCGTCGTGTCGTGCCAGAACGAGCGCAGCCAGCACCAGAACAAGGCCAAGGCGATGCAGATCCTCGCCGCCAAGCTCGCGGAGGTGCAGCGAGAGCAGCGCCTCGCCGAGCTCTCCGAGCTGACTGGTCCCCAGCACAAGGTGGAGTGGGGCAGCCAGATCCGCTCGTACGTGCTCGCGCCGTACCAACTCGTGAAGGACCTGCGGACCGAGCACGAGACGGGCAACGTCGAAGCGGTGCTCGACGGCGACATCGAGGATTTCATGGTCGCGTACCTGCGCTGGCGTCGTACCGAGGGGAGCTGAGCGCCGAAGTCCCGGGCGGACGGAGACGTGACTGGTAGGCTCTCCACGATTGGAAAGCGGCGCCGGTCGCGCCGTGCAAGACGGGTTGCGGCCCGGGCGGCGCGGGGCTGACGTGCGGTTGCGTCACAGGTCGATGGTGGGTGCCCGGACGGCAGACCCCCAGGAAGAGGACCATGATCCGCTTCGACAACGTCACGAAGAGCTACAAGAACCTCCGGCCCGCGCTCGACGACATCTCGCTCGAGATCCAAAAGGGCGAGTTCGTCTTCCTCGTCGGTTCCTCCGGCTCCGGCAAGACGACCTTCTTGAAGTTGCTGCTACGCGAGGAGGTTCCCGACGCCGGGACCGTGTGGGTGGCGGGACGGGACATCGGGGAGCTGTCGCAGTGGCGGGTTCCCTACCTGCGCAGGAACCTTGGCTGCATATTCCAGGACTTCCGTCTCCTTCCGAACAAGACGGTCACGGAGAACGTCGCGTTCGCGCTCGAGGTCATCGGTCGTCCGCGCGCCGTCGTGCGGACCCAGGTCGGGCAGGTGCTCGACCTGGTCGGTCTCGGCGAGAAGGGCGATCGGATGCCGCACGAGCTCTCGGGCGGCGAGCAGCAGCGCGTCGCGGTCGCCCGGGCCTTCGTGAACCGCCCCCTCGTGCTGCTCGCCGACGAGCCGACCGGCAACCTCGACCCCGCGACGACGCAGGGCATCATGAAGCTTCTCGACCGGATCAACCGGACGGGCACGACCGTGGTCATGGCGACGCACGACGTCGGGATCGTCGACACCATGCGCCGCCGGGTCGTCCAGCTCGACCAGGGACGACTCGTCCGCGACCAGGCGCGCGGCGTCTACGGCTTCGGCGACGACATGACCGTCTCGTCGCGTGGCGTGCCCGCCGTGCCGATCTCTGGCGCGTCCGACGGCCGTCCGTACGACCTAGCAGGACAGCCTGCGTCCGGTCGGGTCGAAGCCGTGCGCGCGCGTCGGGGCGTCCGGTGACCCGCCGTACAGGCGGCGGGCGGACCGGATCAGCGTTGCGCCCGAGAGGTCGACGCTGATGGCCGTCTCGTTCGAGTACGTCGCGAAGGAGACGGTCACCAACCTCTGGCGCAACCGCATGATGACGCTCGCAGCCGTGCTCACCGTGGCGGTGTCGCTCTCGCTCGTCGGCACTGCCCTGCTGCTGCGCCAGGCGGTCAACCGCCAGATCGGGCAGTGGAGCAACAACGTCAGCCTGCAGATCTTCTTGGATGCCGACGCGCCGCAGCCCCAGGTTGCGAGCGTCCGTTCCATGATCGACCAGACGCCGCAGATCACCCGGTGCGCGTACCTCGACCACGCGCAGTCCTACGCGCAGGCCAAGCAGGTGCTCGCTGGTTCTCCGACGGCCATCGCGGCGCTCACGCCGGCGACGACGCCGACGGTCTTCAAGTGCCAGCTGAAGAGCCCCGGCGACGCCGCGACGGTCGCAGCGACGTTCAACTCGGGCGTGCCGGGCGTCTACCGTGCGACCTCGCCGAGCCAGAGCATCCGAGTGATGCAGCAGGTGACGAACGCGCTGCAGCTGATCCTGCTCGTGATCGCGATCGTGCTGCTCGTGTCGTCCCTCGTGCTCATCTTGAACGCGATTCGTATGGCGATCTTCGCGAGGCGGCGGGAAGTAGGGGTGATGAAGCTCGTCGGCGCGACGAACTGGTTCATCCGCGTCCCGTTCATGCTCGAAGGCCTCGTCCAGGGTGTTCTCGGAGCGCTGGCCGCCGTGGTCATCGTCCTGCTCTCGAACGTCGGCGTGAGCTACCTGATCCGCCACTACAAGGTGCTCGGGTCGGCGGTGCTGCCAGCCCACGACCTCGTCGTGACGGAGCTCGTCGTCATGTTGATCGGCGTTGTCGTCGGCGTAGCCGGATCGTCCGTCGCCGTCCGCCGCTTCCTCGACGTCTGACGTCGGCCACGTCTGCGGCTCGGTCGGTGCAGGCTCTTTCTGCAGTCGACGGATGGGGAGCGCCGCACGCCTACGCCGGCGTCGTCTCGCGCACGGGGGCGGTCGAGGCGCGTGGAGAGCTCGCGGCGGCGTTCGTGTGGGCGTCGGTCACGAAGCTCTGCACCGCGCTCGCCGTGCTCGTGGCGGTAGAGGAGGGGAGCGTCGCGCTCGACGAGCCCGCCGGTCCACCGGGTTCCACCGTGCGCCACCTGCTCGCTCACGCATCGGGCCTCGGCCCGTCGGACCCGTCCGTGCCTCTCGCACCCCCCGGCGCTCGCCGTATCTACTCGAACGCCGGCTTCGAGGTGCTCGGTCGTCATCTCGAGAGCAGGACCGGCATGGCCTTTGCTGCCTATCTCGGTGCCGGCGTGCTCGATCCGTTGGCGATGAGCGGGACGCGTCTCGACGGTACCCCTGCCGCGGGGGCGGTCGGGCCCCTCGTCGACCTGCTCGCGCTCGGTGCCGAGCTGCTCGACCCGACGATCATCGGGCGCTCGACCCTCGACGAGGCGACCTCGGTCGCCTTCCCCGGGCTCGACGGCGTGCTGCCCGGCTTCGGACGCCAGCACCCGTGCGACTGGGGTCTCGGGCTCGAGATCCGCTCGGACAAGGCGCCGCACTGGACAGGCTCTCGCAACTCCGCGCAGACCTTCGGGCACTTCGGCCAGAGCGGCACATTTCTTTGGGTGGACCCCGTCGCAGGTGTCGCGTGCGCGGTGCTGACCGACCGGCCTTTTGGACCCTGGGCGGCAGTCGCATGGCCGGAGCTCTCCGACGCGGTCCTGGCGGAGATGGCCTGATGGCCTGGGGTACCATCAGACGATGACACGACGGTGCGAGGGGTCACGCGCGGCCGGCCGGGGACGGGTGCGATGAAGGGCGTGCTGCTCGCGGGGGGTACGGGAAGCCGACTGCATCCCCTTACCCTCATCACGAACAAGCACCTCCTGCCGATCTACGACCGGCCGATGATCGCCTACGCGGTCGAGGCCCTGGTCAAGGCCGGCATCACCGAGATCATGGTCGTGACCGGTGGCACGCACGCGGGAGAGTTCCTCCGGCTGCTCTCGAACGGCGAGGGGCACGGAGTCGACCGGCTGTGCTACGCCTACCAGGACAGGCCGGGTGGCATCGCCCAGGCACTCGGGCTCGCCGAGCGCTTCGTCGGCGACGACCTCGTGCTCGTCATGCTGGCCGACAACGTGTTCGGCCGCACGATACGACCGACTGTCGACGCCTTCGAGCAGACGCGCACGGGCGCTCGTATCGTCCTTGCTCCCGTCGCCGAGCCGGAGCACCTGCGCCATCTCGGAGTCCCGGAGATCAGCGGGGACGGCCGTGTCGTCCGCATCGTCGAGAAGCCCGTCGATCCTCCGAGCAGCTACTGCGTGACAGGGGTGTACTGCTACGACCCGACCGTGTTCTCGGTCATCGGGACCCTCGAGCCGTCCGGGCGCGGCGAGCTGGAGATCACCGACGTGAACAACCACTACGTCGAGCGCGGCGAGATCTCCTACGACGTGCTCGACGGGTTCTGGGGCGACGCCGGCGAGTCGATCGACGCGTACTACGCGGTCAACGACCACGTGCGCCGCGCCGGGGCGAACGTCGGCTGACTAACCGGTCCGCAACCTCCCGGTCCGCAGCATCCTACCTCGAGCTCTCGCCCCGTGCGGCGCCGCGGTCGAGCCCTTCGTGCTCGAGCAACCCTGGGTAGGGCGCGCCGAGGTGGAGGGCGCCGCGGCGCCATCGCGACGGCGTGAAGGGAAGTGACCGCGGGACGACGTCGAAGAGCCAGCGCCCGGCATTCAAACGGGTCCAGCTGTTGTGGTTGGCGACGCGTACGACGGCCTCTATCCCGGTGGGATGCGTGGCGAGGGCGGCGAGGGCCCGCCCGACCCTGTGCTCGACGGCGAGCTGTTGGCGGACGTCGAGCGCGTACCGGGCGGCTGACTCGCCAAGTGCGCGTGCTGCGGTCGCGACGAGCGCTTCCGCCGCGGCCATGCCCGTCTCGAGCGCCTGGGCAATGCCCTCGCCGGTGAAGGGATCGGCTGCGCCGGCTGCGTCTCCGACGTAGAGCACCCGGCCGCCGTGCGACGAGGTCGTGACGGGGTCGATCCCGGTCGGGATCGGCCAGGGGCGCGCCGCGCCGGCGCTGGCCGCGCGCGGGCCGGGGGGCGGGC
>Ga0078972_1015748_pt1 | contig 11465 bp, 7 predicted proteins | sample YelNatPaOPGAMG01_FD_67568 | JGI IMG/M metagenome (GOLD analysis project Ga0078972, IMG submission 67568) | Hot spring thermophilic microbial communities from Obsidian Pool, Yellowstone National Park, USA - OP-RAMG-01 (SPADES assembly) (version 2) | ecosystem: Environmental > Aquatic > Thermal...
AGCTGTGGACGTATCGGTATGAGGGGGCGGCGCGGCGCTTTTTCAAGCAGTGGTTTGGGTGGGTGAGTCGCAGCCGGCTCAAGCCGTTGATCAAAGTGGCGCGGATGTTGAAGGCGCACTTGGAAAACCTGCTGACGTATCTGCGGCATCCGATCACCAACGCGGTGACGGAGGGATTAAACTCGAAGATTCAGACGATCAAATCCAACGCACGCGGCTTCCGCAGCTTCGAGAATTACCGGATTCGGATCCTGTTCTTCTGCGGCAAGCTCAACCTTTACCCATTATGAAGCCGGAAGAAGGGAACAATGAGATTGCGTGCCCACCTGGTTTCGGTATTACATGTGCCAATGCTAAGCCGTTTATCGCACCGGCGTGTGTTTTTCGTTGGACTGGTTTTGTCATTGGCACGGACTTGTCCGGTGTCGGCAACCGAGCTGACCAATTACGCAACCAAGTTCAAGCGCGTGCTTGAATCGCATGTGTTGCCTTACTGGTACGATACCGCACAAGACACGCATCATGGGGGTTATCTACTTGCCGATGACGGGCGCGGTAACGGGCTTGCGTCCGAAAAACATCTGGTATCGCAGACGCGAATGGTGTGGACCTTCTCGCATGTGTGGCTCAAAGGGTACAGAGACACAAACCGCGATTATCTGGCGGCTGCAGCTCAAGGATTCAGATTTCTCCAGAGACATTTCCGTGACCCGGTGTACGGCGGGTATTTCTGGAAAACCGATCTAACAGGCAACGTCACAGACGACCGGAAAATTCTGTACGGTCAAGCATTCGCAATTTACGCAATGGTCGAATACCACCGTGCGAGTGGCGAGCTTGAACCGCTACGTGCCGCACTTGAGCTTTATCGCCTGATTCAGCGGCATGCGCACGATCCTGACAATGGCGGTTGGCTCGAGCATTTCGAGCGCAATTGGCAGCCGATTCTCGATCCGAATGCGCAAGTTGAGGTCGAGATTGCCGGCTGTAAAAGTGCAAATACGCACCTGCATTTGATGGAAGCTTTGGCTGAGCTTGGCGCAGTTACGCGTGACGCTGACGTGATACGGTCACTTGCAGAAGCGCTGCGAATCAACCAGCAATATTTTTACCCGGCCGAGCCGGCTCGATCGTGCGCAGTTCGCCAGCTTGATTGGCGGCCCGGGCCGGGCCAGAGCAATGCCCAGCTTTCCTACGGGCACAACGTCGAGTTCGCCTGGCTTATGCTCCGAGCCGAGGACGTGCTTGGTCGGGCACTGTCGTGGGACCATTTCGATTCATACCTCAGCCATGCGCTTAAATACGGCGCAGACACCGAGTTAGGCGGCCTTTTTTATCGTGGCCCGGGCAACGGACCTGCCAACGTCCAAGACAAGGTTTGGTGGGTGCAAGCCGAATGGCTTGCTGCACTTACCGAGGCTGTGCGGCGCAAGCTCGACCCGGACTACATCGCTGCACTTGAAAAGACCGCTGAGTTCGTGTTGACCCGGCAAGCCGACCGCGACGGTATCTGGTTCGATACTGTGACCCGGGACGGCCAACCCAAAGACACCCGGAAAGCCCATAATTGGAAAGCTAACTACCACGACGTGCGCGCTTTGGTAAAATTCGTTGAGGCATTCCTACCCGGCTCAGGCAAAGCCCCAAAAAAGTCGGATAGTTTGCGGCCATTAGGAAGCTTGCGGTAAAGACATGCACCTAGCCAACTGTACGGCTACAGCACACCGGCAGTGTAGGCAACGTAACTGCCTGATACTGAATTGGTTGCATCATATTGCCGGTGTGTAGCACGGTGCTTCCGGTTGCATTGACAGGTAAGCGATGCTATTCTGGCAACCGCGCGGTAATTATGCCTTGGAAACACCGGGGCTTGTTGCCGGCGAGTAGGTTCGGGCTATACCGCATTTTTTCGCAATGACAGCAACCGAAATTCGGCAATCGTTTCTCGACTTTTTCAAGTCGAAGGGGCACAGCATTGTGCCGTCGTCGTCATTGCTGCCGAACAGCCCGAACCTGCTATTCACAAACGCCGGCATGAACCAGTTTGTGCCCATTTTCCTCGGACAACGCAAACCTGATGTATCGAAATGGCCAGGTGCAATTCCGGGCTTGGACACACGCGCAGCCAACACACAGAAATGCATCCGCGCGGGCGGCAAACACAACGACCTCGAAGACGTCGGGCTTGACACATATCACCACACGTTTTTCGAGATGCTCGGTAACTGGTCGTTTGGCGACTATTTCAAGCGCGAGGCAATTCAATGGGCATGGGAACTTCTGGTCGAGCAATGGAAGTTCCCGCCTGAACGGCTTTACGCCACAGTGTACAAACCGGCTCCGGGTGACCCCAGCGAAGTTGACCGCGAAGCCTACGATGTATGGGCCGAGATTTTTAGGCGTGCCGGGCTTGATCCAGCCGTGCACATCCAATTCGGCGGCATGAAAGATAACTTTTGGATGATGGGCGATACCGGCCCATGCGGCCCGTGCAGTGAAATTCACGTTGACCTGACCCCACGAGCAGATTCGCAAGGCAAACTTGTCAACGCAGGCTCGAGCCGGTGCATCGAGATATGGAACCTGGTATTCATCCAGTTTAACGCGAACCCGGACGGCACACTTAGTCCGTTACCGGCTCGCCACGTTGACACCGGCATGGGTCTGGAACGCGTCGCCGCTATTGTCCAGTGCACAAACGGCCTGAAAGATTTTGCTAATGCGCAAATCTCGAATTACGCGACCGACCTGTTCCGGCCGTTGTTTGATGCACTGGAGCGGTTGAGCGGCAAACGCTACGGCGGTACAGTGCCGGCAAGCCAAAGTGCGCTAGCTAACAGTGCTTCACAGGTTGCAATTGACGTTGCATTTCGCGTCATAGCAGATCACATCCGCACGTTGGGATTTGCGATTGCAGACGGTATTTTACCGTCAAACGAAGGTCGGGGCTATGTGCTGCGCCGGATCCTGCGCCGCGCAGTTCGGTACGGCCGGACGCTCGGGTTCCACGAACCGTTCTTCTACAGGCTGATTGATGTGTTGGCCGATACGATGGGGGATGTGTTCCCCGAAATCCGTACCAGGAAAGCGCATGTCAAGGATGTCATCCAGCATGAAGAAGAAGCCTTCAACCGCACCTTGGACCGCGGAATTGCGTTGTTCGAGGAAGAAGTTGCGCGGTTACTCGGCACGGTACCTGTAGCGACGGGTGGCACGGGCTACCAGCACGTTGCAGCGGGCAAGTGCAACTTGCCCACTGCGCCAGGGGCAGTTTACAGCAGACGTAACTTGCCACATCTTGAAAAGCCGTGGGCCATCTACGTGGTTGAATTTCGCACCGCAGATGGCCGGACGCTTTCACCCGTCGCACGGGACATTGTGTTTGATTGCATCTTGCACTGGCGCGGCGACAGGTATCGGTTGATCGCTGCCTGTGTGATGCCCGATCATGTGCATTTCATCATTCAACCGGGCATTAAAGGACAGGACGAGCAGGGTAATCCGGTGTTTTGGTCGTTGGCCGAAATATTGCACTCGATAAAGTCGTTCTCGGCCAATGAAATCAACAAGGCTGAGGGAAAAACAGGTCAGGTGTGGCAGGACGAGCGGTACGATCGCTACGTTCGGTCTGACCGTGATTTGGAGGAGAAATTTAATTACATTTGCCGGAATCCGTGGGCTGCCGGCCTTGTTGGCGAAAACGAACCGTGGCCATGGCTTTGGACTGAGGACATCGAAGCTGTCCGGCCGTATGTGCCGCCGGCGCATTTGCCGTATCGGATGGCTGCCGGCCAAATTGCCCGGCATGACAGACTGGTAGCCTGCTCCACCCAATCTATTTCGGGTGAGTTCGCCTTCAAACTTTACGATACATACGGGTTCCCGCTTGACCTGACGCAATTGATGGCACGTGAACGCGGCTTAACGGTTGATGTCGATGGGTTCAACCGGTTCATGGAAGAACAACGTGCACGTGCGCGTGCAGCGCAAAAGAAAACTGTGATTGAACTTTCGCAAATCGAGACTGCCACACCCACAAAGTTTGTCGGGTACGATACGCTCGAAACCACTGCGACTGTGCTTGAGGTTGTCAGCTTCAAGAACAAAACCGCTGTCATTCTCGACGTCAGTCCATGCTACGCCGAGATGGGCGGTCAGGTCGGTGACACCGGTGAACTTGAACATGGCAGTCAAATCTGGCCAATCACAGACACACAACGTGTAGGTGAGACCTGGCTGCATTTCATTGATGTAGAAGCCGGGGCGAGTGAAGCCGAGTCAGTATCGAGCGCTGAGCCGAACACAACACCGGCGGCAGTTTTGCCAAATGCAGGTACAGTAGTGACCGTCTCGGTTGATCGCGCCCGCCGTGAAGCCGTACAACGACATCACACTGTAACGCACCTGTTGCACTGGGCATTGCTGGAGGTGGTCAGCCGCAATATCGCACAGAAAGGGTCGTTGGTTGCACCGGACAAACTAACCTTTGACTTCAACAGCCCGCCACTCACATCGCAGCAACTGGCTGATGTGGAGCGATTGGTCAATGAACGGATTGTTGAGGATGCACCGGTGAGCTGGACCGAGGTGCCATATGCAGATGTGAAAGGTCGGCCGGACATCAGACAAATCTTCGGTGAAAAATACGGCCAGATAGTCCGTGTGGTCCAGATCGGTGGTAGGCCGGGCGCACTTGATGGTTACTCGATGGAACTGTGTGGTGGTACGCATTGCCGTGCAACAGGCCAGATCGGCCTTTTCAGGATTTTGAACGAGAGCGCAATTGCAGCCGGTGTGCGCCGAATCGAAGCCGTTGCTGGGCTTGAAGCATATCGGCGTGCGCAAGCCGAGCTGGCATTGATCAGAACCGTTGCTGAGAAGGTTAATTCACCCCCGACAGAGCTTGAGCGCAAGGTCGAAAACATAATCGAGCAACTCAAGTCGCTCGAAAAACAGCTTAAAACACTCAAACAACAACAGGCTGCTGAAACAGCAAAGCGGCTCGCCACAAGAGCCGTTACCATAAACACTGTGCCGGCCATCATTGAACGCGTTGATGCCGACGCGGATACGCTTCAGTGCATTGTCAACGAACTCAAAGGCAAGGTTAGAGGTGTTATTGTACTTGGCGGAGTTGCAAATGGTGCAGTTGCACTTGTTGCATCTGTATCACCCGAGTTCACAAGCAAAATTCACGCAGGCAAAATCATTCAACAGCTCGCTTCAATTGTAGGAGGTAAAGGCGGCGGCAAACCCGATAATGCACGTGGCGGCGGACGTGACACGTCGAAACTTGACGCTGCGTTGGCCCGGGCAAAGGCACTCTTTTAAACCGACCCAAATTACAGGATTCGTGCACTGTTTGGCATGGATCCATTTCTTAGGGCGTTTTCCACGTGAACAGATACCTGAACCAAATTCAAACCGATTTATGAGTACTCAACCAAAGACAACTCGTCGGCGTACCCGGACCCAGGCGCCGGCGATTGAGATTCGTCAGATGCGGCTGGAAGATTTACCGGCTGTGTTTGAGCTGGGTCAAAAACTTTTCACCGCTGCAGATTTACCGACGTTGTACCGTAGCTGGGACGACGACGAATTACTGCAAGTGTTCAATTCAAGTGAAGAGACGTGCTTTGTGGCTGTAGCCGGGGAGCGTGTGGTGGGGTTTGTGCTGGGGAGTGTGATGGAAAAACCGCACAGTGCATGGCGCTATGGCTGGCTCGAATGGCTCGGTGTTGCGCCCGGGTACAAACGCATGGGTGTGGCGACGCGGTTGTTGAACAAACTCACCGATGTGTTTATCGAGCGCGACGCGCGGATCATGCTCGTGGACACAGATGAGGAAAACGTCGAAGCACTTGCCTTTTTCCGCAGACACGGCTTCGGCCAGGAAAAACGGCATGTGTACCTGTCGTTAAACTTGGATGACCACCCGCGCAATCCCGAGCGCAGGAACGGCCAGCGCAGCGGCTGAACCGGGAAATGCCCAAACTCGAGACACTGAGTTCGGGCCTGGAAGGCTAAGGTTTAACCCGCATTGCCGAGCCAGGCAGTGCCATTTAGGGGTGGAACGGGCGACCTAAACCAGCCACATTGGCGCAGCCCGGCACGCGGCCGGATTGCAATCGGGGAACCGTGTTGTGACAGACTCGTGCGCGAGTTTACGAGTAGGTTCTGTAGAAAAGGGAGCTCGACAGGACAAGGCTGGTAGCGCGTGCCATCTCACAAAATCTAGTGATGTTTTTCTGAACCGGTTGGCACAAAAAGTGGGCTTTTTGGCAAGATTCCCGCAGTCGCGGGCCCGGGCCGACCGTGGCCGCGTGAGGCCATGCAGCCTTACCAAAAAATTCACTGGCAGTGCTGCAGTTGCGCGCCTGCCCACGCGCTCGAAATCAAAAGGGCAAGCCGATTCCCAATGCCCCCTAATCCGGTTATTTCACAAACTTCCACTGCCAGCGCTACGAAACCATTGTGGTGCATCACGCAGTGGCGGGACGAGATACCTGCCTGCCGCGAGCTGAGCGGGTTCCGGGATGCGTAATGCGTTAAAGCGTTGGAGCGATAAGTGAGAGGCGACACTTGCCTATGCGGAGCCGAACGCCTGCCTGTGCGTCGGATGCAGACAAGTGCCAGGCAGGCAGCACACTTTAGAAGTCTGCGCTACGAAAAACTTGTGAAATATCGAGCTTAGTCGGTTTTGCTTCGTCAAAACCCGATCCTCGGTAGGGCGTGCAGTCCTCTGCACGCCGCATCCAGAATCAAACAGCGTGCTTTCCGCACCAACGCACCAGCGGCTCGCAGCCGCGCTCGTAAGAGCGCGGAAAACCGGATTCAAACCAAGAAGCTCGGCCAGTGTGACCAGCCCCGGCGCGCAGTGGACTGCGCGCCATACCTTACTCTGCGTCCTCGCGGTGAAGAATTGGACGAAAGGTCTTTTGGATTGCAGTGCTGCAGCACAGCTTTCGTTCCGGCCCCAAGCATAGCCCAGCGGCTCCAACCTCATACGGCATCCGGTACGTGCTGAACTGCGCTCCAGAATGGCGCGCGCCGCAATGACCGCAGGCATTTGCGTCTTGCGCAAGACAAGGCGCTTTTGGAGTGCGGTGGCACAAGCGAGCACCAGCGAGCCCAACACCGCTTTAATCGGACATTTCGCAAACTTGCAGTGCCAGCGCAACGGAACCATTGTGGCGTATCACGCAGCCACGAGACGAGATGCCCTGCCTGCCCCCTAGCCGAGCGCGTCCGGGATGCGCAATGCGTTAAAGCGTTGAAGCGATAAGCGGGAGACGATACTTGCCCATGCGGGAGCCGAGCGCCTGCCTGTACGTCGCACGCACAAAGGTGGGAGGCAAACGGCGGACTTGAAAGGGCTGCACTCCGTATAACACGTGTGACACATCCAGGCTAAACGAGTCCGGCATGTCCCGCCCACCAGCGAGATTGCGGCGGCTCGTTGCGCCCGTTCCAGTCGAATGGCGCCATTCGTGCCTGCTGCAGAAAGTGGTGACCGACTCTGCGTGTATTTGGCCTTTGCAGTCCCGTTCGACGGATCTGGTCCCAGCAGGAAAGGACGCGGGTTTGGGTCGGCAACTTAATCCCGAAAGCCCAGTCAGGTCGCAAACTGACTGCTACACGCCACCGCCTCTGCTCTGGCTTCGAGACGCAGGTTGCGTGAACGAACTTTTACTAGCACTTGGTTTTATTTTGCTAACAGATCGGCGCGCAGGGCTGCGGCGACAAATCTTACTGGGGCGGGTTTGTTTCCTGCTGCATGCGTTTCATCATTTGTTCCTGCATCAGGGCCATTAGACTGTCGTATTTCTTGTAGTCAGTCGGCGGGTCGAACAGTGCTGCAGCCGGTTTGCCAAGTTTCACATCCGTGAAAAGCCAGGTGACTCTTGCCCCGCCTTGAGAGGTTTCGATCTGTACGGGGAAGTTATCAAGCTCGGTCGCGTTCCACACGGTAAACTCGTGTTTGAGGTCTTCATTGTCAGTGACAACGACCTTGTTTTTAATGCAGGCTCGGCCTTCGACAGTTTCCTTGCCCAGCTCGGTTACTTCCGCTTTGAAATCCGATTCGGGCCTGGTTGCGTCCGGGTCCTTGAACGGCTGTGCCGCATAGGCTTTTAAGCCGGGATAAATCATGTACATAGTCTCTTTGTCAGGACGCGTGATTGTGACTGTTTTATCCATGCCCATTTGTTTCATTGTTGCTGCGGCATCGGGTGGTATGCCGCCGCCCTTTATTTCTGCCATGTCCATTTCAAACCGGGTCTTGTCATCCAATACCACCATTTTACCCGGCATGACGATTTTGTCTTCACCGCGAGCCAACTGCATTTCAACATTTGCAGTGAAAGCAGTGTGTTTGCCGAATACTTTTTTCATGCTGCCCGACAAACCCGGGCCGGGACCGGGTCGCCCCATTCCGCCCATGCCACCGCCGGGTTGAGCGAGTGCGTGCATCAGGCTGAAACACAGCACAGCCGGTAAGACAGCTTGGAGGGTGATTTTATTTTTCATTTGATTTTGGTTGTTTAGGTTTGTTCCCTGTGTACCACCGCCCGCAGCAAATAGCCAGAGAAAAAATGCTAAATCTGCTTTCGGCCAACAGAGGTAAATGCGGCGCGTTTTGAGCTGCGTATTTGTTTTCAAGCCCGCGCTTTACAAAGTGGTGCGCTTGGGGTTTGCTGGTGCCGATGCAATTTGTCACGCGCAGGGCACTGAAGCATCTGTTTTGGTTGTGCGTGTTTATTGTGGCGCTGGTTTTTGCGTGCTGGTTGATCATGATCAGGATGCCGTCAAAGAGTTTTCGTGGGCCGTTACCTCCATTAACCAGTGAACAACTTGCCCTGCGGGACGCACTCGAGCGCGATGTAACGGCGCTGGCAGGCGAAATCGGGGAACGCAATGTGTTCAACCCTGCAAAACTGAAGGCAGCAGCCAGTTACATAAGCAACGCGTTTGCAGCCGCCGGTTATGAGGTCTCGCATCAGCGCTATGAGGCTTGCAGAGAACTGTGTGAAAATCTGTCTGTACAGATCACTGGCAGTCGGTATCCGGCCGAGATAATCATTGCGGGTGCGCATTATGATTCGGTTTCAGGCAGTCCGGGTGCAAACGATAACGGCAGTGGTGTAGCTGCATTGCTTGCGCTGGCGCGTGAATGGTATGGGCGCAGCCCCGCGCGCACATTACGTTTTGTAGCCTTTGTGAACGAGGAACCCCCGTTTTTCCAGACTGAGCAGATGGGCAGCCTTGTTTATGCAAAAGAATGCCGTAAACGCGGTGAACAGATTGTTGCGATGCTGAGCCTGGAAACGATTGGGTATTACAGTGACATGCCAGGTAGCCAGAAATACCCGCCACCTGTCGGGTTGTTTTATCCCAGCCGCGGCAATTTTATTGGATTCGTCGGGAACGTCACCAGCCGAAAGCTTGTGCGTCGTTGTGTAGGTGTGTTTCGTGCAAACGCACAGTTTCCGTGCGAAGGCGGCGCGTTACCGGAATTGTTGCCCGGGATAACCTGGTCAGATCACTGGGCATTTTGGCGTGTCGGCTATCCTGCTGTGATGGTTACTGATACTGCGCCGTTTAGATACCCGTATTACCACGCTGAGAATGACACACTCGACAAGCTTGACTTCGACAGACTTGCGCGCGTGGTGTGCGGCATTGGGCACGTGATTGACGAGTTGGCAAATCGGTAATGGTTCTTGGTCAAATTTGACAAGCAACACTCCGGAGCAGACAGTCGGCCGGGAATCGTAAGGTCGAGACAGCTAAAATACTTGGCGACGTGTGCGGTACGGATTTGCAATGGATGGACTGCTTTTTGCCGAAGGCGTTTGCAGTAGTAACGTAAGCCGAGTTACAAGTTCGCATAGGTTGCACGTCCAAATGTCGTATCGGTTTGTACAACTGCTAAAGCCGAACTGTCCAGAAGCGTGCGAATCAGTGTGCTGCAAGAAAGGACACACCAACCCTGGCGACAAATGTCTGAGAAACCCTCGATGTTGTGTGGGTAAACCGAACTGAATCGGCGCTGTCGGTGATTGAAACTGATTGTTATTAGGATGGCAAATTTTGGCGCAGTTTTTGCTAGTTGTGCGGCGTGGTAGTCTCTGGATTGGTACGTGCCGCTATCCAGTTGCGGCATAGCAATTCGGGGGACGAAAAAAAGATTGAGCATTTGCCGGTTCAGACCCGTCAAATGTTCGAGGGATAACGCCGGGCCAGCTAGGGCAGGATGTTCTGGCCTGGTAATAATGGGAACAACAATTCCGCCAGCCGCGCTGTGCTGACGGGGCAAATGTAGCTGTTATGAGCAAGAGGATCGAAACGATAACTGAGGCCATCCGTGATCCCAAACTTCAATTCCGGAAGGTGAACCAACAACCGAAAAAATCTCACAAACACCGCTATGAACGGCGCAAGATCAAAGAATATTTGCACCTGGCAAGCATGATGATGGAGGAAACTGTTTAACAACGAACAATCCGAATCGGGGCAGCTCGAGTAATTTTACCGGGCTGCCCTTTTTTATTTTATCGGCCGAGTCTAACGCAGAAATTTAACAAATCAGCAGTTCTCGCCCGGCGAAACCATTGCGGCGCGGGCATGGAGCGGCGGGACGAGATATCTGTTTGCCCCGAGCCAAGCGCGTCCGGGATGCGTAATGTGTTAAAGCGTTGAAGCGATAAGCGGAAGACGATACTTGCATATGTAGGAGCCGAACACCTGCCTGTGCGTTGGATGCAGACAAGTGCCAAGGCAGGTAGCACACTTAGAAGTTTGCGCTACGTAAAACTTGCGAAATATCCGGGTTAGTGGGTTTTTGCTTCGTCAAAACCCGATCCTCGGTATGGCGTGCAGTCCTCTGCACGCCGCATGCAGAATCAAACAGTGTGCTTTCCGCACCAACGCACCAGCGGCCCGTAGCCGCGCTCATAAGAGCGTGGAAAACAAGATTCAGGTCGAGAAGCTGGGTCTGCATGACCAACCCCGGCGTGCAGTGGACTGCGCGCCCTACCTTACTCTCTGCGCCTCAGCGCCTTTGCGTTAAAAATGCGGACGCATGGTGCTATGTGTCCCCATCAACGCAACAAAGTCTTTTTGGGTAGGGACGCCTCGCCGAGGCGTCAGGTCGGTGTGGCCGCGCAACTGTTATTGTGCTTTGGCGCGCGGCCATCTTGGCCGCAGTGCCATAAGGAAGGCGGAACGTGGTAACAGCTCTTTTTCAACCGAGACAGTTTGCGTGCTGTGTAAATCTTGGCACATGGGTTTTGTCTGCAGTGCGTTTTTCTGCGGGCGTGGCCCCCCGCGCGCCTTTGGGCAGACTGGCGCGCGGCCATCTTGGCCGCAGGTAACCCCGTTGAGTAGGACTGGTTTGAGGTCTTTTTGGGGTGTGGAAGTGCCAGACCAGTGGGAACGGTGACGTAGCGGTGTTTAGGGCGATG
>Ga0078972_1015750_pt1 | contig 11464 bp, 7 predicted proteins | sample YelNatPaOPGAMG01_FD_67568 | JGI IMG/M metagenome (GOLD analysis project Ga0078972, IMG submission 67568) | Hot spring thermophilic microbial communities from Obsidian Pool, Yellowstone National Park, USA - OP-RAMG-01 (SPADES assembly) (version 2) | ecosystem: Environmental > Aquatic > Thermal...
CAGTCCACTTAGCTATCTCAACATTCGCTATACTCCAATGGTTCCTCTCCCCTTTCCTAATCATTTATCTCTCCCTTCTCTATGAAAATTTGAAACAAACGAGGGAAATCCCAGAGAAACCATTCACCATAAAATGGGAAATCCTTTTTGCCATTCCCTCCCTCCTTGGCTTCGTATTGATGGGCTTCCTTATCGCCTTCTCCCTCTTGAATATCTTCTTGGGAAGGGACATACCTCCTATTGATGATAAAGAGCTTATTTTGAGCAAAGTGGAGATACCGAAAAGCGATAACGCCATATACGACCTTATGTTCGCCTCAACGAAGATGTTTATGCCCTGGAAGAACTCGTCCACCCTTCCAGAAAGCCATAAAAAAATTTATGGCATACCATCAAACCAACCGCAAGCCAAGCTAACTCCTTCTCCACTATCGCTTGAGGAATTCCAAAGGAAGCTTCAGGGAAAAGACCACTGGGAAGAAATCTATTATTATATGTATAAGGGGGAAAGATTGGATAGCAAGGAGGCAAGGGAATGGCTTAGGAAGAACGAGGAATTCTTCCATCTCGTGGAGAGAGCCTTCAGGAAACCCTACATCCAAATCCCCACTGTGGAAGACCCAAAGAAGGTTAGTTGGGACACATTGTTTCCAGAGCTTGCGAGGCTGAGGGATATCGGGATATTCTGCGTTATAAAAGCTCGCTTTCTTTTCCATTTCAAAAAGGAGCGAGAGGCGATTGAATTGTTGCTCAACACGGCAGAAATGGGGAAAAAGCTAATGGAAAGCCCAAGACCAGTGGTATTAATAGGTTATCTTGTGGGCAACGCCATAACCGATATGAGCTACAAAGCACTGCGAGATTTAATATCCAAATCCCATCTCCCTCCATCCCAATTATTATCGCTTACAAGGAGATTTTTAGCCGAACACTCTAATTTGGAGAGCGATTCTTGGAAAAAGAGTGTCGAAATGGAATATATGGTTTTAAGAAATATGCTTGATGCCTTTCTGCCTCTCAATCCCCACTCTTGGAGCAAGAGGAAGTGGTCTGAGCTCAGGAAGAATTCCATAGAAAAGGTGTTGATACCAGGCTACCTCCATCCCTATTTCCGTTTCCTCTACAAGCCAAATAAAACGAGAAAGGAGCTTTTCGGTATATATAACAGAACAAAGGAGAATATAGGGGAATTATATAAAAATATTAAGTTCGTCCCTTTGTATCAAGAAGATGAATTCCTTATAAGAGAGAACGCTCTCGGAAGGTTCATTATAGAAAATTTCACCCCTTACGGTGAATTCTCCAAAACATTGCTGAAGGAATACTTGAGAGTCTTCAATGCATGGGCAACAGCCTGTGTCTTTGCTCTTAAAGCCTATAAAGAGGAAAAAGGACACCTGCCTGATAGCCTCTCCCAGCTCGTCCCCAAATATCTTCCCAAAGTCCCAATTGACCCATTTGACGGAAAACCCCTGCGATATTCAAAGGAGAAAGGAATAATTTATTGCGTTGGAAGAGATTTAAAGGATTCCGGCGGTAGTCCAACCATCGGCGAGGGTGCATATGGGACTTACGAGCTTCCTCTTCTTGGTATGGACGACCCAACGATTGCTATAGGCTTTAAATAAATTACAGTAGGTCTCAAAGCCCTTGAGTGATAACGGATTGGGATTTTTTAACTTAAAATTTTAATCAATCTCGAGTGAAAAGCTAAAGAGCGGCTTTCGCTATTGAGGGAAAGCCGAGAACCTATTATATGGTTCCACCAGCGCCTCGTTCATCCCCTCAACCAAGATATTAATGCCGTGAATATCGGATAAACCTTTGTATTGACAGCGATTGCCGATTATTTAAAATTTTAAATAAGAAAAGCCACACAAGCGAAGGCAGGTAAGAACGAGATGGAGAAGTTCGGATTAAATCCAATAATCGCCGAGCTTCGCTTCTTGAAGGCAAGACTTATTTTTGCGGGGAGATAGTTTAAGGATGAGAGGCGATGGATAGAATTGATTACCCGCCGGAGGAAGAGAGGGAAATCCCCCAAGATTTAATTCCCCAGCTGCTCCAGAAATATCGCAAAATATTCAAAAGAAACCTTTTAAAATCCATAACTCTTTCCCTTCCCTATCTCCTCACTACCCTAATATCTCTCTATCTACTTCGTTTTCTTCAAAAAACAGCCTTCGGATATTCTCCTTTCTTCACCCTTCTTCTTTTCCTCTATCCACTTCTGCCATTTTTCCTTTTTAGGCACTACGAATTATCCATTATATCCCTTATTGGAGAAGAAATAGGAATAAAAGAAGACATTCAAGATATCCTGAAAGTTCCTTATATTTATTTAAGATTTTTTGGTTTTGTCGTATTAGTGGCTACGCTCTCTCTCGTAAGCTTCTCTTATATTATTCTTCCCGAGGTAACCCATTCCTGTCTGTTTTGGTTCATTGTCCTCTTTTTTGTGCCGAGCTTTGGACAGAGTTTTAAGGCAATTCGCGAGGGAATGCGACCAATCATTCCCTTACTTGAAAAAGAGGAATTCTCCCAAAAAACGCGAAGGGCGCTTTCCCTAACCGCCCAGACAATCTTAGCCCTTGGCTTGCTGATTTTCCCCTCGTATCTTCCCTGGTACTTGGATAGGGGCGAGGTAGGAATTTTGTTTTCCTCCTTCATCCTCCTTCTTATCCAACTTTACATCATCCCATTTTTCATCTTGGTTATCGCCCTTGCGATTTCCCTCTTCGCTGAATCTAAACCCTCTATTAGTTATAAACCGTTCCCCAGTTTATCCCTATTCGGATATAAGCTCAGTTTGGTATTTCTTATTTTGGTTTTCGGTTTCTTTTTGGTCTTCCTCTCCTTTCGTTTGCTCAACAGCCGAGATATACCCCCGGTGAACGATAGCGATTTGCGTCTAAGCAAAATAGAGATTCCCAAAAGCGAGAATGCCTTTTATGAATTTATGCGTGCTTACGATGAATCCCACCTGCCAGCTGATACAAAGGTCCTTTCCGATTTGCTCAGAAATAGGGACTATAAAGCCATAAGCGTTATCCTGAAGCAAAACGAGAAGGTCTTCCCTATAATAGAAAGGGCTTTAAAGCTTCCCGTTTTCCAATCTCCCCAGCTTCAAGACCCAAGCAAAGTAAGCTTCAATACAAGATTCCCCGAATACACTAAGCTGAGAAAACTTGCCCATTTATGCGTCCTCAAAGCGGATTATCTTTTTGAGAAAGGCAAGGATAGGGAGGCTTTTGATTGGATTTTAAAGGCAATGAAAATTGGACAGATGATTGAGGAAAGCCCAAGACCGCTCTTAGTAACATATCTTGTAGGGGCAGCTTGTAAAGAGATAGGATTAAAAGAGATAAGGAAGATCGTCTCTAAAACGAATCTCCCTCCCGAAGAGCTTAAATTCTATGCAGAAGCTATTTTGGATTTTGAGCCGAGCGATGAAGCTTTCATCAAGGGAGTTAAGATGGAATATGCCTTAGCGGAAAATTTCTTGCGAAAAATAGAAGAAGCATCAAAGGCGCGCTCAATCTATGAGAAAATAAAGAAGGAAGAAGGATGGGATAAGAGTTTTGACTTCCTCGTTCGGCACCTTGGGAAGCCTTATTATTTGCCGAATGAAACGAGACTGATATATGTGGAGAGGCTGAGGAGGTTGATTAGCTATGCAAAGAAACTTTACAAAGACATAGATGTCTCCTCTCTGGAATTGCCACCGCCAAGAGGATTCATACTGTTCAGAAGGAATCCGGCTGGCAAAGCTTGGATGGCTATTCTGATGCCTATCTATCCAAACTCTCTCTATCGTCATTTCACCTTGAAGTTCTCAAATAGGGCAACCGCTATTCTCCTTGCCATAAAAGCATATAAAAGAGAAAAAGGTCATCTTCCCGAGAGCTTATCCGAGCTTGTGCCCAAATATCTCTCAAAGATACCAATTGACCCCTTTGATGGGCAACCCTTGAGATATTCAAGGGAAGGAAAGGTAATCTATTGCGTGGGAAAAATTTTGAGGGATTTGGGACCTCCTCCCGAGGTCTTCAGGAAAAATTTCATTGAGAAGATGAATTATGCGGATATGCTTAATCCCGCTTTCTTCATTGATTTTTGATATAATATGGAGGGATAGAGAATGAATGAAGGATTTTCCTATGAAAAGTTCTTCAGCGAGAAGGAGGAAACTCCTCCGCCTAAAAAGCTCAAAGGGATACTTTCCCTTTTGAAGGAAAGCTTTCGCTTCTATTTCTCCAATTTCAAGTTCATTATGGGCGTATTGGGGCTTCCTCTCGGTTTCTTTCTCCTTCTCTTCAATATCTCCTATATCTCGAATTTCACTTCTCTTGAATACTCCCTTTTCTTGCCTGTTTTCAAATTCGTTTTTGCCATTTTCTCCTCCCTTCTTCTCTTAACCTCCTCTCTTGCTTTGATTCAGGGCTTTGGGGAAGAAATTAGTGTAAGGGACGCTTACAAAAAGGGATGGAGGCTCCTTCCCGCTTATCTATGGCTTTTGCTAATTCTTGCCCTGATAGAGATAGGTGGCTTCATTTTGGGATTTATCCCTGGCATCGTCTTCCAAATCTGGTTCTCCCTTGCCGTTTTCATATTCCTATTTGAAAATCTGAAAGGGCTGCAAGCTCTTTTGAGAAGCAAGCAGTTGGTTAAGGGGAAATTTTGGGCGGTTTTCCTCAGGTTCTTGATTTTGGCGATAATTCTGGGAGCAATCTCTACGGGATTGAGATTTCTCGCAACCTCTAAAATAGATTACATACCGCTTTCCAATTTCCTTGACACTATAATCAATGTTTTCCTGCAAATTCTCCTCCTCCCCATTTTCCTCTTTTATGCCTATCTGATTTATAGGGACCTAAAGGAAATAAAGGCTGAGGAACCAGTTATGTTTCCATCATTAGGAATGAAGACATTTTATGGGATTTTCGCTTTTGCGGGGGCAATTCCCCTTCTTCTCTTCAGCTGGCTTACTTTCACTGTTTTCTACGGCAGGGATATCCCGGGATTTGACGACAGCGACTTGCGATTGACGAAGATAGAGATACCAAAGGAGGAAAACGCCTTTTACGATTTCCAGGAGTTGTTAAAAAACGATTTCCTACACGACCCTCGTTATTCCCGGCTTTACTTGGATATGATGGGGGGAAGGAGATTGGAAACGAAGGAAGCAAAGGAATTTATGGAGAAGAACGAGAAGATTTTCCTGAAATTAGAGAAAACATTAAGCCATCCCTATTTTCAATTTCCCCAACTGCAAGACCCCGAGAAATTCGAGCAAGATTTAATATATAAGGAAGTCTATCCCCGGCTCGCTGATTTAAGAAAGCTCGCCTGGTTAGGAATGACGCGAGGACACTATCTCTTCGCCCAGGGGAAAGAAAAGGAAGCATTTCAGTGGTATATAAATGTGGTTAAATTGGGGAAGATGGTGGAAAATAGCCCCAGACCAGCGGGATTGGTTCAGTATCTTGATTCAGAAACGATAATGGAGCTGGGATTACAACCATTGAGAGACAAGATAGGGAAGGAACATCTGCCTCCTTCAGAGTTAAAGAGATATGCAAAGGAATTAGAGAAGTTAGGAGAAAACCGAGAAGGGATAAAGAGGGCATTGAAAATGGAATATATTTTCTCCTGTAATTCACAGGCGAGAATCGTGCAACTCTTGAACCACAAGCCGAGAAACGAAAGTGAAGAATTCGCCCAATCATATCTTTATTCAATGTTTCCCCTTCATCTCCTCTCACCTTGTTATTTTAAACCCAATAAAACCAAGTTTTTGCAAGCTGAAGTGATAAGGACGATGAGCAAGAATATAGAAAAAACTTATAAAAATATGAACTTTTTCCCGACTGAAGCTATCCCATCGGAAGAATCAAAGGAAGATGGCTTTCATCCATTAAAAATAATCCGATATCTCTTTTGGGAAAATTCCATTGGAGAGACATTGGTGGACTTTTCAACTTCTCAATTCCTATTTGCGGAACACCTCTGCCGAGAAAGATTCTCCCTTGAAGCAACCGCTGTTCTACTCGCCTTGAGGGCTTATCAGAAGGAAAAGAGGAAGCTTCCCGATAGATTAAACGAGCTGGTGCCTGAATATCTCAGCCGTTTGCCCCTTGACCCATTTGATGGGAAGCCATTGAGATATTCAAAGGAGAAGAAAATCGTTTACTGCGTGGGAAAGGATTTGGTGGATTCGGGAGGCAATAGGGAATGGGGCTCTTGGACGAATTGGAGAGACCCCGGATTTCCCGTCAATTTTTAATAATTTTAGCTTCAGCGAATTCGCCTTGCCTCGGGGAAAATGCTTAGAAAAATTTTCCCTTCCTCGCTTTCCTCCTTTTTGCTCTTCTCCTTCACCTCCGCCTCTCTCCTCTCTACCTCCATCTTAACTTCTTCGCCCTTCTCTTCCTCCTCTATGAGCATAGTTTTTATCTTCCGTGAAAAGCCGGGAAAGACAGCCCGCACAGCAGCCAACAATTTCTCCTGCTTCTCACCGTTTTTCTCTAAGCTATTTTTCCAAACCTCTTGGTTTTTGGGGAAACCAATTGTAAGACACCTTTCATCTAAAGAAATCGGCCTAGCCCTGGACTGCCTTAAAAGAGTGCCTAGTGGAACATCCCGCTCATCCACCATTCTCAATATCTCATCCCATCTCTCCTTTATTACCATAATATCTATCCTTTCGATTTTCTTTTCCTCCACAGCTTTCCCAACCTCTTCTTCCAACTCTATACCCCCAACTACGCCTTCCTCTTCCATCACTATTCCTTCTTCCTCTCCCATTTCTTCCTCCGGAACCACCTCCTCAGGAGAAACCTCCTCAGTGGGAACCTCCTCGGCGGGTGCCTTCCCAGTGGGAGCCTCCTCAGCAAGAGCTTCCTCTTCCACAGCCAATTTTCCTTCCTTGATTTCCTCCCACTTCCCACCTATCTGGATGAGCCTGACTAAAAGCATCTCCAAAGGGAGGCGGGGGGAAGGGGAAAGCCTGAGCCAGCTCTCGCTGGAAAAACACTCCTCCAACATTTTGAGGAGAACATCGGGGGAGAAATAGCTCGCCTCTCTGCGCAATTGGCTTCTCCTCTCGCTCTCCAAAAGCGATTCCGCTCTCATATTTATCAAAAGAAGCTCCCTGAAACGATTAGTGAGAGCTCTCAAGAACTCCTTCGGGTCATTTCCCCTATTCAATACTTCCTCAATTATTTTTACTCCCTCAGCAAATCTCCCTTCCGCAACGGCGCGAACGAAACGAGACAGAGTCTCCGCCTCAACTATCCCCAATACCTCCTCCACATCCTCAATTCCTATCCTTTCGTTTTGTTTATATGCCCACACCTGCTCAAGAAGCGACAGAGCATCCCGCCAGCTGCCCTCCGCTTGCTCGGCGAGGAGGGAGAGGGCGGAATCCTCAATTTCTATGCCCTCTCCCTTACATACTCTTTCAAGATATTTCTTTATTTCGCTAACGCTTCCTTTGCGAAAATCAAATCTCTGACAGCGAGAGACAATCGTGGGTGGCACCTTGTTCGGTTCGGTAGTTGCGAGAACGAAAATGACATTGGGAGGAGGCTCCTCAATCGTCTTCAGGAGGGCATCAAAGGCGGAACGGGAGAGCCTGTGAACTTCGTCAATTATGTAAAATTTATAGCGCGCATGGGCGGGAGCGAGCTTGACCGTCTCCCTTAGCTCCCTCACATCGTCAACGCTTGTGCTTGAAGCGGCATCCATCTCAATTACATCCATCGTTGCCCTTCCTTCGTGGATTGCCGTGCACATCTCGCATTCGCCACAGGGCTCGGGGGTGGGTCCTTTCTCGCAATTAAGCGCCATAGCCAAAAGGCGAGCGGTAGTCGTCTTTCCGCTTCCCCTTGGACCGCAGAAGAGATAAGCGTGAGCGATGTTTCCGCTCGCCACAGCGTTTTTCAGCGTCTGAACTATGTGCTTCTGCCCAACTACTTCATCAAATCTTTTCGGACGATACTTCGTATAGAGCGCCATATGCTTTTTTTCTTCTTCCTTTCTATTATCTATTTCTATCTATGAGCAACCTCCCTCCAATGGCAACATTCTCGGGAAGATTCTCCCTAATAGTGACGATTATCGCTTCCTTTGGTAAGCCAAATGCCTCAGCCGCCGCGTCGGTTATCTCGGCGACCAATTTCCTCTTCTTATCCAAATCCTTTATTGGTGGACCCTCTATATAGATATTCGGCATTTCCTCACCTCCTTTCCTATACCTTTAAAGCGGTTGATTTTGAAAGCTGCCTAACTTCCTCGGCGGTTACCTCTCTCCCCAATTCATTGGAGAGGTAAATCCCCTCGGAGATAAGCATAGTATTTAAGGCGATTTCAGCTGTGGGAAGGAGGGGAACCCTTCCTTTAAGCGCTGCTACCCAGTGCTGTTGAGGACTATCGTAGGCATCGGCGTTCTCCCTGATTGTGTGCCAGCGCCAATCAGCCTCTCCTAAATCCACTAAGCAGTTGAAGGAGAGGTCGCCCTCGCTTGTGAAGAAGCCGAAGGGCTGAAGCCTTATCCCACCCAAGCTTCCAACTATAAACGAGCTCTCAAAGTTATCAAGAGGAATAGCCCACGCTTCAATTATATCCATTGTAAATCCATTCTTGAACATCGCTAATCCAACAGCAAGCTCTTCCACATCGTATCCGCTTATCTCCCTCCGCTTCTCGTCCATAGGTGTCTCCTGGAATGTTTTTCCCGATATCCTCTCAACGACTGGGTTTCCTGCCAGGTAAAGGATGTTGGCTATGTGATAAACGCCGGTATCGTAAAGAGCACCGCCCCCGGCATATTCCTTCTTTACGAAATAATATGTCCCATAACCATCAACATAGGGACGCCCTCTCCTGCGGAAGCCCGTTGCACGGGCAAAGTATATCTTCCCAAGCTTCCCCTCATCTATGAGAATCTTCGCCGCCTTCGTTTCCCGAGAGAAGAGAGTGGAAAGCTGAATGCTCAACATCTTGCCCGTTTCCTGAGCAGCTTGCCACATATACTCGGCGTCCCTATAGGAGCCCGCCATCGGTTTCTCGCAGTAGACATGCTTGCCCGCCTGAAGGGCTTCCACAGTCACGGGCATATGGAGGTTGTTGTGGAGGCAAACATCAACGGCGATTATGTCATCCCTTTTCAATAGCTCGCGGAAGTCAGTGTAATAATAGGGGATTCCATAGACCTCCGAGACCCTCTTCGCTTCCGCTTCATTTATATCCGCTATAGCGACGATTTCAACATCCGGTATCCTCTTGTAATTCTCTATGTGATGTTTTCCGATTTGTCCAACACCGATTATTCCAACTCTTACTTTCTCCTCAGCCATATTGCTTACTCCTCCATTATCTTCTTCAAGTTCTTTAGACAGAGCTCAACGCATTTGAGGGGTGGATAGGCGTAGCTCTCCTGCTCAACGATATACCATTCCGTTCCGCCCACAGTCTCGCAGAGGGAGAGGAACTCCTTCCATTTCATATCTCCTTCACCTATTACAGCCTTATCGTTTGTTGCGGAATATTCCTTCAGATGGACGGTTATAGCCCTTCCTGGATACTTCCTTATGAACTCAAGAACCTCATCGGCGCTTACTCCTCCATGCATAGCATTTCCCGTATCCAACTGCATAATCACCTCGGGGGATGTGGCTCCGAAGAAGATATCCCATATCGTCTCCCCATTTATTCGCTTGAACTCCGCAGTGTGATTGTGATAGCCGGTGCGCATTCCCTCTGCCTTCAGCTTCTCTGCTATCTCGTTGAAGAGCTTCGCCGTCTCCAGAATTGCCTCCTTCGTGCTGAACTTCTCGGGTGGAATCCAGGGAACAATCAGGTTTTTGTTCCCCAATATCTTGTGGAACTCCACCGTCTTCTTGAATTCATCCCCGAGAAGGGAATCAAGGGCGATGTGAGCTCCCGCGACCTCTAAGCCGAGGCTATCCAAAAGCTTCCTCCACTCCTCAGCGCTCCTATCGTAGTAGCCAGCCAGCTCCACTCCCTGGTAGCCCATCTTCGCTACCGCCTCAATCGTCTTCTCCCATTCCCTCTGACAATCCTCACGCACGGAATAAAGCTGAAGCGCAATCCTTGGTTTAGACATCCGAAATCTCTCCTTTCTTAAAATTTTTATCTCTGATAGTTTTAAACCATCTCAAGGATTTTGGCAACTAATTTTTTATATCCCCTTCCTCATAGCGAACGCAGATAGCGTATTCTTTCAAATCGGGATAATCTAAATGCCCCACACCATAATAAATCGTCACAATCTTCCCATCATCCAATTGAACCGAGCTCGGATATCCGCAATCCGCATTCTTCGCTCCCCATTCCAAGAGGAAAACCCTCTCCTTATCCCAGCTTTTCCCTTTATCATAGCTCATCATCCCTTCAACTCCATAGGGAGGAATGCGTCTTCCATAGACCAACAGAATGTTTCCGCTTTTGAGGAGGATGGCATCGGCGGGAAGCCTCGGACCCTCCGTTAACCTCGCTGGCTCGCTCCAAGTTCTCCCGCCATCCTTTGATACGCTCTGCCAAAGACCGGAGCTTTTCTCATCCCTTAAAAAAGCCAAAACGCTGTTATCTGGCAAGGGTAAAAGGGCGGTTTCATCGTAATGAGGGGCAATCAATGTGGGTTCACCCCAAGTCCTTCCGTTATCTTCTGAGCGGAATACATAGCTGTAAACTTCCTTCATTTTCTCATTCCAGGCGTAGATATTCATAAGGAGAGTGCCATCGGGTAATTGGACTATTTTCCCATAGGGTGAGCCGTATTGGAGGGGAGATATATCCAGCTTTTGGGGCTTCTCCCAAGTTCCCCCATTATCAGAGGAGCGGGTAATCCAGACGGTATATTCCTCTGTTTTGGCTGTGAATTGACCGTTTTCATAGGGACCTGTGACGGCGAAGGCAAGGATTAGAGTGCCGTCTTTTGCTTGTCCGAAGGCGGGATTGCGGGAATCGGGAGGTATATCGGCGATTGTTTTCGGCTTGGACCAGCTTTTACCGCCGTCCTTTGATTTTATCAAATCAATCCTTCCACCTACGCCGAGGTGGGGAGCCCCGCCCCTAACGACAGCTGCCAATTCCCCATTCTTCAACTTGATCAAAACAGGGAAATAACCTCCTCCTCTTACGGCGATAATCCTTTCTCCCTTTATCATCTTTTCTTGCATTGGGAAAACCTCCCTTCCTTGAAAGGGCAGAATGGCGAAGATTAAGAAGTAAAAAAGCGGATAGGAAAATCTTTTCATTTCAAGAGCCCTCGGCTGCGCACCCACCTTCGCTGCTTCCTTTCCGGCAGGATATTCCTCCCCTCTGGCTCCAGCCAGGTTTGCCGAGCGCGCTTTCCCATCTCCTTACCGTTGCTTCCTTCCGGACCTGGCGGGGTTTGGAGCGGGAACTCGCCATCGGGACCCGACCTTCATCGCCTTTG
>Ga0078972_1015751_pt1 | contig 11463 bp, 10 predicted proteins | sample YelNatPaOPGAMG01_FD_67568 | JGI IMG/M metagenome (GOLD analysis project Ga0078972, IMG submission 67568) | Hot spring thermophilic microbial communities from Obsidian Pool, Yellowstone National Park, USA - OP-RAMG-01 (SPADES assembly) (version 2) | ecosystem: Environmental > Aquatic > Thermal...
CTATTTCCGATGAGACTTCGGCTCTCACGGATTCGTTTCAGGATAACCTTCTTGCTCCTCCGGTTTATACCCGCCCGGCCGATTACATGGGCTGGAAAGTGCCGGATATTTTGCTGAGCGGAAACGATAAGCAGATTGAGCAATGGAAGATGGAACAGGCGCTGGAGCGAACCCGAAAACTGAGGCCCGGCTTACTGGCCCATCATGATGTGCCGGATACAAAGAAAGATTCAGAGAGGTAGCATCGGGCATACCTCTTACCTGGCTGGATCAGCACAAAAAATTTCCAAATACCAATTGAGATTCAAACAATTATCATTCGGAAGTTTTATATATTCAGTGCGAACATTGCCTGAAGTAATTAAAGGATTATTCGGTTCGCTGCTTAATAGCAAACTTTTTTCTCCCGTTCCTTTATCAAAGTTACCAAAATTAAAGCCAAATTCGAATACCCCTTGAGCACAAGCAACATATTCAACGTCTTCTTCCATTAGTATATCAATGATTCCAACTGGTACTTTTACAGAATCAACCCCGAAACACCATTTTATTTTCCTGTCATATAAATAAAAGTCGCCTGAAAAATTTTGACTCTTCAGATAATTTGCAACCAGGCAAAGATTACTTGTTGTTTTTTCTGAAAAACGCAATTCGAGCTTCTCTCTGTTAATCTTCTGTTCAGTAATATTATTTTTTAATTGTTTTTTCCACGTTATTGTTTCATGTCCACATCTTAATGTTAATGCAGATAAAAAGAGAAAAACAACCAGCATTCTGTTGTTTTTCATCCAAACAAAATTGATTTTAAGAGGTCGAATGGAACACCTATGATGTGAATTTTGTTCATAAGTGTTTGAGTTTTCATTACATGGGTGTTTCATCATAATAAAATTGATTTTCAATGGTATGAAGTTTACTATTCCCTATTTTTTAACCACCATACTAGTAAAAACAAAATGGAGGGCAGAAAGTATAACAATAGTCCTACAGTGTAAGAAGAATCTGGATTAGGGTTAACTGCGGCAAGGATGTTAAATACAATAAAACCAACCAGTGAGATCAGTCCTCCTGTTTTTGGCTCCCACATGGCAAATAACAGTCCTGCCAGACCTATAGCCCAAACTACGAAGATTATTAGGGTATAGGTGTCGAGGCCCGGACCAGGCTGGTTGTGTTCCTCAATCAATTCACCAATTCCAATGACCAGAGTGAGCCCAACCATTAACGCTGCGATAATGCGGGCAGTCCAGTTGATAATGCTGATGGATGTTGTTTTTTTCATTTTTTGGATTTTTTGAAGGGTATGTTAATAATCAAAATCAAACTGTTGCTTTATGCCTTTGTTTAATACTCCCCGGAAAGCTCACTTATTGATTCCCGTTCCTGCAATGCTTCAATTGCTACTTTCGCATTGAAGGCGCTTGAGTGTTTTTGTCTTTGCGATTTCATAATACACTGGTTTAAAATTAGCAAATTTAAATTTAACCGGTGGACTTAATTCAGGGGAGTATTACAGTCGTCTTACAATGACCGCTAACGGTTGGCGTTATGAGGTCGTGGCGGATTAAGGGGCGAACATCTATCAGTTTACACCAAATTTAAAGGCGAGTGACTTCCTTTGCACAAGGAAAAAACCGCCATGCTTTATACCGCTTGTTAGCGTTTCATGCTTTGTATTCTCTTTCTCGTTAAAAATTATTGAATCGTTTTATAAACCAGTTTTTAATTACTTGTGTTAATAAAGCGTATGAAGTCAAAATAACTATCAAAAATAGGAAATATATCCATGGCAACGCTGTCATGCCAAGCATCTTTGCTGCTGGAGTAAAAGGAATTAATATCCCGATAGCCATTATTAATGAAGTCAATGCAACAACTGGTGCAGTCGCCCAACTTTGAATAAATGGAATTTTACGAGTGCGTATCAAGTGTACAATTAGCGTTTGAGAAAGCAATCCTTCTACAAACCACCCGGTCTGAAATAGGCTTTGATGTTCAGGCGTATTGGCCTTAAAAAAGAAGAACATGAGGGCAAATGTAATATAATCAAATATTGAGCTTATTGGGCCAAAGTAAAGAATGAATTTTGATAAAAAGCTTGCATCCCATTTCTGAGGTTTATTTATGTATTCATCATCAACTCTATCCCAAGGAATTGAAGTTTGCGAAATATCATAAAGTAAATTTTGCAAAAGCAATTGGGCAGGAAGCATAGGTAGAAATGGTAAAAATGCACTGGCACCTAACATGCTGAACATGTTGCCAAAATTACTGCTTGTAGTCATTTTTATATACTTCAATATATTTCCAAATGTTCTACGACCATAAACTACGCCCTTGCGAAGCACATTAAGGTCGTTTTCCAGAAGAATGATATCGGCACTTTCTTTTGCAATATCGGTGGCGGTGTCAACAGAAATTCCGACATCTGCATCTTTGAGAGCACCAGCATCGTTTATTCCATCGCCTAAAAAACCAACGGTATGTCCTTTTTGTTGAAGTACTTTTACAATTCTACTTTTTTGTAGCGGGCTTAACTTGGCAAAAATGCTGATATTGTCAATTTTTCCGATAAATTCATCGTCCGAGATAGCCTCAAGTTCACTCCCAAGCATTATGTTGTTTATTGGGATGCCAACATCCCTACAGATTTTTTTTGTGACAATTTCATTATCACCGGTTAACACTTTGACACCTATACCTAATTCATGTAATTTTTCAATAGCTTCTTTTGCCGAAGGTTTGGCAGGGTCGAGAAATCCGATTAAACCTGCCACTATTAGATTAGTTTCATCTTTTACAGAATAGTTTAATGTACTAGGTTCAAATTCCCGAACAGCAAGCAATAAAACCCTCATGCCGTCTTCGTTCATTTTTTTTGTTTCACGCAAGATGAGATTTCTGGCAGTATCATCTAGAGGAATTATTTCATCTGTAAAAATCTGGAGTTGTTTATCTTCACCTGGGTCGTAAGCATGAGTTGATATTGCTAACATTTCCTCTACTGCACCTTTACAAATCAGAAGGTGTTTGCCATCATTCTTCTTCAAAACAACGGACAATCTCCTGCGTTGAAAATCAAAGGGGATTTCATCAATTTTATGAAAATCTCGCTCAACTTTAAGCTCTTCATTCAGTTCGGCATGTGAGAGAATTGCATTGTCAAGTAAACTTTTAACCCCCGTTTGATGATAACTATTCAAATATGCCCAGCTCAAAACCTCGTCATCCTCAAACCCCATAATGTTAATATGTTTTTCAAGAACCACTTTGTCAATGGTAAGCGTGCCTGTTTTATCGGTACATAAAACATCCATTGCACCAATATTTTGGATGGCATTTAAACGTTTTACAATTACTTTGTGTTTACTCATGTTAACAGCACCTTTTGCCAAGTTTGCAGTGACAATCATTGGTAACATCTCGGGAGTAAGCCCAACAGCAACGGCAATGGCAAATAGCAAGGCTTCAAACCAATCTCCTTTGACTAATCCGTTAACCAAAAAAATTACTGGAACGATTACCAGCATGAACCTGATAAGTAACAAGCTTACTTTATTGATTCCCTTATCAAAACTTGTTTCAACGCGTTTGCCTGTTACCAACTTACTTATTGCTCCAAAATAGGTGTCTGCCCCTGTATTTATTGCAACAACTATAGCTGAACCACTTATCACATTTGTGCCCATGAAGCAAATATTGGATAGTTCAAACGGTGATGTATGTTTTATGCTGTTAATCGTGGCATCAGTTTTTTCAACAGGCAAAGATTCACCAGTAAGCACGGATTGATTGACAAATAAATCCTTTGACTGAATTACTCTGCAGTCGGCAGGAATCATATCTCCGGCAGATAAATGGATAATATCGCCTGGGACTATTTCTTCAAAATTGATTTCTTTTCGGCCTGTTTCTTGGCGAATAACAGTTGCGGTGTTGGTTACAAGTCGTTTTAACTTTTCAGCAGCTTGATTACTCCTGAATTCCTGTACAAAACGAAGTATTACACTTATTAAAACCATAACTGATACAACAATTATAGTCTTGTAATCTCTTTCATCAGGAGTAGCCAGCCAAATATCAATAATAAATGAAACGATGGCAATTACTAAAAGAATACCGATAAATGGATTGATAAAAGCGGTCAGTAGCTGTTTTAGCCATGAAGGAGCTTTTTCGCGTTGAATTTGATTAGTTCCAAACTGTTTTCGTTTACTTTTTACAGCATCATCATCAAGTCCTGAGAGCGATGTGAAATAGGTGTTTAAAACTTCATCCTTTGTTTGTGCAGATGCTTTCTTTAATCTTTCTACTGCTCCGTTTGAAAGATTATTATTGTTTTTGAAAATGTTTTTTTTAATGTTTTCCTTTAATTGTCTTACCATGTGCTATACCTCCATGTTGAAATTCAACAGAAAGCACAACTTTAGATGACCTCCTATTGAATTTGGTTAATAAATAATTTTGTTCTACTAGGATACGGGTCATCATTCATATGTTCATATTTTTAAAATTTGTCGGGCAAAAATAATCATTTTATTCTAAGTGGCAATTTATTTTTAGCATGAACGCTAACGTTTTCGGGCTTTGCGTTCGGGCGGGTTTCGGGGCACCCCGAAATATTTCGGGATCAACCTGCACTGAATCCCGCAGGTGCGGGACACAAAGCTCCAAGTTTGCATTGCCCGCCCCGACTTGTCGAGGTCAACCCGCCTGATGCAAAAACCATGTTAGCGGTTCGGGCATTCATTTCACTAAATTGTAAATTGTAGTTCCCAATTTTTGAATAAAATCAATTGTTCCCGTTACGTCTGCGTTATTTATTTTTCTTTTGGTTTTGTAAATAGGTTCAATATCAGCTTCATGAGCTATCATATTTCGTCTATCTACAATTAGGTTTAAGCGGTTTTTAATATTCTGTTCTGTGTCTGCCATTGCTAGGGCCACTTGTTGCCAGAGTTGTATTGGATGGAATAAACCAATAGCTTCTTTAATTTTGTCTGGTCTTTGAAATGTTTGCCATCCAAGTTTTCTTCTAATTTCTGATTCGAATGTTACAGGAGATGGTATAGCTGTATTTGAAACCATAAATCCTAAAGTAACAATGAAGTCATTATACTTTTTGGTTACAACTCTTGTTCCATTAAAAATTTCGCACATTCCGATTATTGCAAGCTCGTGAATTAAGTGATCAATGGCACTTACGCTTAATACGATACAAGAACGAAGAATTGGGCTTGTATCAATAATAGAATATGTCGGCACATTAATGCTTGTTGAAATCAGATGCGTTTTTTTAACTTATTCTATGTTTGTCAAAAACTGTGAATATGCCTGATTCATTAATTCGTCATATTTTCAACGTCATCAGCCAGAGTATTGAACACCGCTAAAAATCTATCACGAATAATCCTGTATTGTTCTAATACCGTACCAACACCAAGCAAATTGTCAGGGACTTCATAAACAGGAATTCTTCCTCTTTGTGCGCGTGGAATAAGTCCTGAAAAACTTGGGATTTTTGCTAAACAGTAACCTTTCGTTGCTTGGTCTGTTTTATATTTACTTGCAACTAACAACATACCTTCTGGTGTAATAGCTGGAATAAGCGAATTTGTAACTGCAGTTGCGACTTCGTCAATCCATTTTTGAAATGCTTCAGATGGTTCTCCATTCCTAATGGTGAAATTTTGCACGATTGTTCCTAAAAACTTTGTAGATGTTGTGGGGAATGGATAGGAGCTATCGCTAAACACATCCCCCGCCATTTTCGCCCATTTTTCCCATTTAGGTAAAACTCCGCTTAATGAATTAATTGCCATAACTGAAAAATAATCTGGCGAAGTGGGAAGCATAAAATAATCAGAAACGCAAAATAGGTTTTGATTTATTGAACTCAGGCTTGGATTCATATCAATAATTAAATAATCTGCATGGTATTTTTCAGATACCAAATCAAAAAAGCTATTCATTGCGCCTGGCAAATTCTTTAATGTCGGTATCGTGTTTGAAAGCTGATGTGCAATACTAAGCGGCACTTCGTATTCTGATAAAGCAATATGTCCCGCAACTAAATACAAATTCTTGTTTTCAGGTATTTGATAACATTCTATTGGTGCTATCGGAATTGGTGTCGCTTCAAATGCAGGGGCAATTGCCGCTTTTAAATTGTCATTTGGTCTGTTGATATAAAAATTATCAAACTCATCCACTAATACCAATCCAGTCAAGTTACATTGAGGGTCAGCGTCAACCATTATTACTTTTTTCCCATTTCTCGCAAGTTTCCAAGCAAGATTGTATGATGTTGTTGTCTTGCTAACACCACCTTTGTGATTGAATAAACAAATTTTTTTTGTCATTTAATTTGTTTTTTATTCGTTTTTATTGTCGTGTATGGTATGTCTCTTTGCTTGTCCGCTAACTCGTTTATACGTATGGTAAAACCGTTGTTATACACCCATTAATGGTTATATATATATATAACAGCTTTATAGTAATGGTTGCCATTAAAAATCTGATTACCATAAGCTAATGTATGCATTTTTTTCAAAACAAAAAATTTTTTCATCACATTTTTACAATTCATTTGCATTTTCTCCGGCCGCGTTCTTGAATCAAGGTTAACAATCAAAACCCAAAATGCGGGATGTACGCATGCCACTTATTTACATTCGCTGAAAAAACTATTAGCATCCGTGGCCCGCACAATGTAGAAACAACCTTTTATCGCAATATTTTCCTTACAAAGGCAACGGTAAAGCAGCTCATCATGAACACTCCCGTGAACCCTTCCAGTGCTGAGAGGAGGCGGGTGATGCCCTGGGGATATACATCGCCGTAGCCGATGGTAAAAAATGTGATGGCGCTGTGATAAAACGACCGGGATAACATCGACAGGTGATCAGGGTTGTTTACTGCCGACCGGGTGTGCCCCAGGCCGAGAAGGTCGGTGAGGTAAAAAAGCACCCCGAACAGAAACCAGAATATGATGACGCTTACCAGCACCCGTCCCGGGGCGGTGGCATACAATCCGATTTTGTCAAATATTAGCCACTTGAATGCATAGACAGGATATTCCCGGAGGGCCGACCAGGAATTTTTGGCAACGCGTTCGTTCCGGTCTGCCAGGGCTTCGTATCTTCGGAACAGCACATAGGCCCGGTCTTCGTATGAATACCGCCCCGTGGCATTAAAATTCTGCTTCATAATCCTGAACTGCTCCGGGATTTCTCTTTCGCTTGCCTGCTCCTGCGACAGAATCATGGATGGGAGCCGGTTGGCATGCCAGTCAAGGTAGATTCTTCCCGGCAGGCACATACCGCTGATTTTCAGGGTGCGGATGGCTACCGGAGTTTCATAGGGCGTCAGGTCGATGATGTCGCGTATTACAGTATCGGAAAGATCTACCAGGCTGGCTTCCTCCATTCGCAGGTTAACGTTTTCGGGCTTTGCGTTCGGGCGGGTTTCGGAGCATCCCGAAATATCTCGGGATCAACCAGCACTGAATCCCGCAGGTGCGGGACACAAAGCTCTCCCGCAAATGCGGGACACGTCACCCCGCCTGACGCAAAACCCGTGTTAGATGTGGTTATTTTAATATTTCGTATGCTAAGTTGTTCCATTTTGAAAGGTCAAAAGGTGTCTTGTCTTTAGAAAGTAATTTGTAAAGGTTGTCATAGTCCTTGTCTTCTGTATATACTAATCTTCTGTAATTTGCTCCAAGACCACAAAATGAAATTGGGAAAAGGCTATGCCATATTATTGAAGATTTCGGAAACTTAAAAAACCAACCGACATCTCTTGGAAATAGTTTGTTAAAGGCATCAAAAGCATTTGGTATTTCGTCAACTGGAAGCCCTGTCTTTTTTGAAAGCAATTCATACTCCTTTTCTTCTATGTCGGTCAAAATAAAACCACCAAAAACATAAGTAAAAAACTGCCAAAATCTTGGGTATAAGTAAAAGTATTTGTCTTTTGTAATCTCTGTCAGCCCTGTTTTAATAGTGTTTGGTAAGGTCAGATATTCAAGTTGATTGGAAATATCCTTAGTGTCATAGTTTCCTTTTAACCTGTCAATTAAGTGTTCAATTGCACATTTTAAAATTGTTACTCTTGCTAAATGCTCAACGTAAAGTGAAACGTGAAGAATATTGTTCTCTGCTTTGTAAAAGGTCTCTGAATAGCACTTAGAAGATAAATCAGTTATGTCATCATCATCAAAGTCACCACCATTTAACTCGTGGCAAATTTTAGCTGTAATGTTTTTGTATCTAATAAAAGTGTCAAACAGTTTGTTTATTCTCCTAATTGGGTCTCTTGAAAAAAAAGAACCACTTATTGTCTTAAAAAAGTAATCGTCTAAATTCTGATAGCTTTTCACACATGGGAATTTCTTTTTTAATTGCTTGATTTGAGCCAATTGCTTTCTTTCAAGAAGATAGGCAAATCTAATTGTTTCAATTTCTGCCTTCTCTGGTTCTATTTTAAAAAATGAGCTTAGTGTTTCTTTTGTTTTTGTTAAGTCAGAATTGTCAATTAACATTATGTTTAGTTCTTTCGCTTTATTTCGAAAGTAACTTATGCTTGGCCTGCTTTTTTGAACAATAAAACACCCTTCATCATAATGTAAGTAAGTCATCCAACCCAGAATTTTAAATATCTCGCTAAATCCCCAATCACCACTCTTTATTTCTATGAGTAAATTGTCTGCACTGTCTTGCTGAAAATCTGTTGTAATAATGTCAAGTTCCAATAATTCTTCTGTTTCTCTGTAAATTATGTTTCTTTCCACATATAGTCCTCCTGCTTGAAGGTAAGCACACAGATAATCTTCGTAGTCCTTGTCTTTTGGAATTTTGGGTAGTTCTATTGCAGTGGAATTACTCATTCTCGGTCGTTCTTCTAATCACAGCTAACGTTTTGGCGCTTGGCGAAGAAGCGGATTTCGAAGCACTAAGCTGTCTGCCAGCACTGAACTTGATACGAAGTACAGAGCTTCATTTAACCAATGAACCCGCTTTTTTGCCAAACGCCTGTTAGCGGTAGTATTTCTAAAATTCATTGATAGCAGCTTGAATGTCAACATATATTCCTACCGCTTGTAACTCTTTCAATAGTTTTATTTTCCATGCCCCGCTCTTGTCGTGTTTTTCATAAAGGATGCCTTGTAAATCACTTGGAATTTCAACATTACCTTTTACAATCATTCTAATTCTTTCTTTGCCAAGCAGTCCCATAAAATAACCAATTTCTAAAATTACATTTTGTCTTGCTCTGGTATTTCCGTCTTGTGTTAAGTCGTCAGGGGTTAGTAAGGCAATTGCGTAACCGGCAATTTGAGTTTCGCTAACTAATTTGTCAATGATTGTTCTGCCTTTGTCAGGTAGTTCATGAAGAACGATGCTACTTACACCTGCTCGTTTTAACAAAAGTTGAACTTCGCTTTTTAACTCGTTGTCGTGTCCATGAATAATAAAAGCTGTTTTGTTGTTAATTGTTTTGGGTGTACTGTCCTCAAGCTCAGGGTTTGCATTTACTATTTCTTCAAGAGCTTGTTCGAAATAACCCATAAAGGCCGAATTAAGTTTGTAAAAGTTGTCCCTGAGTGATTTTTGTCTGAATAATGAAAATGCAAAGTCGTCAGCCCAATTTTTTTCGTTAGTTGCAACACTTTTATAAATGTCATATGCTAAGGATTTTGCATCGTCTAAATTGTCAGGTAACTCCCATTGACTAGGTCCAAAACTATTTTCATTTGTTGCATGCCAATTTGCCCAACGTTCTCTATCTTTTTCATACTTGTCGTAAACTGGGTTGTCTTTAATTTCACTTATTATGTAAGTGAATAATTGTGCAACAGTACTTCTAAAAGTACGGTACTCTGAGTTCTGAATTTGTCGAACTAGAAAAGTTATTTTGTCTGGGTTAAGTGCCATGTTTATTTGTGTTTGTTAATATTAACGCTAACGGTCAGCAGTTGCTTACGCTGGGGAGTTAAACTCCAGCGGCGTTATCACCCGCTAAACCGAAACTAAATTACTAAAACATTCCGTATCAGCATCATTAGCCCCAGTGAAAGCTACTGCCTGTTGGGCATAGTTTATTCTTGCCAACTCGTTAAAACACCGTTCTCAAAGTATAAATATTTATTCTTATAAACCCATTGTTCATGAACACCCCAACTTCCTGTTGTTTTATTAATTGACTCAGGATAACCTATTGAAAGTATTGTCATTTCAGAAGACATTCCAATCCAAATTTGATGTTCAAAAATTTTATTTGCGATATCTTTTCCATATTTTTTTATAATATTATCCTTATCGTTTTTACTTTTTATATCGTGCATTGTTTGATTCTCTTCTAAATATATTTCACTGGTATAGCCTTTTAATGAATCTTTTTCTATTAGCCAATATCCGTTATTATAAGTAAATACTTTTATGCTTTCTTTTGCAGGAATTACGCCTATTATATTTCCAAATATGTCTGGTTTATCTTTAATTTTTGCATCTGTTTTTGTCTTCGTAATACTTGGGTTTGTTTCATTTTCAGAAAATTTTATTTCTAAACTTTTTAAATAATTAATTCTGCTTTCAATTATTTTTATAGAATCGATTATTTTAGTTTTTCTGTTTTCGAGTTCATCTCTTTTTTTTGAAAGTATTTCAATCTCTTTGTTTTGAGAATAAATAATGTTGCAACTAAAAAGTATGCAAATTGTAATGTATGTTTTCATGGCGTGTCTTTTTAAATTATGCCCAACTCGTTTATATGTAAGGTAAAACCGTTGTTATACACCCATTAATGGTTGTATATATATAACAGCTTTATGGTAATGGTTGCCATAAGAAACCTGATTACCATAAGCTAATATATACTCTTTTTTCGAAACAAAAAATTTTTTCATCACATTTTTGCAATTCTTTTACGTTTTCACCGGCCGCGTTCTGGAATCAATATTCAAATGTTCCATTTCACAATAATTTCCTTTTTGTTACTGCCTGAATAGGGTTAACAACAAAAATCAAAAAGCGGGATGTACGCCTGCCACTTGTATGCATGCGCTGAAAAAACTATAAGCATCCGTAGTCCGCACAATGTAGAAACAACCTTTTACCGCAATATTTTCCTTACAAAGGCAACGGTAAAGCAGCTCATCATAAACACTCCCGTGAACCCTTCCAGCGCTGAGAGGAGGCGGGTGATGCCCTGGGGATATACATCGCCGTAGCCGATGGTAAAAAATGTGATGGCGCTGTGATAAAACGACTGGGATAACATCGACAGGTGATCAGGGTTGTTTACTGCCGACTGGGTGTGCCCCAGGCCGAGAAGGTCGGTGAGGTAAAAAAGCACCCCGAACAGAAACCAGAATATGATGACGCTTACCAGCACCCTGCCCGGAGAAGTGGCATACAATCCGATTTTGTCAAATATTAGCCACTTGAATGCATATACAGG
>Ga0078972_1015754_pt1 | contig 11456 bp, 8 predicted proteins | sample YelNatPaOPGAMG01_FD_67568 | JGI IMG/M metagenome (GOLD analysis project Ga0078972, IMG submission 67568) | Hot spring thermophilic microbial communities from Obsidian Pool, Yellowstone National Park, USA - OP-RAMG-01 (SPADES assembly) (version 2) | ecosystem: Environmental > Aquatic > Thermal...
ATGTTAAAAAGGCAGATAAAGACACTCTTGAATACATACGAGATCATATTTTTGATATAAGCCTTGATGAAGTAAAGAAGTTGTTGTTTGTATCGTAAGATATTTACCTAAGGTAAGTAACACAAGTAATTAAAGTGATCAATTGGCATATGGCAAATAGCATATAGCGTATGGCAAATAGTCATTAGGCATTAGAGATTAGTGAGTAGTGCAAAAACGGCACATAACATATGGCATATAGCGTATGGCGTATAGCATATAGGCATTAGAGATTAGGCATTAGTGAGTAGGAACAAAACGGCTTTTAAATAGATATTCCATTTTTACTAAAAAATTGAGAAATTGCTTTTCCATTAAATAATTATAGGATAAACTATAATAGTTAAGACTATAATCAGCAAATGGCATATGGCGAATAGCAAGAAAAAGGTGATTAGTGATTAGACATTAGTGATTAGAGATTAGTCATTAGAGATTAGGAATTATTGAAAAATTTATAAGCCTTCATCGAAGAATGGATACCAAGTACATTATTGAATTGACGCATGTATCTCTCTACGGGCACCAGATTTATAAGTTTTAGTTTCGGAAAGCGAACTTCAGTCAAATAATTTATATGTAGATTTGTTATGACACAATTCGGTGTGTTGACAAAAGTATAATTATTGTAGTAAAATCTTTTTGTACCTTCCACCATAGCTCAACCGGTAGAGCATCCGGCTGTTAACCGGAGGGTTGTAGGTTCGAGTCCTACTGGTGGAGCCAAGGAAATTTCAAAAAGTCCTGTTTAAACAGGACTTTTTTGATAGCAAGGATGATTTGATTGAAAAAAATAGGCATTGTTTCGATGAAAAGTGAATTGGCAGAATTGTTAGAGCATGAACTGAACTTTTTCCTCAAAGGCAAGGCAGATTTCGTGCGTTATATCGTCAAAGATGAAAGGGTATCAATAGACGAAGCAGATGTGATACTTTTGTCCGGAGAATTTGTGGCGAAATATGTTGTAATCCCACAAAAGGAAAAAATTCCGATTTTAAGTCCACGCCGTACTTTAACCATGGAGGGGTGGGAAAGATTAAAATCTCTTAAAAGTGGTATTCCCATGTTGCTGGTAAACGATTCAAAAGAATCTGCCGAAGAAGTCGTGCTACTTACAAAGGAGTTGGGACTTGATCTTGATTTGCACATTTATTATCCCAGTTGCAAAGATTTTCCTCGTCTTGAAACTGCCATAACCCCTGGCGAGACAAGATTTGTACCATCTTTTGTCAAAAATGTAATAGACATACACGATCGGATCTTCGATCCTTCTGTTATACTCGAGTTGTTGTTCAGACTCAATTTGTTTGAGTGGGAAGATCTTAATAAAATAATTGAATATTCAAAAACAGTTAAATCTACCCAGCCGGGATTACAAAGATTTTTGTTGGATATGGCAACTGTAAAACTTGATCTGGAAACAGTGCTTTCCATGACAAAGCAGGCTGTGATTGCTTATTCCAAAGAAGACGGAAAAATCTTACTTTTTAACTATCTCGCCGAAAAATATCTGGGTCAGATCGGTATCGGCAAGGAAATGCATTCAATCTTCCAAAAAATGGGACTTAAATACGTTGATAGAGAACTTTACAACGAAATAATTGAGATGAATGATGCTGAAATGATAGTGAATTCAAAAGAGGTACCGGGCGGTACAATGATGATTTCTTTTTATCCCGTCGATCTTTACAGAGATGTGGAAAGAAAACATGCCTTCAAGATCAAAAAAGCCGGCATGGTTGCCAAAATTGATTTCAACGCAATAGTTGGTGGAAGTAAGATTCAGGATGTCGTTAAACTTGCAAAAAAGATGGCCATTTCCGATATGCCGATTTTGCTTGAAGGTGAAAGTGGCACGGGTAAAGAACTATTCGCACAGGCCATTCATAATTATTCAAAAAGATCAGATGGCCCTTTTGTACCCGTCAACTGTGCGGCTCTATCCGAAGAATTACTTGAAAGTGAATTATTTGGATACGAGGAAGGTGCTTTTACAGGTGCCAAAAAAGGTGGTAAAGCCGGTTTGTTCGAAATAGCGAATAACGGAACGATATTTTTGGATGAAATATCAGAAATACCCTTTGAGTTGCAATCGAAATTGTTAAGAGTGTTACAGGAGAAAGAAATCATAAAAGTAGGGGGTACAAACGTCATACCTGTAAATGTTCGAATTATATCGGCTACAAATATGAATTTATTCGAAATGATGGAAGTTGGAAAATTCAGAATGGATTTATTTTACAGAATATCCACTTTCCAATTGCATATTCCAACTTTAAGAGAAAGAATTGACGATCTCGATTTGCTTTTAAAATATTTTGTATCTAAAAAGGGTTATGATATTTATTTCGATCCTGAGTTGGTATCTTTGCTTAAAAAACATTCATGGCCTGGCAATGGAAGAGAAGTTGAGAATTTCGTAGATTACACAGGAAATCTTTTTTCTGGCGCGATTGGCATAAATGAAATACCCCCATATTTATCGAAAAAGATATTTGAGGGAATTGATGTTTTAAACCATTCAGAGATCGAAGTGCTTAAATTTCTTCACGAAAACAGAAATTCCGGCAGAAGCAAGATAGCAAAAATGTGTCACATAAAGGAAAATGAGGTAAGAAAGATTTTGTCACATTTAAAATCATTGGGATACATCTCTGTAAATGTCGGAAGAATTGGTGCAAGTGTTTCAGAATTGGGTTACCAGTTTTTAAGTACTGTGAATAAGCAGTATTAGAACATAATTTTCTTACACAGATCCACTTTATCGTCCACTTTTACAATTCAAAATCTATCGTTAATTCGAATTTCGTTTAAAATGCGATAATTTTTATCATTCCAAATTAAATGAAAATTTGGCACGTTCATTGCTTAACTTGGTAAGGGAGGTGATTGCCATACTATCAATTAAAGCGATTGAACTGTACGATCCCACTTACAAAGGTAAAATGGATATTTTGATTTCCAACGGATATATCGAAGGATTATCTCAAGGGAAAGCATTCAACTTTGTCAAAGAGGTTAAATTGAAAAACATGATTGCCATTCCCGGCTTTATAGATGGCCATGTTCATGTGATAGGTGGAGGAGGAGAAGGGGGATTTTTATCAAGAATTCCGGAAATTGAAAGTTCAAAACTTTTAAATTGTGGCATCACCTCGGTAATTGGATTGCTTGGAACCGATTCAATCACAAAATCTTTGATTTCTCTTTTTGCAAAGACAAACTCATTGCGATCGGAAAACATCAACGCTTACATGATGACTGGATCTTACCAATATCCGGTTAAAACCATCACAGGATCGATTGAAAAAGATATCGTGCTGATCGATCCGGTAATAGGAATTGGTGAATTGGCGATTTCAGATCATCGATCAAGTGCCATAACAGTGGAAGAAATTAAAAAAGTTGCTCAAGAATGCCGTGTTGCTTCGATGATTTCCTCAAAATCTGGCAAGATCATAATACACGTCGGCAATTCGAAAAAGATGTTGTCTCCCTTGATGGAAGCCGTTTCTGACGATGAAATAAAGATAGAATCTTTTCTCCCAACGCATGTGAACAGGAATATGTTACTGCTTCAAAATGCTTTAGAATGGATCAAGATGGGCGGTTTTGTCGACATAACGGCGGAAGACACTTCAAAAGAATCCATCAGCGTTGTTGATTCTATTGAATATCTTGTCTCAAACGGCGCCAGTTTGGATCATATCCTTGTAAGCAGCGATTCTAACGGGAGTATTCCGAACTTTGATGAGAAAGGTAATTTTGTTTCGATGAAAGTTTCTGATTGTTCTGTCATGTTCAAAGCCTTTAAAGCATGTGTTAAAGGGGGTATGAAGATAGAAGACGCTTTGAAGCCGTTCACTATAAATGTTTCGAGATTTTTCAAACTTGAAAACGCAGGAACCATAGAAAAATCCAAACGTGCAGATATGATTTTTGTTGATAAAGACACTTTTGAAATAGATTCAATTATGGCTAAAGGTAATCTTTTGAATATAAAAAGTTCTACAATAAAAGCAAGGGGGCTGATCTAATGAAAAAAGTTTTTGTGATTCTGTTAGCCGTGATTTTTAGCATCGGTGTTGTTGCGATAAGCGATGGTGTCGTCAATCCTGATACTTTCGTTTACGAACAACCCGGACCTTTTTGGAGTTTGGATCCTGCTTTTGAGTACGATTTCACCTCAAGCGAGGTGGTAATGCAACTTTACGATCAACTAATTCAATATGATGGCACTTCTACCGTTAATCTCTCTCCTATGTTATCGACGAATGTTCCTTCTCTTAAAGATGGAACCATACTGGACAACGGCACAACTTACGTTTTTCACATAAGAGATGGAGTGCTTTTTCATAACGGGGACAAACTAACACCGCAGGATGTGGTGTACTCACTCGAGAGGACGATAATACTCGATGTTGTAAGTGGACCTGCATGGTTACTCACTGGGCCTTTGTTTCCACAAATTGATGGTCAGTACGTCACATCGATAGTGCAGGTCGTTGCTCAGCAACTCGGGCTCAAAAATCCTTTGAGTTACACGAGTTTCGATTCTCTTGGTATCTTTGCGACCGGAACAAATAAGTTGTTAAGTGACAAATATAAACAGGCTCTCATAAACGCCTTTGACATTCTCAATAAAGATTTTGAGATAAAGGGCAATGATCTGATAATTCATCTTCCTCAGCCTTACGCACCATTCCTTTACATACTCGCCGGTCCTGTTTCTAACTGGGCGGCCGTTTTAGATCAAAAATGGTGTGCCGAACACAACGCATGGGATGGTGCTGCAGATGACTGGTGGTTGTACCATAACCCGACCGTAGACAATGATCCTCTGTATGATATAGAAAACGGAAGCGGCCCTTACATGATAAAATACATAACGCCAGGACAGGAAGTGTTTTTCCAAAGATTTGACAATTACTGGGCGGGGCCGGCAAAGATAAAATACGCTGTCATAAAATACGTAAATGAATTCACGACAAGTTTGCTCGATCTTCAACGCGGTCAGGCGGATGCGATACGTGTTCCGGTTCAAAATCTTTCGCAAGTCCAAAATAACCCTGATATAACGGTTTTGACTGGTTTTCCGATGTTACTTGTAGATTTAATGCCATTTCAGTGGAATATAACCACTCCAAATAAATTCATAGGATCAGGCAAATTGGATGGAAACGGTATCCCACCTGATTTCTTTTCAAATTTAGACGTCAGAAAAGCTTTCGAGTACCTTTTCCCTTACAAACAATACATAGAACAAGTATGGAATGGACAAGCTTTGCAACCTAACAGTGCGATAATAAGCGGTCTTCTCGGATACGATCCGAATCTGCCGAAATATCATCAGGATTTAGCCAAAGCAACCGAATATTTCAAAAAGGCCTATGATGGGAAGTTATGGGACTTAGGTTTTAAATTCACAATAGTTTACGGTGCCGGAAATGCCACAAGGCAACTTGCTCTTCAAACCTTAAGTACGTACGCAAGGCAGATAAATCCAAAATTTCAAATAAGTGCAATTGGAGAGATAAATTCTTCTTTCAGCGCGGATTTGATTGCCGGCAAACTACCGATTACTTCTGTTTCATGGGGTGCGGATTATCCAGATCCTTACGATTTTGCGTTCGCATGCTATTCGTCTAACGGATTTTATGCTTCATTTTTGGGACAAAGTTTCGTCGATTTTGCCAAACAAAATCTCGATTCTCTTGTCGATAAACTTGTCACGACTTTGGATCCGGTTCAGAGGGCAAAGATAGCGCAGGAACTTTCGATATTGGATTACGAAAATGCACTTTACATATGGCCAGATCAACCAGAAGCCTACTGGGTTGCGCGAAAGTGGGTAAAAGGATGGTATTACAACGCAGAAATAGCCCAATTTGGTCCATATTTCTACATGCTTTCAAAGTAAATTGAAGGAGATGATCGTATGAAAAAAATATTTGTAATTTTTACCTTGATTCTTTTCATAACAGCTGTCTTAGGAATGTCTATCAATGTTGTCAATCCAGATACAGTTGTTTATGAAACAACTGCTACCATACCATCGTTAGATCCGGCTTGGGCTTATGATACTGCTTCAGATGAAGCTGTATCGCAATTTTACGATAATTTAATCCAATTTGATGGTACATCTGTAACCAAATTTCTTCCAATGCTTTCTGTAAATGTACCAAGCGTTGCAGATGGAACGATACTTGACAATGATACAACTTATATTTTTCATATCCGTCAGGGAGTTTATTTTCATAACGGAGATCTCTTGACACCTCAAGATGTCGTTTATTCTCTCGAAAGACTCATAATTTTTGATAGAGCTGGTGGAGCATCATGGATGCTCGCTGAGGCCTTGCTTCCGAAGATAAATGGTATGTATACAGACAGCATAACACAGTTGGCAGTTCAAAATGCTGGCGTTAACTCATGGGATGATTTATTTGCAACCGATACTGTCACACCTAAGAATGAAATGTATAAAAAAGCTTTGACAGATGCTTTCGACACGCTTGCAAGGGATTTTGAAATAAAAGGTGATGAAGTTATAATTCACCTTCCACATCCATATCCTCCATTTCTTGACATAGTTGCCAAAGATAGTGGCTGGACATCTATAACAGATCAAAAATGGTGTGCCGAACACAACGCATGGGATGGTGCTGCAGATGACTGGTGGTTGTACCATAACCCGACTTCTTCTCAAGATCCACTTTACTCTATAGTAAATGGAACTGGACCGTTCGAACTCATAAGTTGGCAAAACAATCAACTTATCTTCAAACGATTCGATAAATACTGGAATACCCCTGCCAAAATCACTTATGGTGTAATAAAGACGGTAACTGAATTTACAACAAGAGAATTAGATTTAACAAACGGAAATGCAGATATAATAGACTGTCCGGTTTCCTATTTGACGGAAGTTGAAAATGTGCCTGGTATTACCATCATTAAAGGGTTTCCAACGTTAGAAATAGATCAGATGAATTTCACATGGAATATAAATTCTTCTGGCAATCCTTATGTAGGATCAGGCAAATTGGATGGAAACGGTATCCCACCTGATTTCTTTTCAAATTTAGACGTCAGAAAAGCTTTCGAGTACCTTTTCCCTTACAAACAATACATAGAACAAGCATATTCCAACTTGGCGACTCAGCCTAATGGCTGTATACCAAGTGGTTTGATAGGATACAATCCAAATGTTCCGCCACTTTTTGAACAAAATTTGTCAAAAGCAAAGGAATATTTTCAAAAAGCATATGACGGTCAATTGTGGAAGAACGGATTTACATTTACTGCCGTTTACAACACGGGAAATACTCAAAGGCAAATAGCTTTTGAAGCTTTAAGCAAATATGCTGAGATTGTAAACCCTAAATTCAAGATAAAAGTTGTAGGTGAACTATGGTCGTCTTTCTTAAACGATCTTTTTGCTTCAAAACTTCCAATGTATATTTTAGGTTGGACAGCAGATTATCCAGATCCTTACGATTTTGCTTTTGCTTATTACAGTTCATCTGGGACCGACGGAGGATTCCTTGGCCCAAATTACACTAATTGGGCAAAACAATTCATGGATCCTCTAATTGTAAAATCAATGAAAACTGTTGATCCAAATGAAAGAGCCAAACTTTATGAACAAATGAATACATTAGCGTATGATAATGCCTTATATATATGGATAGATCAACCACTTGGAATTCAAGTGCAACGTTCTTGGTTAAATGGATGGTATTATAACCCAATGAATCCTGGCCCATATTTCTACATGCTTTCAAAGTAAATTGACGGTCCTGCTTTTGCAGGACCGTATTTAAATTTAGATTGAGGAGGAATTATGAAAATCTACATTTCTACGGATATGGAAGGATTGCCGGGAATAAATTCATGGCATCAGGTGAGTGATAAAGATCCAAGATTTTTGAATAAGTATCTTGAGGAAACACTTCAATGGGTTGTTGATGGAGTAAAAGCATCAAAGCAAAATTCAAATGTAGATCAAATACTTGTGTGCGATTCTCACGCGCTCGGAGAAAATATATCTTACGATTTTACCGAATATGACGACAGACTTTATCTTTTAAGAGGGGGACTTCGAGATTATTACATGATGGCCGGATTAGACGAATCATTTTCCACTGTCTTTTTTGTTGGATATCATGCCGGTGTTGGTGCTATTCATGGAATAATGGATCACACCTATTCGTCTGCCTCTGTGCACACGATGAAAATAAATGGCATGAGAATGAATGAAACTTTGATAAACGCTGCGTTTGCAGGCGAGTTTAGAATACCAGTTTCTTTGGTCATAGGAGATCATGCGCTTGTTGGTGAATTAAAAGATATACTTCAAAGCACCGTTTTAATCGAAACAAAAACCGGCTTAAGCAGATTTGCCGCGATCATGCGGCCTAAAAATGTTCTTAAAGAGGAAATAATTGCAGGTGTAAAGACAGCACTTGACAGAACGTACGATAGTTCAATAAAACCCTATAAATTCAATTCACCTTATGAACTCGATGTAGAATTCAATTCCACTGAAATGGCCGATGAATCAATGCTTATACCTGGTTTAAAAAGAATAGATGGACGCACAGTGAAGTATACATGTACCTCTTACACCACTTTGATCCAGACGATGCTTGCCATTGTCTATACTGCTCGAGTTGGCACGGATATGGGAAAGTAAAAAGCGCCTTTAGGCGCTTTTTGATCATTTTCTTGGTTCAACGACAAACTTTATGGCTGTTCTCATCTCTCCATCTATTTCTATATCGACAAAAGATGGAATACAAACGAGATCCATTCCACTGGGTGCCACATATCCTCTCGCTATTGCAACTGCTTTGACAGCCTGATTTACCGCTCCTGCCCCAATAGATTGAATCTCAGCCTTGCCGTTTTCTCTAAGTACTCCAGCAAGTGCACCTGCTACTGCCGTGGGTTTCGATTTTGAAGAAACTTTCAGAGCTTCCATAATTTCTGCCTCCTTGGCGTTTGTTAGAGAAACGATCAAGATAATTATACACATTCAAAATCCTAAAGTCAATATATGTTAACATTGACGTGTTTGTGCTTTTCATGGTATAATTTTTTTAAACAGGGCGTAGTTCAGATGGAAGAACGCCAGGTTCGGGACTTGGAGGTCGCTGGTTCAAATCCAGTCGCCCTGACCATTAGAACTTGACATAATTTTATTTCTTTGATATGATATTTAAGATTGCCGAGGTGGTGGAACTGGCAGACACGCATGCTTGAGGGGCATGTGGGCTTACGCTCGTGCGGGTTCAAGTCCCGCCCTCGGCACCAAATGAGTAAAAGCAGAGTCGCAACTAAGCGACTCATTTTTGTATCGAGGAGGGAAAATGACCAAAATACTATCTTCTAAAGATCCGGAAACTTTAAAAATTGCTTCGGGCATTTTGAAAAATGGTGGTACAGTTGTTTTCCCAACCGAAACTGTTTATGGTGTGGGTGCGCTTTTGGACGATGATAATGCCATAAAGCACATATATGAAATAAAGGGAAGAAATTTTGATAAGCCGCTGCTTATACATATATCCAAGATGGCGCATGTTTTTGATCTTTCAAGGTATGTTTCAGATAAGGTCTCCGACCTTATGAAAACTTTCTGGCCAGGATCTTTGTCAATAGTTTTGGAGGCATCTTGTGCCGTTCCACGATCGGCCATCTCTTACGGTTATACCGTTGGTTTTAGAATGCCGTCAAACAAATTTTTCAGGGATCTTTCTGCTTTGGTCGGCCCAATTGCGGCAACAAGTGCAAATCTTTCAGGTCAAAAGGATCCTCTCACGTGTACAGATGCATACAATTATCTTAAAGATTTGGTAGATCTTTACGTAGACGATGGTCCTGTTGAGAAAGGACTTCCTTCTACTGTCATAGATATGACGGTCAATCCTCCGAAAATTTTGAGAATTGGGGCAATCAGCGTCGAAGAGATAGAGAAAGTCATAGGGAAAGTGAATTCGTGAGGTGATAAAATGGAGTCTACTGAAGTAACCTTGAATGGTAGAAAGACAGATGCTTTCAGATGGTCTGTAAATGGTGCAAGGGCAGTTGTTGTGATAATTCATGGGCTGGGCGAACACGTCTCACGATATGACGTCATATCCAAAGAATTCAACGCTGCCGGTCTTGAGATGGTGGGATTCGATCAAAGAGGACATGGCAAGAATCCTGGCATAAAGGGATATGTGGACCATTTCGAGGATTTTTTAAAAGATATAGACGACTTCATAAAGATGCAAAAGACGAATCTTCCGATTTTCATGTTGGGTCACAGTCTCGGCGGTCTCATCGCTGCAAGGTACAACGAGGAATTTCAGGGGCGCTTAAAGGGCACAGTACTTTCAAGCGGTGCATTTTCTTCCCAAAATGTTTCGGGTATGACCAAGGCAGTTGCAAAGGTCTTTTCAACTTTGAGCCCTAAGATGGCCTTTAAAAACGGTATAGATCCAAAGACAATCTCGAGAAATGAGGAAGTTATTTCAGACTACACAAAAGATCCACTTGTCCACAACAGAATAACCGCAAGGCTTTCATCCGAGTTATTCAAAAATATAGAGACAGTTTTTGAAAGGGCATCTGCCTTTACGACACCTGTGCTTATGATTGCCGGATCTCAAGACAAAATCGTTCCGTACGATGGAACAAAAAAGTTGTTCTCCGTTATTGCCTCAAAGGATAAAGAATTGAAAATCTTTGACGGTGCCTATCACGAAATATTTTGCGATCCCCAGTATTCTAACGAATTTCGAAAAACGATCATCGACTGGATTGTAAAGAGGATCTGAGATTTTCATAATGTGCCTTTATGAGGCTTTGGATGAAGTCATCGAGAACGGCCGGTGCGCCATAAAAAGACGGGGGAGTGCTTATTTCTGGACTTACCTGGATATTTAGATTGTAAGTTTGATTTGCACTCACACTCAAAGTTAACGGTGTCGATTGTGTGCCCGAATATCCATAATACCCATAAAGGTCTCCTTGATCCACTTTTCCATCTCCGTTGAAATCTTGCCACGCGTATATTTGGTAATTTCCAACGGGTACTTTCATCGAAAAACTCCCATTCGGTAAAACAACGGCCGTTGTCACGATTCCAGAAGAATTTTGTGCCCATACTACCATGGGTTCCCACCCGCCGTTGTAAGTTATCGCATTGTAAGCATTTAAAAGGCCGTAACCGTAAGTTGATGATGGGCCTATATTTGTGGCAGTGTTTTCGAGTATCTTCGTTATGTTGTCAACCCCAGTTATGCCATGGGCTATCATAAGCGCTGCCACGGCAGAGACTTGAGGTGCGGCAAAGGATGTACCCTGCCAGTAACCGTAGCCATTGATACCGGTTGAGGTCGAATAAGTCGTGCTGAATATACCATTCG
>Ga0078972_1015757_pt1 | contig 11455 bp, 7 predicted proteins | sample YelNatPaOPGAMG01_FD_67568 | JGI IMG/M metagenome (GOLD analysis project Ga0078972, IMG submission 67568) | Hot spring thermophilic microbial communities from Obsidian Pool, Yellowstone National Park, USA - OP-RAMG-01 (SPADES assembly) (version 2) | ecosystem: Environmental > Aquatic > Thermal...
TGTTAGCCAGTTCCTTTAGCCGGCGGACGGTGCCCTCGGGTAGGGGGATGCCATTGCGGATGCGGTCATCATAGGCCCTATCTTCCGGCTCGCCGGGGACGAGGATTTCGCTGAACCCCTCTGCTTTGGGTAGGCTCTTTAGTCCCTGGATCAGATTATCAATGTGCTCTTTGTAGCTCTCTACATCGGTGAAGAAGCCGATGTTGATGGCAGCTACGACACTGTTCTGGGTGCCGGGCGGCACTTTACCTGTGCCCAGGAGCACCGGCTCCAACAAGGGATTACCGGCCATGACGCTGGAGAGGCACTCGAACATAAGCGCCAATCCCGAGCCTTTATAGGCTCCCATCGGGAGTACAATCGCTGCTGATTTGGGATCTGTGGTGGGGTTGCCTTCCTTATCCAAGGCCCACCCTTCGGGCAAGGGAATGCCCTTGTCTATAGCCAGCATAATCTTACTGGCAGCCACTACGCTAGTGGCCATATCCAGGATCAGCGGGCGATGTCGTTTAGCGGGTACGGCGATGGCAATAGGGCTGTTATGGACCCCGGCGGCCTTGGCTCCGTAAGGGGCCATATTCGGTGGGTTGCAGACGAAGGTAAGCCCAGCCATGTCCTCCTTGGCGGCCATCAGGGCATAGTAACCCATCGCGCCCTGATGGGTGGTGTTGCGGATCAATCCCCAGCCGATGCCCACATTTTGGGCCTTGGCGATAGTTCGCTCCATGGCGAACTTGGTCACCACCGGGCCGAAGGCGTGGTCGGCCTCGATCTCCAGCACGGCGGGTGTCTCTTTGAGCACGCGAATGTTGGGGCGAACATTCATGTTCCCTGCTTCTACTGCTTGCACATAGCGGGGAATCTGCAGCACGCCGTGCGAATCCACGCCGCGCAGATTAGCCCAGACAAGCACCTCAGCCTCTATAGCCGCATCCTGGGGGGGCATCCCCACGCGGGTAAACACTTTGGTTACCCAATCTCTCAATGCCTCCGAACTCACACGAACCTCTTGAAACATCGTTACCCCTTTCAGCGCGTTAGGATGGCTACAAGACCGTGATCCTTTGGGAAAGCCTACCACAAGACGGGGCAATGCACAAATAGTAAGCGGGCTTGCCGCACGGCGGAACTTTGACATCTGCCTTGGAGTGTGCCATAATCTCTGTTAACCTCCTGATGTTTGGGGAATATCACACAGTGCGACAACCTTTATGATCGATCCCCTGACGCTGTACCTCTTGCGACGCGGCAAGAGCGTAATCAACGTGCAGCGCTTGTTTCCTGCTTACAAGGCCTATCCATTTCCCTCTCAACTGCTCCGGTGGCCTCATTGGCAAGAGGACAGAGGAGTGCATCTGGGCCGGATCGCGGAAGCCGCTGTGGGGAAGGCAGGCTAGATACCCTATGAGCTATCTTTCGTTCCTGGGTTTAGCGCTGAAGCGTGTGCGCAGTCGCTGGGTGTTAACCTTGTTGTCTTTGCTGAGCATCACCTTCACGGTGGGCTTGATGGCCAGCATCCCCGTATTCACTGACACGGTCGGCTTCAGCATCCTGAAAAAGGAGTTGGCACGCTACGCCTTCGGCAACGCCAACCCCCCGTTGGCGATGCGTTATTACCGAGTGCCCTCTGCCCCCGAGCCGATGAGCATGCAGCAGGCTATGGAGACGGCTACCTGGCTGGGGCTGTTGACCGCTCAGGAAGTGGGGCTCCCCATAGCGCGGACCTATGTCCAGATCGGTAGCCACGCCTTTATGATGCGTGCCTTGCCCGAGGACACGCGTTATAAGGAGCGCGACTTGCGCTTGGTGCGGATTAACTGTGTTCCCGGCGCTGAGGAACACATTGAGATCATTGAGGGATTGCCCTTTGCCCAGGGAGATACGGCCGACGAGCTTCTGCTTTGGGGGCGCCCGGAGTTTTTGGACAAGTTGGGGGTGCACCCTGGCGAGGTATTTGAGCTCTTTAACTACAACGCGGTGCATCCTGATGTGCCCCTAAGGTTTCGCGTGGCCGGCACTTGGCGGGCCAAAGACCCTCAGGAAGCGTTCTGGTACCGGGATCCCCACGATCTCATGGCCGAGGAATTCCTGACCACTGTAGGAGCCTTTGCCCGTTTCATCGCCCCTTATATGCCTCAGCAGATAGATTTCACCTACTGGTACTATGTCCTAGATGAAGGCAAGATTCGCTTCGCCGATGTGGATCGCTATGTAAAGGGTGTGCAGTTGGCCCAGTACAAGGCCGAGGCAATGCTTCCCAACATCCAAGTGGATCGCTCGCCTATAGAACCGCTCAAGGATGTGCAACTGCGCACGAGGGTGCTCAAGCGGCTGCTCTTTGGTTTCAGCCTGCCGGTGATGGCCCTGTTGCTCTTCTTTGTGGGCACCATCGCCTCCATCTCGGTGCGTTATCAACAGGGCGAGATCGCCATGTTGATGAGCCGTGGCGCTAGCCGGACACAGACGTTGGCTATCAGTGCTTTGGAAGGGCTTATCCACATTGCTTTGGGTGCACCCTTAGGCGTGGTGGCCTCTCTGGGGATGGCCCGCGCAATGAGTCTAAACTCGAGTTTCCTGAGCTTTGATCGCAGCGAGCCTTTGCCCTTGGCTACGCAGGCGCTGGACTGGCGGTTGATCGGAGCTGCCCTGGCGATCTCCCTTCTGGCCAGGTTAGTGCCTGCTTGGCGTGCCACTCAGACGACCATCGTCACGCACGGGCGAGAGCGGGCGAGGTCACGCCGTTGGGACGTTGGGTTGCTCTTGATGTTTGATTTGCTTCTCATTATCTCGACGGCCTATGCCTATCATCAAGTGCGCACACGGGGGACGTTTGGCCTGGTGAGTTGGGAGCCGCAAAGCGGGGTGATGAACGATCCCTTGCTCTTCCTCGCGCCGGCGCTTTTCGTCATCACGGTGGGGGTGCTGGCGGCGCAGCTTTTCCCGTTGTTGATGCGCTTGCCTGACCTGGTCGGTGGGGTTTTGCCCAGTACTTCGTTCTACGTCAGCCTTAGGAACCTGGCTCGCCAGAGTGGCGCCTACACCACACCTCTCTTCTTGCTCACCGTTTGTCTTTGTTTGGGGGCTTTTGAAGCCTCGGTTGCCCAGAGCGCCGATAGCTGGCTGGTGGAGCGTTGGCGATACAAGGTGGGCGCGGATTTTGCCTTTACGCAAGGCGTAGAGCCGGCAGAAGGGTTTGGTGGGCCTGTAGGTCAGGATAGCTGGCTGTTGCCTGTAGAGCAGTATCGCAAATTACCCGGCGTAGAGGATGCTACGCGAGTGGGGGACTATGTGGCCATCCCTGCGCGCGCCGATTTGCCGAGAGTGCGCCTCTTGGGTGTGGATCGCGTAGACTTAGCGCGGGTGATCTACTGGAAAGATGAATATGCGCCGGAATCTCTTGGTGAGTTGCTCAATCGCCTCGCGCAATACAACGGTCTCTTGGTTACGCGCAAGTTTCTGCAGCGATCCGCGCTGAGCTTGGGTGACACACTGGAGTTGGACGTTCTCCTGCCGGAAGGCGGACAGCGGATGTCTTTTGTCATCGTGGGCGTCTTTGATCAATTCCCCACCATGTATGAGGACCAAGCCACGGTGATGGTAGCCAACCTTGATTACGTATTTGATCAGTGCGGAGGGGCACAAGCTCATAGCATCTGGCTGCGCACGAAGCCTGATACGGATCCCTGGAAGCTCAGACAGGCCCTGAAGGCGATGCGTGTGGTGCCTGTCAACGAGGCGGATAGCCGAACCATGATTCGCGAGGAGTTACAAAGGTTGGAGCGTGTGGGCATCTTTGGCCACCTTACCATAGGCTTCTTGGCCGGTTCGTTGCTGGCTTGGCTAGGATTGCTGATTTACACGTTCGCTTCGTTGGCCGGCCGTGTCCGTCACTTTACCATCTTAAGGGCTATAGGTCTCAGCTTGGAACAGGTGTTAGCGAGCCTCAGCATTGAGTATCTGGCGGTGATCATCTATGGGGTCATTGCAGGGGCTATCGCCGGGATCGCGACCTCTAAGCTTTTCCTGACTTATTTTCAGTTTACCGAGGATCCCTCTATCCAGGTGCCTCCGTTCACTCCTCAGATCGCCTGGAGGCAAATCTCCTGGATCGTCGTCGCCTATTTCGGTGTGTTGCTCGTCGCGGTGGCGATCGTGCTTCTGCGAGCGGCGCGGCGGGAGGTCTTTCAGGCGCTGCGCATGGGGGATGAGGAGTAGGGACGTTCAACGGAACGTCCCTACCAGCCGGGCGGTAGGGGCGCCCAGTTCATCTCCCGGCCGACGCTGCGGGCATCCCATTTATCGGCCATGGCTTGCAGCGAACCGACGCGAGGCCCCACCGATTTATAGCCGCGGTGCATCCCCGTGCGTGCCCCCGGCTCGTTACAGCAGGTTAGCTGGCAGTATTTGTAAAAGTCAGCGAAACTGGACATGCTCACTTCAATGCCGTATTTTTCGGGGTGCAGGCTCATCGGCGAGAGGGGATCCAAGGTATGATAGCTATTGATGATCCTGAGCAGGTGCAGGGGGTAGAAACTGTAAACCCTTTCCGCAAGCGCCAGAGCCTTCTCAAAGGTTTGCTCGGTTTCCCCCGGTAGGTTAAGGGAAAAATAGACCAGCAAGGGCACGCTGTACTCCTTGAGGACGGTCAAGGTGTGCCAGAACTCCTCGTTGGAAAACGTCTTGCCGTTGAGTCGCCGGACCCTCTCGGCGCCGGAAAGGGGGCTCAAGGCGACACAGGAGTGTTTCATCACGACCCGCTTGGCGAACTCTACGATGAAAGTATCAGGAGGGAGCTGGTAGAACTCGTTGACGAGCCCAATCCGAACGCGCTGTTGATCCATTTGAGCGAAAAGCTCCCGCCAATAGGCTTCTCCCAGCATCACCACATCAAACGTGAAGGAAACCTGCTTGATCCCCATTTCGGCGAGGCGTTTGAGATCCTCGGCTACCTTAGCCGGCGAACGGGCCACGATGCCATCTCGCCCGGCCAAGACTTTGTGGGCTGAACGGCTCCCCCCGCAGTAGGAGCAATCGCGATCGCACCCCCTGGAAATGCTCAGGAAATGCCCGGAGATGGTTTCGGGATCAAAGTCCTGGGGCGGGCCGGGGATGGTGTACTGATGGCGATAATAGCGTTCATAATGCTCTAAGAAGCCCATATCCACGAAATTCAGGCGGTCCAAATCCGCTTCCGTTGCGCAGTAGGAGCGTTCGTTCTCAATGATCTCACCGCCGAGCCGGTAAGAGAGGTTGGGGATGGTGCGCAAATCAAGGTTCCCCAATAGTCCTGCCGGGTCCCTTGAGGTTCCAGCGTCTCCTAGGAGCCTTTGAACCAACTCAAGGAGTGGCTTTTCTGCGTCCCCTCTGATGATCAAATCCACGAAGGGGAAATCGCGCAAGATCTCTTTGGCATAGGCTGAGGCCGTGAGCCCGCCGAGAAGCGTCAGGGCGTGGGGAAGCTCCTCTTTACAGACCTTGGCGGTGTGGATGGCGCCATAGCAATGCTCATACCAATGCAAGTCAATCATCACCAGCCGGGCTTGCTGCTGTCCTCTAAGCCATTCCCGGAGGCTGAACTGGCGGTTGAGCAACCTCTCCAGAGGATAGTTCAGGCCGCAGACTTTGAAGCCGTGTTCTGCAAGCAGGTTGGCCAGGGCGATGACGCCGACGGGGATTAGGCCGTATGGGCGGCCCATAGGAAGTCTGCCCGGGTCGAAATCCACCCCTTGTTTAGAGGGGTGGATATACAGTATCTGGGGCACACCTGAGATAGTTGATGATTGTTCGGCAGAGGCATTTGCCTCTGCCGCAGCCTGAAAGGGATTGTGCATGGTTTAGCCCCTACTGCCTGAGCACCCTGCTGATCTCGCGCCCTTCAAGGGTGGGGTTGCCCTCATAGAGATAGCAAGCGGTAGCTCGGGTTTCATTTGTTTGATATAACGGAGGAGGGCTCTCCCGGCAAATGGGCATAGCTCGCGGGCAGCGCGGGGCAAACTTGCAGCCTGTGGTCTTTTGGGCCAGCATTTCGCCTCGATACTCGGCGATCTCTTGGCCCCATTTGCGTTTCGGGTCAGGCCAGGCGATGGAGCCCACCAGCAGGCGCGTATAGGGATGTTGAGGATCTTTGATCACTGCATCTACATCCCCGGCCTCAGCCACAGAGCCTTGGTAGAGCACCATGATGTTCTCGCAGATATGATAAGCGGTGGCCAGGTCATGGGTGATATAAAGGATGGAGATGCCCAACTCCTTGTTGAGCTTGCGCAAGCTTTGCAGGATCGTGGCCCGCAGGGAGGCATCTACCATGGATACCGGCTCATCGGCGATGATCAACTTGGGCTGGAGGAGAAGCGCTCGGGCCACGGTGATGCGTTGGCGTTGGCCCCCGCTCAACTGGTGAGGGTAACGCCCTAGGGTCTCCTCGGGGCGCAAGCCCACGTCGATCAAGGCCTTTTCGATCATCTCCCTCTGGGCCTGCTTGGAATTGGCGAGACGGAACTTGACGATAGGCACCGTCAACACATGGTCTACTTTGTAGAAGGGGTTGTAGACCTCAAAGGGATCCTGGAAGATCGCCTGCACCTCGCGGCGGAAAACGCGCCATTCCTCCTTAGAGCAAGTCCACAAGTCTTTGCCTTTATAGAGGATTTCCCCACTCGTTGGGGGCAAGAAGCCCAGGAACAACATGCCCATCGTGGTTTTGCCACTGCCGCTTTCGCCGGCGATGGCGGTGATCGTAGGCGTCTCCGTCCCGATAGCAAGGGAAATGCGATCCAAAGCGACGGTGGTTCGCTTCTTGACGAGACCGCTCACGTAAATTTTGGTCACCTCGCGGAGTTCAAGCAATGCTGTCATCGGTTATCCTCGTATAAATGGCATGCCACCCAACGGCTGAAGCTCACTTCCTTCAGGACGGGGGTCTTGGGGATTAGACAGGCATCTATAGCTTTAGGGCATCTGGGTTGGAATAGACACCCTTCCGGCGCATTCAGCAAGGTCGGCGTGATGCCGGGGATCCCCCTGAAGACGCCCTTCACTTCCAACGTTGGCAGGGTGCTAATCAAGAGTTGGGTATAGGGATGTAGGGGTTGGAGGAAGATATCCTCTACGTTGCCGATCTCAACCAATCTGCCGGCGTACATCACCGCCAGGTAATCCACGCTCTGAGCCATCAAGCCCATATCGTGGCCGATGAGAATGATGGAAAGCCCCAGCTCTTGCTGTAGGCGGCGTATCGTCTCCATCACTTGCCTTTGTACGACCACGTCCAAGGCGCTGGTCGGCTCATCGGCGATGATCACCTTGGGGTGCATGGAGATGGCGATGGCCACACAGACGCGCTGTTTCATGCCCCCGCTTAGCTCGTGGGGGTACATAGTCGCCACGCGCGGATCAAGCTCTACGGATTCCAGGAGCTCCTTAACCCTGGCCTCCATCTCGCTTTTGGAGAGGACCACATCGTGATCCAGGAGGCCATCAACGATTTGCTCCTGGATGCGCACGACGGGGTTAAGGGAGTTCATCGCTCCCTGAGGGATGAGGGCGATCTTGCTCAGGCGAGTGCGACGCATCTCCTCGTCGGAGAGCTTGACCAAATCCACGCCGTCCAGAAGGACCTCGCCGTGGACGATCCGCCCAGGGGGGCGAATCAAACGCATCAAAGCCATGGCCATGGTGGACTTGCCACAACCGGATTCGCCCACCAAGCCAAGCCTCATGCCCTGTTGTAGGTCAAGACTGACGTGATCTACTGCCTTGACAGGCCCTTTCTCCGTGTAGTAATAGACCGAAAGATCCCTGACGCTCAGTATTGGCTCCATTATACGACCCTCCGCACGCGGGGGTTGGCGAACTCATCGAGTCCGGCAGAGAGGAAGAAGAGGCCCATGAAGATCAGCACGATGACCGCGACGGGCTCTAGGATCCACCACCACAGCCCGCGGACGAAGGCCCCATAATATTGTACCCAGTAGATGGTCATCCCCAACGTCGGCTCGCGCATGGCCCCGAGGCCCAGTTGCTCCAGGCCCAGGGAGGCAAAGATGGCCCCGGTCACCGAGCCAACCAAGCTAGCCCCGAGGTAGGGCAGGAGGTTGGGGAAAAGCTCTTTGAAGATGATCTCCAGGTTGTTTTCCCCCGAGAGCTTGGCCACGCGCACAAAGGCCCGCTCGCGCAAGGAGAGCACCTGAGAACGGATCGTGCGCGTGGGCCCCATCCAGGCCAGCAAGGCCAAGATCAGGGACAAACTCGTGGGCTTCAGGGTGCGCTGGAGCATGGCCGCGATGACCACCAGTACCAGCAGCCCCGGCACGGTGAGCAGGACATCCACCACCCAGCGGATGATCGTGTCCAGCACGCCGCCGTAATAGGCGGAGATAAACCCCAGGAACGTGCCCACAGCCAGGCCGATGACCCCGGCGAGGACGCCGATACGCACCGTGAGGTAGGTGCCCATGACGATCGTAGCCAAAAGGTCCCGCCCCTGGCTATCGGTGCCGAAGGGGTATTCAGGCGAAGGGGGTTTATTCGGCGGGACGGCTAACGGATAGGCCCTCTCCGGTGGGGCTATCAGGCGCCCCAAGGTGGCGAAAAGGAATAAAAAGGTAAGGATGAATATCCCTGCAGCCAGGCGCTTGTTGCGCCGCAAGTAACGGAAAAATCTCATCTCACTTTCCTTCTCCAGTTCTGATGCGCGGATCCAACAAGGGGTAGATCAAGTCAAGGATCAGGGTTACTACTCCGATGGAAAGGATGAGTAGAAACGTGATCCCCAGGATAGCGTTGTAATCGTAGACGAAAATGCTCCTATTTAGTAGAGAACCGATGCCGGGGAAGCCGAAGAGGGACTCCACCAGGATCTGCCCGGTGACCAGGTAACCTAAGGATAATCCCAGGCCGGTGATCTGGGGAAGCAGGGCGTTGCGCACGGCGTACTTCAAGAAGAGGCGTCGGTCCTTGAGTCCCTTGGCCTCGGCCAGGATCATATAGTCCTCACCCTCCACGGTGACCATCATCCCGCGCATCCCCAAGGCCCAGCCGCCCAGCGAAACCAAGATGACGGAGAGCGCGGGGAGGACGGCGTGTTTAGCCACATCCATGTAGTAGGCCAAGCTGTTATCGGGCACCGTGCCCAGGGTAAAGCCCCCGCTCATGGGGAAGATCTTGACCCTGAACGCGAGAAAATAGACGAGCACCAGGCCAAAGATATAGGCGGGAACGGAGGAGATGGTCATCAGCGGAGCTACCAAGTACTGGAGGAATTTAGGCGATTTAGGCCAGGCGATAAGGGCGCCCAGAAGCGATCCCAGGGTGAAGGACACCAGTAGGGTAAACAAGGCGATACCGACGCTCCACCCGATGACCTCGGCGATCAGGTCGATCACTCTTTTGGGGTAAGCCGAGAGGGAGTAGCCCAAATCCAGGCGGGCCATATCCCCTAGATAGCGCAGGTATTGCTTCCACAGAGGCTGGTCCAGCCCGAACTTGGCCTCGTAGGCCTTGACCATTTTATCGATTCCCTGTTCTACGTACCCGCCTGAGGTGGCCATCTGGATGATCCTCTCGCGGACGGGGTTCCTGGGAGACAAGCGAGGCAGGAAAAAGTTCAGGGTAGCTGCAGTCCAGACCACGGCTAACAACAACCCGAATCGTCTAAGTAGATAAGCAGCGCGCACTCTTCTATACTCCTTACTAACAGCTTAACGCAAATGATGGTTTTTGAGAGGTACTGGAACGGACAAACGCAACCTGAGTTAGAAAGTCAGCTCCACATCCATTCCAACATCCTCCCCTCTCCCAGGATAGGGAGAGGGGAGGAGTAGGGTCAAGCCCCCGCCATTATTTCTTGACCGCCTTGAGGCGATCCAGGATGCGCGGGAAGGTCAGGTGCCAGGGAGCGCCGTTGAGGTAGGGGTTTTCCTCTGTCGGCCAGCCGGTCCAGTATTGGGTGTTCATGGGGATGCGATGGTACCATTCGATCATGGGCACACTGGGCAGCTCGCGCAGCCAGATCTCTATCGCCTTGTGCCATAGCTCCATGATCTTGGGATGGCCCATGGGCAGCAGGCCGATCTCGTCAACCAGCTTGGAGTATTCCTCGTTCTTCCAGCGCCAGGGGCCGCTCCAGCCCGGTGCCCCCGTCACCGACACGTACTTGGCGTGGTAGAGCGTCATGGAAAGCCAGGGATCGGGGCCCACGCTGCCGCCATGGCCATACCAGAAGCCGTTGACCAAACCCTTGGAGACCCGGTCGCCCCAATCCGAGGGCTGGCTATAAGAGGCATCAAAGCCGGCTTTGCGCAGCTGCTCGGCGACGACGGGACCGATATCGGCCCAGACCTGCCAGCCGCCCATCTCCATGACGATCCGCTTGCCGCCCTTGACCCAGAAGCCCTCCTTGTCCTTGGTGTACCCGTTCTTCTTCATCAGCTCCTCGGTCTTGGCGGGGTTGTACTCGTTGCTCGGGTACTTCTCCAGGAGGTCCTTGATGTTGTCCATGAACGGCTTGAGCGACTTGTAGCTGGGCAGGAACAGGGGCTGCTTGGAGCCAGCGCCGTCGTAGGCTATCTCAATGGCCTTGTCGCGGTCTATGGCGTAGCTCACCGCCCAACGCAGGTCGGGGTTCTTGAAGGGCTCCTCCAGGTCGTTGAAGCCGATGTTGTTCGGCCACCAGTCCACGTAGCCGTAGGGCTTTTTCTTCCCTGTATGGCTGATGATCAGTGGGTTCTGCTCCAGGATGGTCTTCATAGTAGCAGGACGCAGGTCCAGACAGGCGTCGATCTCGCCCTGGATGGCCAACTGGGCGGCTTTGGTGTCGTCCACCATGGGGATGACCAGCACACGCTCCACCTCGGGCAGCTTCTGGAAGCCGATCTTGACCGCCCACCAATCGTCGCGCCGGTCCAGGAATTTCTGCATGTTGGTGAAGTAGGTGACCCTATACGGCGCGGTGGTGACGGGCCAGCCCTTCGCCGGATCCCAGAAGTTGAAGGTGGTGGGATCCTCTATGTCCTTGAAGATGTGCTCGGGGATGATGTACTGGCCGGTGTCGAACTTGAAGGTCAGGGTCTCAAAGTAGAAGCGCGGGCAGGGGTCGAGGAAAGTGATCTTGACCGTGTAGTCGTCCAGGGCCTTGACCTCCTTGACGTGGTCCTTGATGTAGGCGGAGTTGCGTAGCTGTGGGGCCCACTTGAGGCACATGTTCAGGGTGTACTCCACGTCCTTGGCGGTGAAGGGCACCCCGTCGCTCCACTCCACCCCCTTGCGGATCTTGATGGTCAGCTCGTCCAGTTTGTCGTTGTAGGAGTGGCTCTCGGCCAGCCAGGGCATGAACTGGTTGGCGAAGGCGGAATAGTACTCCAGGCCCTCAATGGCAGCCGATTGGCCCTCCTGGTGGGTCCAGCCCACGGTAGCATAGGGGTTACAGATCCCTGCGTTGCTCCAGGTGCCACCGCTG
>Ga0078972_1015758_pt1 | contig 11455 bp, 6 predicted proteins | sample YelNatPaOPGAMG01_FD_67568 | JGI IMG/M metagenome (GOLD analysis project Ga0078972, IMG submission 67568) | Hot spring thermophilic microbial communities from Obsidian Pool, Yellowstone National Park, USA - OP-RAMG-01 (SPADES assembly) (version 2) | ecosystem: Environmental > Aquatic > Thermal...
AGCAGGGTGAACATTATATTGTATGGGCAGGAGATTATAATGATGGTAAACTTGTTCCACCAGGGAAATATAAGATTGTGATAACAGGTAAACCACTTTCTTATGCAAGAAGATTTCTTGAAAAGAAGATTATTGCAGAGGTTATTTGCACAGAATGATTCCTTTATGGTTAAGGCTAATTTCTATACAAACTCCTTTTCTTGATATTGATTTTAAAATAGACAGAATTTCTTCCAACTTTTTAGATTCATCTTATTATTACTATTTTTTTAATAAAGAAAATAATATCCTGCCTTATTATGAAATAAAATATACAAGAAGAAACTATTTTTATCCAGAAGGAAGATATTTTATTTACGAGCACCTTTGCGATTCGTTTTTAAGTTTTGTAGAATTTTTGAATGGTGATAGCAAGGGTATATCACTATTTTTTCAGAGACCTTTATCTTTTGTTAAATTTAATGTGAATCTTATGACTATAGATAACATAAATTATTCAAGTTTTACAGGTTTTTTTATTAACGATAACATATTCACAGGGATAAAAATAATTGATAGATTGAATTTTTTATTTTTTTCAAAATATTTTGGTATTTCTTATAATAAAGAAAATCTTCTTATTTATGGCCTTTTCAGGAATGTTATTTTATCTTATTCTTACAATGAAGATGCAATATGTTTATATTCTTATTTCTATTTAAGAGAACCTGTGATAATATCACATTTTTATATAGATACAAAGAAGAGATTCTATATATCGCCTGTTTTTCTCCTTGATATAGACAAATCTTTATACTTATTGTTATCAATGGAAACAGGGATTGGTTTCAAGTCTGAGAATATTTCATTTGAAACAGGTTATGATTTTGAGAAAAGATTACCATACCTTATTTCTAAAATAAAATTCAAAGAAAAATTTAAATTTTCCAGCATCTCTCTTAATATAATAACAAACTCAGATAAAAACTGGATTTCACAGATGGTTATCTCAAAAAGATTTTATAATGGGAATATTGAACCTGAGATAGATTTAACAAGGAGTAAAGATAATACTATTTTAACAATTATTACAAGATTTTATGGATTAAAAATTTATTATTCAATTCAAATGAATCAAAACCATCATTTTTCTCAATTCTGGGGTGCAAGGATAAAATTCATTGACTGAAATTTAATTCTTGACAAAAGGGGCTTTTTTATTAATAATTAAAATATGAAAAAAATAGTATATTTTTTACTCCTGGCATTACCTGCATTATCTCAAGTTGCACTATTACAATGGAGTGATGAAGGTTTTTATAAAGAACTTGAGACAAAATATCTCGCCAACTTACAATGGAATGTTGATGTTTACAATATCGCAGGGAATATTAAGGAACTACCAAATGTTGTATCAAAGATAAAACAGAGGGAATATAAGATTGTAATTGTTATTGGTGATGAAATACTTCAAAATATTGTGAACGATTTTAACGAAACACCTGTTATCTTTCTTGGCTGTTCAAACACTTCTAATATAATAAAAGATAAAAAGAACTTTACGGGGATTGAAAAAACAATATCGAGTTCAACAACAGTTTCAACTATTATTAAGATACTACCAAACATAAAAAAGGTTGGTATAATATTTAAAGAGATTACCCAATATACAGAAAGGCTTTCAAAGGCTTTTAACGAAAAGGGTATTGAGGTTGAGAAGATAATGGCAGAAAACCCTGGGGTTGTTAATACCGCTTTGAAATTTCTTACAGATGTTGATCTAATTATAATGGTCCCTGATGAACTGAATAGGGATAATGCGACTTTTAAATTTCTTCTGATGTATTCCACAAAATCATTAGTTCCAATAATGGGAATTGACAAACCTTATGTAAAAACTGGTGCATTATTCTGTATTGGTATAAAAACAAATTTTATTGCAGAAAAAGGAGCAGAATACACAAAAAAGATATTAAATGGTATTCCCCCTTCCGAACTTCCCGTTCTATTTTCAGAGGCATCATACACCATTAATCTGAAAGTTGCTGAAAAATACAAAATAAACATTGATGAAAATGTTTTAAAAGAAGCGGAGGAGATAGTAAAATGAAAAAGAAATATCTTAAAAATTTCAAAAGTATTGCTTTAATTATTTGTTTTTTGATTCTTGTTCCTTACCTTGCTCTGGGTATATTGAATTTTATAAATTTTAATTCCTTTTCAAACTTTTTTGTCTCAGAAGAAAGGGATATAATCTTTAAAATTGCAAGTTCTTCCCTTGAACTTGGTATTTACAGTAATGATTCCACACTTATGCTTTCAGGGATAAACAATCTTTTATCTTTGAAGAATATAAAGGGTATAACAGTCTATAACCTTTCTGGTGAAAAGATTTTTGGGAAAAGTTTAGTTGGATTAGGTAATCCGGTTTCAGAAAAAAAAGTGGGTAATTATACTTATATAAGGTTCAGGAATAGAAACTACATTTCAATAAAAGGACCTATTTTTTCCGAATCAGGTTCTGAACTTGGAATCCTTGAGATAACATTTAGTTTTGAAAATATCTCAAGATGGAAAAACAATATTATTTATTCCCTTATTTTCTTCCTTGTATTACTTGGAGTTTTTACAACATTTATTGTTTATCATTTGAATAAAAGCATATTCAATCAATTCAGATTTATAAACAGAGAACTGGAAAAAATTGCAGAAGGTAAAGGTGACCTTACAAAGAGAATGTCTTTTGAAGGAATAGATGAACTTAATGAATTGAGAGACAACATAAACAGATTTATTGATTTCCTTGCAGCATCTACAAGAGATTTGAAAACTGTATCAGAACAACTATTTGCACAGGGAGAACAGTTAAGTTCATCTTCTCAGGAAATGAGTGCTTCAAGTGAAGAGATATCATCAACAATTCAGGGAATATCTCAATCTTCTGAGAAACTTACTTCAGAGATACAGAAATCAGTTGATATGACAAAAAAAGCATTAGAAGTTGTAAAAAATTCGGTTGAAACAGCGATTGCATCTGAAGAGACATCAAAGAGTATTTATGCACTCTCAATAGATGCAGAGAAATTTGCCTCTGATGCACATAAAAAAATGGATGAGATCGCAAATATTACAAACTCACTTTTCTCATCAATAGAGGAGGTTGCTAATAAAACAAAGAAGATTAATGAAATTGCTGAAACAGTTTCATTTATTACAAAAAGAACGAATATTTTATCACTTAATGCGACCATAGAGGCTGCAAGGGCAGGCGAATTTGGTAGAGGATTTGCTGTCGTTGCAGAGGAGATAGGAAAACTCGCACAACGCTCACAGTCTTTTACAGAGGAGATAGGTGAGATTGTATCAGAGATATCACAATTGATTACATCTGTTGTTGAAAAAGCAGAAAACTCCATAAAAGTTATTGAAGATGGTAAGAAAACAATCTATGGTGGTGTGGAATATTTAAGAAAGATCTCTAATGAGGTTAAGTCAATAACAGATAATGCAAAGAAGATAGTTGAGATAAATAAAAAAGGTGAAGAGGAAGTTAATACAATTAACGAATCTATTGAGAATATTGCTGCTATATCCGAACAGAATGCCGCATCTTCAGAAGAGATCTCTGCCGCTGTTCAGGAACTGGTTGCTTCAATACAGGAATTGACAAAATCATCACAGGAACTTGTTGCTCTTGCTGATAAATTGAATCAATTTGTGAGCGGATTTAAAACCTAAATCTCTTCCTCAAAGACCTTATTTTTTATAGTATAAATTATTTTTATCTTATCAACAGGTATTGAGCAGTTCTGATTTATTTTAAGGGAAATTCTCATTTTTTTTACAAATTCAGATAATCTTAATATGTTTTCTTCCTTAAGGGAATTATATATTGCAGGATTTAAGAAAATAGATACAGAACTATTAGCAATATTTTCCTTCTTCTTATTGAACCAGGATTCAAGTAGTGATAGAAGATAAGATTGTGAAAAGACAACACCTTTTCCAGAACAATAAGGGCAAGCATCTATAAACTTACTTGAAACATTTTCCCTTATTCTTTTCCTTGTGATTTCAACAAGCCCCAATGATGTTATATCAATCACTTCAACTTTACTCCTATCATTGCTGAGAAATTTTTTCAATTCTTTTAAAAGGTGATTTTTACTTTTCTCATCAGGCATATCTATAAAATCCACAATTATTATACCTCCAATATCCCTCAGTCTTAATTGTCTTGCTATCTCTTTTGCCGCAAGAAGATTTGTTTCTACTATCATATTTTTCTGATCTTTCTTACCAGAGTATTTCCCGCTATTCACATCAATCACATGCATTGCTTCTGTTTGGTCTATCACAATAAAACCACCATTTTTAAGCCATACCTTCCTTCTGAATATCTTTTCAATTTCACTCATAATATTAAAATGCTCAAAAATATCCTTTTCTCCTGTATAAAGATTTAACTTACCCTTAAAATTCACATTCTTTTCTCTAAGATAAAGTAATATCTTTCTAAAAGAGTGCTTAGAATCAACAACCATTTCGGAATATTCTTCTATAAATAAATCTCTTGTTATTTTTATCTCAAGTTCTTCTTCCCTTCTCAAGATTCCAACACCATCTAATTTTTCAAATTTATCTTTCAAAATCTTCCATTCACCATAAAGATGCTGTATCTCCTTTTTTATTATATTTTCATCAACGCCTGATGATGATGTTCTCAAAACTATCCCCATCTTTTGAGGAAGAAATCTTTTTACTATCTGAAAAAGCCTTGTTTTTTCTTCTTTATCTTTTATCTTTCTTGATATGCCAATTGTTTTTACATTTGGCATAAGAACCACATATCTTCCTGGAATACTTATTGCCATAGTAAGCCTTGAACCCTTTGTTCCATAAGGTTCTTTTGTTATCTGGACTAAAACATATTCCCCAATCTGTGGTTTTCTACCATTTGTGAAATAATGATAATCGTTTAAAGGAAGAAAACCATCTATATCAAGGCCTATATTTACAAAAATACCTTTAAGTTCTTCTCTAATAGATGTAATCCTTCCCTTAAAAATATTCCCAACAGGGCTTATATCGTCTTCACTTTCTATGTAATATTCAACGAGTTCTTCATTCTCAAGAACTGCGACTTTTACTTCGTCATTTCTCCTTGAAAGTATTATTTTTCTCTTTATCATTACTCAAGAAGAAAATCTATTTCTTCTCCAATCTCTTTCAAAAACATTTCTCCCATTTGTTCGTTGAATCCAACATGCCTGAACTGAATAAATCCATTTTTATCTATTAAAATATTTGTTGGAACTCCATAAACATCATAGAGTTCTTTTATATTACCTAAAAGTATGTGAAACTTATGCTCTTTCTTTTTCAGAAAATCCTCCACTTTATCTTTATCCTCATCTGTAATTCCATAGAATAAGATATTTGGATTATTCCTGTATTTCTCATATATAATATTCAAGTAAGGTATTTCCCTTTTACAGGGACCACACCATGTAGCCCAGAAATTAAGGAAAACAACCTTCCCTTTTAATTCACTTAAACGAATCGTATCACCTTTTAAATCGGGAAGTGAGAAATCCTTTGCAGGTCTATTCAACATTTTCTTTTTTAAAATGCTTTTCTTTCCATCTGAAATGTATTTTTCGAAATCATCCCCTTTATAGGTCTTTTTCAGTTTATTTAAACTAATTGTATCCCTTGTCTCTATATAATGAACAAGATAATATTCATTAGCCTTTTCATAATCTCCTATTTTTGAATATATATCACCTGCAAGGTTGTATTCTGTCTTAAAATCTTCTGTCTCATTTTGTAATGATAGTTCTATGAATTTTTTCGCTTTTCTTATATTATTCAATTCATAATAACATTTTGCAATAATAGAGAAGAGAAAACAATATGATTCTTTCCTCTCTCTTTCCCTTCTTTCTTTTTTATAATTCCATAGTCTTCTATTATGATAGTCGTCTTTGTAAATAGAATAGGCCTTTAGTGCTACCTTCAAAGCATTACTGTAATCATTATTTTTTAGGAGTTCATAAGCATAATCGGTTAGAAATAATGGGTCTTTAACCTCAAAAACATCATCCAATTTAAACAATTCTTTTATATCTTTCCATTCAAGATAGTTAAAGATAATATTTCTTAACATATTTTTCTCTTCAAAATCATAGTTTTTATAAAGTTCTTTTAGAATATTTTTAAAAATAGTATCCTTTGGTGAAACCCTTTGTAAAACATAATACAACATAAAACTTGCAACAGCAGGTATTTTAATATTATTGATTTTTAAACTATCAAAAATTTCAGGGATATAATTTATATCTATTTCCGAAAGAAGGTCTTTATTATAAATAGAATTTGGGAATTTTTTTAAGAAATCAATTAACTCCTTTTTGTAATCAGTATTCTTAGAGATATCATTCAATATTTTTAAAGCGTTTGATAATTCTTCATCCTTTATATCGTCAAAAATAATATTATAACTTTCATTTTTGATACTTTTAATCCAGAACTCATAGTATCTTACCCATTTATTCTCAGGATATTCATTCTTTTCCTTTTCAATATAATACAATGCCTTTTCATAGTTTTTATTTCTTCTATTCAAAAGATAATTCGCATATTTTAAGTTATTTCCCTCACCCTTGAAGACATATTCAAAAGGTTCAACTTCAGGTTCTCTTATTCCTTCTGTATCTTCAAAATAGAAGAGAATAAAATACGGGTTTAAAGGAATTCTTATAAAGAAATTTTCTCTTTTAATATCTGAATAATCTGAAAGGATTGTATCTTTTGTATGGATTTCGTAAAAGATTTTAAGACCTTCTTTGTTTAATTTACCATCATATTTTATTTTCAGGTAATTTCCATCATAAGTTGCAACAAAACCTAAAACAAATAAGTAAAACATTATATTATAATATAATAGAAAAACAAAAAGTCAATATTTTTATAAAAAAAATGGATTGGGGTCAGTTATGAACCAACAACGATGTAGTGGCAAACCTATGTGTTTGCCCTCTCTACTCCGAAGGTGTCATACCGAACATAGTGAGGAATCGCATATTCTCCCGCATAGTGACACCCAAGGTGTCATTCCGAACATAGTGAGGAATCGCATATTCTCCCGCATAGTTTTGGTTTTTGAAAAACATTAACACCATTCCATAGTAGTCAATATGCGATCACCACGCCTGCCTTTGGCAGGCTCGTGATGACTTTTTGGTGTTGTAGTCAATGATGCGATTGCCACGGCAACTTCGTTGCCTCGCAATGACAACATTGTAAATTGAGAATAGCAAATAATGAAATTGCCATGCAAACTTCGGTTGCAATGAGAGGTTGAGAAAGGGCAGACACAAGGTCTGCCCTATAATTTATTTCACATTCACTATCTTCCCTTTGAACTCCTTATTCCCTATCCTCGCATTGAAGAAATATATCCCTATTGGTAATTCTTTCAATGTTATCCTTTTCTCACCCCTTATCCTTCCATCCAATGGAATAGATACACATCTCCCTGTTATATCATATATCCTTAATAAAACATCCTCTTCATAAGGTATATTCATCTCTATCCCATTCATCACTGGTCTTATGTAAAATCCATCCTTCAGTGAAATAAAATTATTATATGATGTTGCACCTGCTTCATCCCCTTCATAAAGATATAATGCACCTAATACTGCATATTCACCTGATTTCTTTATCACCCTTATCTCTATCTTACCATCCTGTATATCAACATTCGGTATCTTCTTCTCTATCCATAATACCTCCCCAGGATAAAGCCATTTCTCTCCTATCGGTGTCTGGTCTATCTCTACCCTCTCCTTCCATCTTGTATTTGATTTCTGATATAAACCAAGTCTTATTGTGTATTCATTATCAGGATTAAGTTCCTCTATCCTGTATATGAGTGTATCAGGGTCATAGTCAACTATCTTAACAGGTTCACCTGTCCCTTCTGAATAATCAATAAATCCCTCTCTCTTTATTGTGAATGGTGATGGTATCTCTTTACCAAGGTCTGCCATTGCAAAGATATAAGGAATTGGAAGGATCTCTGCATTCTTTATCCCTATATCAGGTTCTATCCCCTCTGCCCATATTGGTATAAGCCTCTTCTCTAATTTCGTCCCAACCCATCTTTTTATCATTATACCCTGTGGTGATAATGCATCTCCCCATTCTATGTGTGATAAATCCAATGGCTCATCCCAGTAGAATGAATCAGGATTGAATGTTGAATATCTCACCTTCAAATGTTCAGATGTATCATATTCACACCACAAGAGATAATCATTACCTATTATGAATGGCTCTTCTGCATTATAAATATCTTCCTTGAAATCCATCTCCTCAAAATTTAGAATAGTATCAGAAGGTGGCACAAATGATATAACCCTAAGTTTGGATGATGCATCTACAAAGGAAAGATAGACATATGGGTATTTATAATCTATTGATGGTGAGTATCCCGCACAAATCTCCCATCTCTTCCATATTGTATCCTGTTTCTGTGCATAGAAAATCTTTCCATCTTTATCGTATCCAAGAAGAGGGGTATTGGATTTTAATGTTATTGTTGGTGAAAGTGTCTTTGGCTTTGGTGGCATAGGATAATATCCTGGTCCTCTATCAACCCCTTCCCATGCAAAATCAGGATTATCTATATGGAATTTACCATAATTCCATTCAAGTCTGTATACCTCGCCTGGGAGACTTATTATCACAAACTCTGCAAATATATTAACTGTATCCCTTGATACCTTTATTGATGGTGGCAAAATCCCATGAACACTTTCCTCAGGTATAATAAAAATATATAATGGTGGTAAAGTATCCTCATCTTCCCATATCCCATTCCTGTTCAATCTGTATATGATACTTGCTCCATTCACCCATAATGCAATTATCCCATTTGTTATCCTATCACAAACAGGGTATTTTCCATCACCTATATATTCTGGCAAACTCCATGTCTTTCCAGTATCTGATGATGTGATGCAGTAAACCTTATTCTCAGATGAGTAGAATGCATATATCTTTCCATTGGAAAATGTCATCCTTCTTCCATTATTCCCACCTGTTGCATTAAGATAAGTAGAGATACCAATGGGATATATCAATGGAATGTTCGCTCTCCCACTCTCATATCCCCATAAATCAAATGCTGACACCTTATACATAACAGGTTTTCCCCTTAAATCCATTGCAAAATCAAGATATGATGTATCTTTGTAGATCTTCTTAATAAGATTATTATCCCTGTATAAATTGTATCCTGAAAAATCCACTTCACTATTCTTTTTCCAGAATAAATTTATCCCCCAGTTGTAGTCATTTTCCCTTTTATACCTGTAAGTCCCACCAGATGGTATCAAAGGAGGGGCAAAATCATCCCATTCAAGGTATGTTGAATCTCCTATATGACCTACATCGGAATATTGAGTAGTCTCAGCCGCTGGTGACGAAATATGGGGATATCCCCAAATATGGGGATATCGCCAAGAGTCCCTATTGTATGTATACAAGTATGCCTCTTTCATAGAAGTTCCACCATTTGAATCTGCGTCTGGATTCTTTATCGTATCTATCTCTGGATTATCATAAGGATATATCTTCTTCTTTCTCACACTATTCATCATGTGGAAATTGAATTCCCCATGATAATAAGTTCTATTTGTGATAGGATCATGTTCATTCTCTATTGCCCGAACAAAATTAACAAATGTCTTTAAAGTCTCTTGTTCAAATACCGCATCTAAATTATCAGCAGGGATCGCACCTGTTTTATATGAAGAGGCAGTAACTATTATTGATTTTGAATTTCTAAGATTATCTATGAACCCACCACTATGGCATTGCTGCATCCAGAATATTCTTTTATCACACTGAATACTATCAACAATTGAGGCAAAATCATAATCTAAAATTGGTCTATCCATAAGCCATAATGTTACAATTGAATCTTCAACATATCCATTCCTATTGGAACCAAGAAAGTAGACATAGTCACCTTTTATCGTAATTCCATCCCCACCTCTTTTACTCACAATATCTTTATAAACCAAAGATGGAGAAGTAGGATTTGAAATATCCAATATAATTAAATATCCAGAAGAATCTGAAATATATGCATAATTTGTCTCTACAATTAAATCCGTTAAAACCATCTCCTTTGTCCCTTCCCAATATCCTTTAATAAAAATATTATCGTTTATCATTTCAAAAATATAAAAAATAGTGTCTCCTACCCCATAGATGTTTTTTAAATCTTTAACAAAGATAGAATTTAGTTTTTTTGTATTAATAGATGCTATACCATCCATGGGATTTGTATTTATCGCCAAAAGGCCAGAATCGTTAGCACAGAAAAGTAGTGTGTCATCATAAAGTTCAATATCGTAAAAAATTCTTGAACTATCAATAAATGAATCCACAATTCCTGTTCCTTGCTCTATTTTCATTATCGTTGAATCGAATGCCAAATAACAAAATTCCTTCCCTAACTCAACAGAAGGTTCTTTCTTGAAATATCCCAGCGAAACGGGGATTGAATCAATATAAACTGGGTTCAAGGGATTACTTATATCAAGAAAATTCAGATGGTATCTGCGAGATGTACTATTCAAATTAAAAGAAACACCAATATTTCTATTCATATCCACATCCATATCATAGATCCACCTCTTTTCTGTGTTGGCATTTATTACATATATTCTCTCTGGATTTGAGATGTCAATTACATATATTCCTACCCTTCCAATACCATATAGATAATCCCCAAAAACCTCAACCTTTTCCCATGCAGTTGGGCCATGGGTTTTACTACTAATATATGGTGAATATGGATCAGTGATGTTAATAGCAGAAAATTCTCCTGCAACTCCACCGTGGTCAAAAGTATAGATAAATAAATTATCATTCGAATCCATCACACCCTTCAAACTATCAAATTGTTCAAGAATGTCTTGGTAAAACGCAGAATGATCAGTTATTTTCTCAAGCCCATAAGAAGATGCCTTATATCGCCAATTTTCTGTGTAGTAGTCTTCCCCGTATCCATACAGGACATGGATGTTGGCATCGGACCAGCCCTTGGTATAAAACAACTCCCACATTAAGTAGGTGTCATACCAAAAGGCTTCATAAATAGAAGCTCCCGATTTTTCTAAATTCTCTTTTGCCTGCTTAAAACCCCACAATTCAGGTGATATTGTATCACCTGATACAATTGCCTCTATAAGTTTACTATGTGCACCTTCTGGAGTATCCCCTGTTATTATAACTGCCTGATGATTAGGGATACCCCCAAAAACAAAGAGACTTAAACTTAAAACAAACAAAAACTTTTTCATAATTCCTCCTTTACATTTTAATTATTTTTCCTATCTTTTTCCTTCCATCCCCTTCAAGTATAAGAAAGTATATACCTGAAGGGATTTCAAGC
>Ga0078972_1015760_pt1 | contig 11455 bp, 3 predicted proteins | sample YelNatPaOPGAMG01_FD_67568 | JGI IMG/M metagenome (GOLD analysis project Ga0078972, IMG submission 67568) | Hot spring thermophilic microbial communities from Obsidian Pool, Yellowstone National Park, USA - OP-RAMG-01 (SPADES assembly) (version 2) | ecosystem: Environmental > Aquatic > Thermal...
CTAAATCTTTAGTTAGATCATCATTTTCTTCAGAGAATTTCTCAAGTAAACTTTCTTTAACAACTTTACCATTGTCATTCATGTATTTCTTAAGAAGCTCAACAACATCTTTATGACCATTAATTGAAGCCCATCTTAAAGCAGAATCACTTAAAGCATGAACATTTGCTCCAGCTTTAAGTAGAAGCTCAACAATATCTTTATGATCATTTGCTGAAGCCCATCTTAAAGCATAATCATCATCAGCATGAACATTTGCTCCAACTTTAAGTAGAAGCTCAACAACATCTTTATGACCATTTCGTGAAGCCCACCTTAAAGCATCATCATTATTGGCATGAACATTTGCTCCAGCTTTAAGAAGAAGCTCAACAACATCTTTATGTCCATTAAGTGAAGCCCATCCTAAAGCATCATCGGCGGCATGAACATCTGCTCCAGCTTTAAGTAAATACTTAACAAATAACGTTTTTCCATGTTCTGCGCATTTAGCTAAAGCATTATCTAGAGTGTATTCTTGATGTATACTTTTCATGAATTCCTTAATCTGAGCTTCAATTCCGATACCTAAATCTTTAACTATATCATCACTATCTTCAGAGAATTTCTCAAGTAAACTTTCTTTAACAATCTTCTTATTTTTATTCATGTATTTCTTAAGAAGCTCAACAACATCTCTATGACCATTAATTGAAGCCCATCTTAAAGCAGAATTACTTATAGCATGAACATTTGCTCCAGCTTTAAGCAGAAGCTCAACAAGATCTTTATAACCATTTTGTGAAGCTCGTATTAAAGCTTCATCATTATAAGCATGAACATTTGCTCCAACTTTAAGTAAAAGTTCAACAACATCTTTATGACCATTTCGTGAAGCCAATCTTAAAGCTTCATCATCATTATCATGAACATCTGCTCCGGCTTTAAGTAGAAGCTCAACAACATCCTTATGACCATTTACTGAAGCCCATACTAAAGCAGAATCATTGTAAGTATGAACATTTGCTCCAGCTTTAAGAAGAAGCTCAACAACATCTTTATGACCATTTGATGCCGCCCATCTTAAAGCTTCATCATTATTAGCATGAACATCTGCTCCAGCTTTAAGTAAATACTTAACAAATAACGTTTTTCCATGTTCTGTGCATTTAGATAAAGCATTATCTAGAGTATATTTTTCACCTATACTTTCCATAAATTGTTTAATCTGAGCTTCAATTCCGATGCCTAAATCTTTAGCTAGATCATCGCTTTCTTCAGAGAATTTCTCAAGTAAACTCTCTTTAACAACTTTACCATTGTCATTCATGTATTTCTTAAGAAGCTCGACAACATCTTTATGACCATTTTTTGAAGCCCATCTTAAAGCATAATCATCTTTAGCATGAACATCCGCCCCAGCTTTAAGAAGAAGCTCAACAACATCTTTATGACCATGAAATGAAGCCCATTTTAAAGCAAAATCATCATCATCATGAACATTTGCACCAGCTTTAAGTAGAAGCTCAACAACGTCTTTATGACCATATCTTGAAGCCCATCTTAAAGCATAGTCATCAACAGCATGAATATCTGCTCCAGCTTTAAGTAGAAGCTCAACAACATCTTTATGACCATTTTCTGAAGCCTGTCTTAAAGCTTCATCGTCATTAACATGAACATTTGCTCCAGCTTTAAGTAAAAATTTAACAAATAAAATTTTTCCATATTTTGCGCATTCAGTTAAAGCATTATCTAGAGTATATTTTTCACCTATACTTTTCACGAATTCCTTAATCTGAGCTTCAATTCCGATGCCTAAATCTTTAGTTAGATCATCACTTTCTTCAGAGAATTTCTCAAGTAAACTTTCTTTAACAATCTTCTTATTTTTATTCATGTATTTCTTAAGAAGCTCAACAAGATCTTTATAACCATGAAATAAAGCCCATCTTAAAGCATAATCATTATCGGCATGAACATCTGCTCCAGCTTTAAGTAGAAGCTCAACGACATCTTTATAATTATTATCTGACGCCAATCTTAAAGCTTCATCATCATTAGCATGAATATCTGTTCCACTTTTAAGAAGAAGATCAACAACATCTTTATGACCATGTTCTGAAGCCCATACTAAAGCAGAATCATAGTAAGCATGAACATTTGCTCCAGCTTTAAGAAGAAGCTCAACAACATCTTTATGACCATTTGATGCCGCCCATCTTAAAGCTTCATCATTATTAGCATGAACATCTGCTCCAGCTTTAAGTAAATACTTAACAAATAACGTTTTTCCATGTTCTGCGCATTTAGATAAAGCATTATCTAGAGTATATTTTTCATCTATACTTTCCATAAATTTTTTAATCCGTGCTTCAATTCCGATGCCTAAATCTTTAGTTAGATCATCACTTTCTTCGGAGAATTTCTCAAGTAAGCTTTCTTTGACAATCTTCTTATTTTTATTCTTGTATTTCTTAAGAAGCTCAACAACATCTTTATGGCCATTTTGTGAAGCTCGTTTTAAAGCTTTATCATTATCAGCATGAACATTTGCTCCAGCTTTAAGAAGAAGCTCAATAACATCTTTATAACCATATCTTGAAGCCCATATTAAAGCAACATCATTGGAAGCATGAACATTTGCTCCAGCTTTAAGTAGAAGCTCAACAACATCTTTATGACCATTAAATGAAGCTCTTCTTAAAGCATCATCGTCATTAGCATGAACATCTGCTCCAGCTTTAAGCAAAAGTTCCACAACATCTTTATGACCATTATTCGAGGCCCATATTAAAGCATAATCACCATCGGCGCGAACATCTGCCCCAGCCTTAAGAAGAAGCTCAACAACATCCTTATGACCATTTATTGAAGCCGATCTTAAAGCTTTATCATCATCAGCATGAACATTTGCTCCAGCTTTAAGTAAAAACTCAACAATATCTTTATGACCATTTTCTGAAGCCAATTTTAAAGCATAGTCATCATTAGCATGAACATCTGCTCCTGCTTTAAGAAGAAGCTCAACAATATCTTTATGACCATTTCTTGAAGCCCATCTTAAAGCATCATCATTATCAGCATGAACATTTGCTCCAGCTTTAAGAAAAAGCTCAACAATATCTTTATGACCATTAAATGAAGCCCATCTTAAAGCATCATCATCAGAAGCATGAACATTTGCTCCAGCTTTAAGTAGAAGCTCAATAACATCTTTATGACCATTATTTGAGGCCCGTCTTAAAGCAGAATCATTTTGTGCATGAACATCTGCTCCAGCTTTAAGTAAATACTTAACAAATAACGTTTTTCCACGTTCTGCGCATTTAGCTAAAGCATTATCTAGAGTGTATTCTTCACCTACACTTTTCATAAATTGTTTAATCTGAGTTTCAATTCCAATACCTAAATCTTTAACTAAATCATCACCATCTTCAGAAAATTTCTCAAGTAAACTCTCTTTAACAACTTTACCATTGTCATTCATGTATTTCTTAAGAAGCTTAACAGTATTTTTATAACCATTTTGTGAAGCCAATCTTAAAGCTTCATCATCATTAGCATGAACATTTGCGCCAGCTTTAAGAAGAAGCTCGACAATATCTTTATACCCATCATATGAAGCGCTTCTTAAAGGTTCATCATTATTAACATGAACATTTGCTCCAGCTTTAAGAAGAAGCTCAACAACATCTTTATAACCATAAAATGAAGCCCCTACTAAAGCAGCATCATTATTAGTATGAATATCTGCTCCAGCTTTAAGAAGAAGCTTAACAACATCTTTATAACCATTTTTTGAAGCCAGTATTAAAGCTTCATTATTAGCATGAACATTTGTGTTAGCTTTAAGCAGAAGCTCAACAACATCTTTATGGCCATTTTGTGAAGCTCGTTTTAAAGCTTTATCATCATCAGCATGAACATTTGCTCCAGCTTTAAGAAGAAGCTCAACAACATCTTTATGACCATTAATTGAAGCCCATACTAAAGCATAGTCATCATCAGCATGAACATTTGCTCCAGCTTTAAGTAGAAGTTCAACAATATCTTTATAACCATTTTTTGAAGCCCATCTTAAAGCATGATCATCATTGGTATGAACATTTGCTCCAGCTTTAAGTAAAAATTTAACAAATAACGTTTTTCCGTATTCTGCACATTTATCCAAAGCATTATCTAGACTATATTCTTCACCTATTCTTTCCATAAATTGTTTAATCTGAGTTTCAATTCCGATGCCTAAATCTTTAATTAGATCATCACTTTCTTCGGAGAATTTCTCAAGTAAGCTTTCTTTGACAATCTTCTTATTTTTATTCATATATTTCTTAAGAAGCTCCACAACATCTTTATGGCCGTTATTTGAAGCCAATATTAAAGCATAGTCATCATCAACATGAACATTTGCTCCAGCTTTAAGTAAATACTTAACAAATCTGGTTTTTCCGCGTTCTGCACATCTGATTAAAGCATTATCTAGAGTATATTCTTCATCTATACTTTTCATAAATTGTTTAATCTATGTTTCAATTCCGGTACTTAAATCTTTAGTTAGATCATCTCTATCTTCAAATAATTTCTCAAACAAGCTTTCTTTAACAACTTTACCGTTATTCATGTATTTCTTAAGAAACTCAACAACATCTTTATGACCATTTTGTGAAGCCAATTCTAAAGCATAGTCATTATTAGCATGAACATTTGCTCCAGCTTTAAGCAGAAACTCAACAACATCTTTATGACCATTTTGTGAAGCCAATTCTAAAGCATAGTCATTATTAGCATGAACATTTGCTCCAGCTTTAAGCAGAAACTCAACAACATCTTTATGACCATTATATGAAGCCAATCTTAAAGCATAATCATTATCAGCATGAACATCTGCTCCAGCTTTAAGAAGAAGTTCAACAACATCTTTATGACCATTTTGTGAAGCCAATTCTAAAGCATAATCATCATCAGCATGAACATTTGCTCCAGCTTTAAGTAGAAGCTCAACAATATCTTTATGACCACTTTCTGAAGCCCATCTTAAAGCTTCATCATCTCTGGCATGAACATTTGCTCCGGCTTTAAGAAGAAGCTCAACAACATCTTTATGACCACTTTCTGAAGCCCATCTTAAAGCAGCATCATTGAAAGCATGAACGTCTGCTCCAGCTTTAAGTAGAAGCTCAACAACATCTTTATGGCCATATAGTGAAGCCCGTCTTAAAGCAGCATCATCGAAAGCATGAACATTTGCTCCAGCTTTAAGTAGAAGCTCAACAATATCTTTATGACCACTTTCTGAAGCCCATCTTAAAGCTTCATCATCTCTGGCATGAACATTTGCTCCAGCTTTAAGTAGAAGCTCAACAACATCTTTATGACCATTTTCTGAAGCTCGTCTTAAAGCAGCATCATTGAAAACGTGAACATTTGCTCCAGCTTTAAGTAAATACTTAACAAATCTGGTTTTTCCGCGTTCTGCACATCTGATCAAAGCATTATCTAGAGTATATTTTTCATCTATACTTTTCATAAATTGTTTAATCTGTGTTTCAATTCCGGTGCTTAAATCTTTAGTTAGATCATCACTTTCTTCGGAGAATTTCTCAAGTAAGCTTTCTTTAACAAATTTTGCTCTCATTTCTTTAAATTTTATTTTTATTAAAAATTAACAATAATTTATGATAAAAAACACAAAAAATATAATTTATAATATTTATCTAATAAATTTTATACAAAAAAATCATTTTTATGATATAAAAAAAATATTTCTTTTGTTAAAGTTATGTTAAATTTTTAATATGATCATTTTTCATAGCTTTATGAAGGAGCTCAACAACATCTCTATGACCATTTCTTAAGAAGCTCAACAACATCTTTATGACCATATTTTGAAGCTCGTTTTAAAGCTTCATCATTACTAGCATGAACATTTGCTCCAGCTTTAAGCAGAAGCTCAACAATATCTTTATGACCACTTTCTGAAGCTAATCTTAAAGCTTCATTATTATTAGCATGAACATTTGCTCCAGCTTTAAGAAGAAGCTCAACAATATCTTTATGATCATTTGCTGAAGCCCATCTTAAAGCATAATCATCATAAGCATGAACGTTTGCTCCAGCTTTAAGTAAATACTTAACAAATAAAATTTTTCCATATTTTGCGCATTCAACTAAAGCATTATCTAAAGTATTTTCTTCGTTTATGCTTTCCATAAATTGTTTAATTTGAGCTTCAATTCCGATGCCCAAATCTTTAACTAGATCATCACTTTCTTCAGAGAACTTCTCAAGTAAACTTTCTTTAACAATCTTCTTATTTTTGTTCATATATTTCTTAATAAGCTCGACAACATCTTTATGACCATAATATGAAGCGCTTATTAAAGCATAATCATCATCGGCATGAACATCTGCTCCAGCTTTAAGTAGAAGCTCAACAACATCTTTATGTCCATCTTGCGAAGCCCACCTTAAAGCATAATCATTCTTAGCGTGAACATTTGCTCCAGCTTTAAGTAGAAGCTCAACAATATCTTTATGACCATATTGTGAAGCCAGTATTAAAGCTTCATTATTATTAGCGTGAACATTTGCTCCAGCTTTAAGAAGAAGCTCAACAACATCTTTATGACCATGAAATGAAGCCATTCTTAAAGCTTCATCATCACTAGCATGAACATCTGCTCCAGCTTTAAGCAAAAGCTCAACAATATCTTTATAACCATATCTTGAAGCCCATCTTAAAGCTTGATCATCTTTGGCATGAACATTTGCTCCAGTTTTAAGTAGAATCTCAACAACATCTTTATATCCATTAGATGAAGCTACTTTTAATGCTTCATCATCTTTAGCATGAACATCTGCTCCAGCTTTAAGTAGAAGCTCAACAATATCTTTATGGTTCATTGTTGAAGCCCATCTTAAAGCATCATCATCTTTACCATGAACATCTGCTCCAGCTTTAAGTAGAAACTCAACAACATCTTTATGACCATGAAATGAAGCCATTCTTAAAGCTTCATCATCACTAGCATGAACATCTGCTCCTGCTTTAAGTAAATACTTAACAAATCTGGTTTTCCCATATTCTGCACATTTAGCTAAAGCATTATCTAAAGTATATTCTTCGCTTATACTTTCCATGAATTGTTTAATCTGCGCTTCAATTCCAATACCTAAATCTTTAACTAGATCATCACTATCTTCAGAGAATTTCTCAAATAAGCTTTCTTTAACAACTTTACTATTGTTATTCATGTATTTCTTAAGAATCTCGACAACACCTTTATGACCATTTTCTGAAGCCCATCTTAAAGCTTGATCATCTTTGGCATGAACATTTGCTCCAGCTTTAAGTAGAAGCTCAACAATATCTTTATGACCACTAGTTGAGGCCCATCTTAAAGCAGCATCATTATGAGCATGAACATTTGCTCCAGCTTTAAGTAGAAGCTCTACAACATCTTTATGACCAAATAGTGAAGCTCGTCTTAATGCTTCATCATCTTTAGCATGAACATTTGCTTCAGCTTTAAGTAGAAGCTCTACAACATCTTTATGACCAAATAGTGAAGCTCGTCTTAATGCTTCATCATCTTTAGCATGAACATTTGCTCCAGCTTTAAGTAGAAGCTCAACAACATCTTTATGACCATTATTTGAGGCCCATCTTAAAGCATAGTCATTATCAGCATGAACATCTGATCCAGCTTTAAGTAAATACTTAACAAATATAGTTCTCCCATGTTCCGCACATTTAGCTAAAGAATTATCTAAAGTATATTCTTCACCTATTCTTTCCATGAATTTTTTAATCTGAGCTTCAATTCCAATGCCTAAATCTTTAGTTATATCATCGCTTTCTTCAGAGAACTTCTCAAGTAAACTTTCTTTAACAATCTTATCATTACTATTCATATATTTCTTAAGAAGCTCCACAATATCTTTATGACCATTTTGTGAAGCTCGTTTTAAAGCATCATCATTAGAGGCATGAACATCTGCTCCGGCTTTAAGTAGAAGCTCAACAATATCTTTATGACCATTTTGTGAAGCCAATCTTAAAGCATAATCATCATCAGCATGAACATTTGCTCCAGCTTTAAGAAGAAGTTCCACAACATCTTTGTGATTCATTGCTGAAGCCCATCTTAAAGCTTCATCATTATTAGCATGAACATTTACTCCAGCTTTAAGTAGAAACTCAACAACATCTTTATGACCATTAATTGAAGCCCATCTTAAAGCAGAATCATCGAAAGCATGAACATCTGCTCCAGCTTTAAGAAGAAGCTCAACAATATCTTTATGACCGTGAAATGAAGCCCATTTTAAAGCTTCATCATCATTAGCATGAACATCTGCTCCAGCTTTAAGCAAAAATTTAACAAATAAAGTTTTCCCGTGTTTTGTACATTGAATTAAAGCATTATCTAAAGTATATTTTTCACCTATACTTTCCATGAATTCTTTAATCTGAGCTTCAATTCCGATGCTTAAATCTTTAATTATATCATCGCTTTCTTCAGAGAACTTCTTAAGTAAACTTTCTTTAACAATCTTCTTATTTTTGTTCATATATTTCTTAATAAGCTCAACAACATCTTTATGACCATAATATGAAGCCCATTTTAAAGCATAATCATCATCAGCATGAACATTTGCTCCAGCTTTAAGTAGAAGCTCTATAATATCTTTGTGATTATTATCTAAAGCCCATCTTAAAACAGAGTCATTCTCAGCATGAACACTTGCTCCAGCTTTAAGAAGAAGCTCCACAATATCTTTATGACCATTTTGTGAAGCTCGTCTTAATGCTTCATCATCAGCAGCATGAACGTCTGCTCCAGCTTTAAGAAGAAGCTTAACAATATCTTTATATCCATCAAATGAAGCCATTCTTAATGCTTCATCATCGTTAGTATGAACATTTGCTCCAGCTTTAAGCAAAAGTTCCACAACATCTTTATGACCATTATTCGAGGCCCATATTAAAGCATAATCATCATCGGCATGAACATCTGCTCCAGCTTTAAGCAGAAGCTCAACAACATCTTTATGACCATATCTTGAAGTCCATCTTAAAGCAGCATCATCAGAAGCATGAACATTTGCTCCAGCTTTAAGTAGAAGCTCCACAACATCTTTATGACCATTTTGTGAAGCTCGCCTTAAAGCCTCATCATTATTAGCATGAACATTTGCTCCAGCTTTAATCAAAAGTTCAACAACATCTTTATGTCCATTATCTGAAGCCCATATTAAAGCATAGTCATTATTAGCATGAACATTTGCTCCAGCTTTAAGTAGAAGTTCAACAACATCTTTATGACCATATAGTGAAGCCCATTTCAATGCATAATCATCATAGGCATGAACATTTACTCCAACTTTAAGTAAATACTTAATAAATTTGATTTTCCCGTGTTTTGCGCATTTAATTAAAGCATTATCCAGAGTATATTTTTCACCTATACTTTCCATGAATTGTTTAATCTGTGCTTCAATTCCAATACCCAAATCTTTAACTAGATCATCACTATCTTCAGAGAATTTCTCAAGTAAACTTTCTTTAACAACTTTACTATCTTTATTCATATATTTCTTAAGAAGCTCAACAATATCTTTATGACCACTTTCTGAAGCTCTTCTTAAAGCATTATCGTCATTAGCATGAACATCTGCTCCAGCTTTAAGCAAAAGTTCCACAACATCTTTATGACCATTATTCGAGGCCCATATTAAAGCATAATCATCATCGACATGAACATCTGCTCCAGCTTTAAGCAGAAGCTCAACAATATCTTTATGACCATTTTTTGAAGCCCATCTTAAAGCATGATCATCATTGGCATGAACATTTGCTCCAACTTTAAGAAGAAGCTCAACAATATCTTTATGATCATTTGCTGAAGCCCATCTTAAAGCATAATCATCATAAGCATGAACGTTTGCTCCAGCTTTAAGTAAATACTTAACAAATAAAATTTTTCCATATTTTGCGCATTCAGCTAAAGCATTATCTAAAGTATATTCTTCATCTATACTTTCCATAAATTGTTTAATCTGAGCTTCAATTCCGATGCCCAAATCTTTAGCTAGATCATTACTATCTTCAGAGAATTTCTCAAGTAAGCTTTCTTTAACAATCTTCTTATTTTTATTCATATGTCTATTTTTCATTCATATATTTTTTAAGAAGCTCAACAACATCTTTATGTCCATTTCTTGAAGCCCATCTTAAAGCATAATCATTATAAACATGAACATTTGCTCCAGCTTTAAGAAGAAGCTCAATAACATTTTTATGTCTATGTTCTGCAGCCAATCTTAAAGGTTTATCATTTGAAAAGTGAATATTTGCCTCTTTATTAAAAATTAACAATAATTTATGATAAAAAAACATAAAAATATAATTTTCTTTAATATATATTTTTATATTATTTAAAGTTTCATATAGTTAAAGTAATAACAAAGTGAAAACGATTAAACTCCCATATAAATCATCTGAAGATTTAACACCCATACTTAAACAATATTCATCTGTTGTTAGGTATAGTTATAATCGTTTTCTTGAAAATAAAACAGAAAAAGAAGTTAGATATTTAACCAAATCATTAAGTAACATTGATTTGCTAAATTCTTGGTTAATTCAATGTGCAAACAAAGATGCTAAAGCAATTCATACAAGATTTAAAGGCAAAAAAGTTATATTTGGCGGAAAAAAGAATTTCATTAAAAGACTTAAGAACAAAATTTCTAAAGAAGAATATCAACTTAAACGATTAAGTCCTTTAAACAGTCAAGGTGAAGAACTTAGACAGGGAAACCGATTATTTAAGTTAGATGTAATCGAAAACAACCAAATCATCTTTAAATTAAATAGGAACAAACATATTGAATTAAAATTGCCTAAATTAAGAAACAATATAAAAAATGAATTATTCAAGCTTCAACAACTTAATGAGGTTAAACAATATTATCAACGAGGATACACTTATTCAATTAGGCTTGATTTAAAATATATCTATATAAGTTTTGAAGAATTTAAAAGTGAAAAGGCCAGAAATTTAAATGAAAACAGATATTTAGGTATTGACTTAAATCCAGATACTATTGGAATTTCTATTTTAGATAATGGAAATGTTATCTATACTCAAGAATTTAGTTTGAAGCCTATTTTTAACAAAATTTTAAATGAAAAGCTGAGTTCAAATTCAGACAGAATGAAATACTTTCAAAACAAATTAAAGTTTGAAACATTTGAGATAAGTAAATCGATTGCAAATCTAGCAAAATACTTTAGTTGTAAATCAGTTTTTATTGAAGACTTACATTTTAAGAAAAACCTGAATGAAGAACAAAAACATAATCATATAGGAAATAGAAAAAACAAAAATCTTTGGAAAAGAGAATTGTTTATCAATAACTTAAATAAGAGATTAAACATAGAAGGTATCAGACTTTATTCAGTTAA
>Ga0078972_1015763_pt1 | contig 11452 bp, 10 predicted proteins | sample YelNatPaOPGAMG01_FD_67568 | JGI IMG/M metagenome (GOLD analysis project Ga0078972, IMG submission 67568) | Hot spring thermophilic microbial communities from Obsidian Pool, Yellowstone National Park, USA - OP-RAMG-01 (SPADES assembly) (version 2) | ecosystem: Environmental > Aquatic > Thermal...
CGATCAGGAACGTTTAACGTCCAACGTTCAACTCTCAACGTTCAATGTGGTGACCGAAAGGGCGTATGGTGGCCGGGATATGGGGACAGACACGCAATTTGGACGATCGGACTCTTGACCCGGTGGACCTGACCAAGCGCCGGTCGGGCGGTCCAAGCCGGCTGCGGCACCCAGATATGGGGACAGACAGGATGTCCGATATACCGATCAGGAACGTTCAACGTGAAACGCTCAACTCTCAACGTTCAACGGGGTGACCGAAAGGGCGTATGGTGGCCGGGATATGGGGACAGACACGCAATTTGGACGATCGGACTCTTGACCCGGCGGACCTGTCCAAGCGCCGGTCGGGCGGTGCAAGCCGGCTGTGGTGCCCAGATATGGGGACAGACACGATGTCCGATATACGGGTCAGGAACGTTCAACGTGAAACGTTCAACTCTCAACTTTCAATGGGGTGACCGAAAGGGCGGATGGTGGGCGGGATATGGGGACAGACACGGAGTTACGGGTACACCTAACACTGGGTTTTGCCTGTCTGTACTGTGGCGTCGCTATCTGCAGTGTCTGGATTTTTCCCGGGAGGTGTGAGCCGGGGGCAGGGGACAAAGTCGAAGGAGATATTTCCCAGCCCGGCGGCGCAGAGATTTCTGATCAACGGGCGAATGCACCGCGTCTTTGCGCGTCAAGGAACTTTGGTTCCGGCTACGCCAGGCTGGGAAATATACGGGCTAAAGGCGCGACTACAAACCGCAATCGGCTCGTGGCTCAAGCTCGAGCCTACCGCACCAGCTCGTGTTCGATTGTTTCGAGGCTTTTGCCTTTTGTTTCAGGAACCCGCCTGAGCACGAACACGAATCCGGCAAGGCAAATGGCCGAATAAAGCCAGAATGTCCCCGACATGCCGATTTTCTGCCGCAGGATCGGGAACATGAAAGTGAGAATGAAACACGCAATCCAAAGAGCCGATACTGCGACAGAGATTGCCGCGCCGCGGATGCGGTTTGGAAAGATTTCCGAGATGAGAACCCACGTGACCGGTGCCAGAGACATCGCGTAACACCCAAGCGCTGCCAGAGTAAGGAGAAGAACTATGAAGCCTTTAAGCCCCGAGGCATACGCAATACCGATGAGCAGGTGGGACAACCCTATGCCGGCGCACCCGATCAGCATCAGAATCCGCCGGCCAAACCTGTCAACTGTGCCGATCGCGACAAGGGTGAAAGCCAGATTGATTGTGCCCGTAATGACGATGTTGAACATAATATCGCTTATTCCGTAGCCTGCCGATTTGTAGATTTCCTCGGCGTAGTTGAAGATCGAGTTGATACCGCTCCATTGCTGGAGCACCGCCAGCAGAACACCAACAAGCAGGATTTTACGCAACCTTGGTTCGAGCAACGTTCGAAACGATACATGTCCAACATCGCTTTCGGCCAGTGTGCTTTTGATTTCGGCGATTTCAGATTCGGCGTGCACCGCTCCACCTATGCGCGTCAGTGTTGCCCTCGCACGGTCACCCAGTCCGTTTTTCACAAGCCATCGAGGGCTCTCGGGAATCAACAGTGCACCCACAAAAAAGAGAATCGATGGGACTGTTACGGCAGTGAACATCCATCTCCATCCCTGCTGGATGTTCCATGCGTTCCTGACCTCATCGAGCGTTTTATCCGGTTGGGCCGGATGCGGCATGTGAACGGCAATGAGCCAGTTGACAATCTGCGCCGCCAGTATGCCGATAACAATGGTGAGTTGATTCACGGCCACCAATCGTCCCCGGAGCCGCGAGGGCGCCACTTCGGCTATGTACATGGGCGACAAATTCGATGCCATGCCGATTGCCACTCCCCCAACAATGCGCCACAAGACAAACGCATTGAACGTCGATGCCCAGCCGGTCAGAACCGACGACCCGGCAAAAAGCAGTGCTGCAACAGCAAGCAGCCGTTTTCGTCCCAACCAATCGCTCAACCCACCGGTCACACTCGACCCGATCAAACAGCCGATCAATGCGCAACTGTTTGCCCAACCGCTGAGCGCGCCGGTCTCGAGCTGAAAGTGCCTCTCGAAAAACGGTTTTGCACCACCGATTACCACCCAGTCGTAGCCGAACAGCAGTCCACCCAAAGCCGCCACAAGTGAGATTGTCCATACGTACCCCAGATTCAGGCGGGTTTGGGCTTGCGAAGCGTCGAAGTGATCTTGGTGCGCAGTCAGTGGTTGCATTTCAGTCCAACGAACAGCCACGTTGCTGGTTTGTTCTGGCGGTTGTTCGGGCGAGAATCTAGCAGCCAACCCCGGGGAAAGACAACAGGCAATTCCGGCCAATTCCGGGCCGGGCGACGAAGCCGCCCCGGAAGTTTCGTCCCTTCAGGGCAGTGAGAATCTCACTCGTTTGGTCCTGCTGTCGTCCGACCCTTATCGCGGGACAAAGGTCAACCATGCACAACCATGAACGGATTCAAATTGACCGGAGAAAAGCGATCTCGCGGGCGAGAATTGCAGGGTGCTGGTCCTTTGGGAACCGGCTCAGGCACTCGTTCTCGAGACACAGGTCGCCTTTGTAATTGGCCCGGCGAAGAATCGCTGCGATGCGCCGGAAATCAATGTCGCCACGGTCCACTGGAGATGTGTAACGACCGTATTCCCAGCCCATCGCTCTGCGGCGATTGCGCTGGTCTTCGGGGTAATTGATGTTTTTGCAATGGGTGTGAAAGGCGCGGCTGGCGAACCGCTCGCAGATTCTGTAAACATCGTCCAAGGGATGGCCGTACCAGTAGAAATTGCAGGCATCCAGCGTCAGTCCAAGGCGCGGCGAGTTCACCCCGGCAAAAAGTTTGTCAAGAAACTCCGGGTCGTTGGTGGTGTTTCCGTGGTTTTCAATTCCCAGCTTGACCTGTGTGTGGGAGACGGCGTTGCAGACGCGTTTGCAGGCCTCGATTGCAAATGGGAGAAACTGTTCACGTGCGATCGCCCGGGGCACGACATCGATCCGGATAACAGGCACACCCAATTCTTTGGCTGCACTGGCCAGCCGCTTCATGGTCGCCACTTCTTCTTCGAGACGTTCATCGAACCTGTTGTGCACACAAAACGCCGTTATGAGCAGTTTGTTGGCTCGCAGGTCTCGCTTGAGGGTTTTGATCGAGTCGCGACCCTCAACGCTGTATTTATTCTCCGGGTGATACAATCCCGGGCATTCGAGTTTGTCGTTCACGTCAACTTCAAGCCCTGCAACACCCAACTGGCGCGCTGCAGCCCAGCAGTCGATTGCGCCGGTGGACTTGAGGTGGACGTCCCGACAGGCAACTCGCAAACGCCGCGATGATGCAGCAAAAGCTTCAGGCGCAAATTGACCAACAAGCCCGACCCCAACAAGGGCACGACCGGCGACACGGAGAAAAGTGCGACGCGAATGCATGGTGTTTTGTTTCATTCTCTATCGGATTGTTTTGGCTGAAAGAATCACTTCGCCTCTTCTGTTTGTCCAGAGAAAGCAAATCCGCTGTGAAAAATTTGCAAGGTCTGATCGCATGGCACATGGCAGGCCAACAGAAATGAACAGCCGGGCTTCATCGAGCCGAGTTTCTTGAAGCACGCTTCTCCGCCTGCAAGAACAGCAGTTGAAAGTGCGTCTGCATCTGTTGCTGACTTCGCAATCACGGCGGCCAGAACCGCTGTCATGTTCGGCTTCGCTGTCACAGGGTTGACAATGCGCGTGGCTCCGCTGAGGTCGGTTTTGCCATCAATACCCGGGACCGCCGACACCCCAAGCGACTGGTCATGCAGCGTGATCTCTGCGAGAAATCCGGCATCTGATTCCGTGCGCAGCGCAGGCGGCATCGGATTCGAGATTCCCACTTTCCAACCGCGTTGATCCGGCGGACGGCCGATCCCGTGTGCGCTGCTGGTTCCGCCGTGAACAAACGCCGACGCTACATTGTTCTCGCGCAGCACCTCGACTGCACAGTCCAGCGCGTAACCTTTGCCTATGGCGCCAAGGTCAAGTGTCATTTCGGGAACCGCAAACCGAACTGTGTGGGTTGCCTTTTGCAATTCCACCTTGTCCATACCGACCGATTTTACGGCGCGTTCGAGTTCAGCGTCGCCGGGCGTTTTGCCTTCCAAAGCCGCTTTCCGCCAGCACTCGAGCAAAGGCCAAACCGTGGGGTCGAAAACACCGCCGGACTCGTCCCATAAAATCCGGGCGCGTTCGAGCAGGTCGAACACGTTTGTACTCACTCGAACCGGGCGCCGCCATGCATCGCGGTTGACAAGGGCAATTTCGCTGTCGGGACGATACCTGCTGATTTGCCTCTCGAGCCGCTCGATTTCGTCCAACGCCGCTTCTGCAGCAGCGCGCAAAGCCGGTTCGTTTTCGCCATGGGCGACGATCTCGAACCTTGTATTCATCGCGTGTCGCGCTGCAGCAATTGATTGCATGCGATCAAGCTCGTGCGTTTCATGCCGGCGATGGCTTGCAGCTCTCAGGCGTCAACACAGATTGAATTCTCAAGAATTCGCGAATGTGTTCCGAGGTCAGAATCCCAACCACACGTCCGTTTTCGACCACCGGCAGCGAGGTGGCATCTGCCGTTTCAAGTCTCATGTAAGCCCGTTGCGCTTCTTCATCGGGTGTTGCGGTTGCGAATTCCCGCTGCATTATCTCCTCGACCTTTGTTGATGGACCGCGCTTTGCAAGTTCGCGCAACAGGTCCCGGCGATTCAGCATCCCCACAAGGCGGTCGCCTTCGACCACCGGAAAATCGAGGTGAAACCCGGCGAGTGTATGTTCCACGGCCTGCTGGAGCGGATCCGACGGCGACAGCGTGCGGAAATTCGACGCCATCACTCGCCGCAACGGTATGCCTTCAAGTGCTGAGCGCGCCCTGACAAGCTCGGCTTCATCCTCGGCGCCCAGATAAACGAAAAGCGCAATGAAAACCAGAATGGGGTTCATTCGGTAAAGGCCGATTGCACCTATGACGAATGCAAAAGCCTGGCCGATTTCCACTGCAATGTTCGTCGCGCGCCGCGGCCCTAATCGCAGAGCAAGCAACGAACGCAACACCCGCCCGCCGTCCATCGGAAAGGCCGGCACAAGATTAAATGCGGCCATTGCAATGTTTGCCCACAGCAACCCCGACAGGAAATGCCCACTTGCAGGCCGGATTTCTTTTGGGAAAACAGTCGCTGCTGCAGGACCGATTGTCCCAACAATCAATATTATCAACAGAACATTGACGGCGGGCCCGGCCAGCGCAATCAGCAATTCATGGCGCGGTTCGTCGGGAAGCCGATTCAGGCGCGCCAGGCCGCCGATTGGCATCAGGGTGATGTCGCTTGTGTTGATGCCGAACCTGCGCGCGGCAAAAGCGTGTCCAAGTTCGTGCAACAACACCACCCCGAACAACGCGGTAACAAAGAGCAGCGCGTCAAGAACATCGCTCGGTTGATGCCGCCACACGTAATAGCGATGCGCAATCCACGCCAGCAAGATGACGAGCGTGACGTGAAGATGCACGCCAATCCCTGCTATCCGGGCGATTCGCCATGACCATTTCATTTGCCTGTGCGCAATTGAGACATGCCGGGCCTACTGTGCGTTCAAAGCAGGAAAATGCAAATGCTTCCATCGCTCCAGCCGCGCGCCCCAACAACACAGGAAACTTGCAGAAACAGAGCCGCCAGCACACCATGGTTTGTCACTGCGCTCGCGCGCATGAGACGGGATCGTTGGTTTGCTGGCATATGAAAGCTGTTTTCACTTTGGCATTGTGTGTTTGTTCATTCGCGGTGTCGGCCGCCGAGAATGTTCGGCTGTCATCTCTTGATTTGACCAGGATGCGGCAAGGATGGGGCAAACCGCAGATTGACCGTTCGATCCGGGAACAGCCGCTGTCGATCGGCGGGCGGCGGTTTGACCACGGCGTTGGCACACACGCAAAGAGCGTGTTGTGGGTTGATCTTGGCGGCGGTGCGGAACGGTTTAAGGCGTTTGTTGGCGTTGACGATGCCGCCGGCAGCCCCAAAGCTTCCGTCGCATTCAAGATCGTAGCCGACGGGCGTACCCTTTGGCGCTCCGGCCCGGTCAAGCTGGGCCAGCCCCCAATCCCGGTTGACGTCGATCTCCGCGGCGTCCGAACATTGATACTGTTGGTCGGCGACACCGGAGACGGGATCGAGTTCGATCACGCGGATTGGGCGGATGCTGTCTTCGTTGTCAATGGCCCAGCACCCAAGACAATCGATCCACCGCGCGAAGAACCCATAATACTGACTCCGCCCCCGGCGCCCCGTCCTCGCATCAACGGCCCGCGCGTCTTCGGAGTCCGGCCAGGCTCCCCGTTTTTGTTCAAGATTCCTGCTACCGGCGAACGCCCGATCCATTTTGCGGTGGCCGGCTTGCCAAAGGGACTCAAGCTCGACCCACACACCGGCATCATAACCGGCAGCATCTCCAAGCCGGGAACATATGTCGTCACCCTGCGCGCAACCAACCTCCACGGAACCGCAAGCCGCAAGTTCAGAATTGTTTGCGGCGACAAGCTTGCGCTAACACCGCCGATGGGGTGGAACCATTGGTACACGCATTATGACCGTATCACTGACAAACTCGTCCGCGAAGCCGCCGATGCCATGGTCAACAGCGGCATGGCCGATGTGGGCTACCAATACGTCAGCATCGACGATTGCTGGATGAACGCACCAAAACACAAGGACCCGATGCGCGTCGGTCCGCTCCGCGATTCGCAGGGCAACATTCTCCCAAACCGACATTTCCCAGACATGAAAGCCCTCACAGATTACATCCATGCCAAAGGACTCAAGGCTGGAATCTATACTTCGCCCGGGCCTTTCACGTGCGCCGGATTCGCCGGCGCCTACCAGCACGAAGCCCAGGACGCACGACAATTCGCCCAGTGGGGCTTCGATCTGCTCAAGTACGACTGGTGTTCATATGGCGAGATTGCAAAGAACGATCCCGACCCCGAGCCGGTCAAACTCAAAAAACCTTACATTCTCATGGCCACACTCCTCAAACAACAGCCGCGCGACATCATTCTCAACCTGTGCCAGTACGGCATGGGAAATGTCTGGGAATGGGGCGCTGAAGTTGGCGGACACTCATGGCGAACGGCGGGTGACCTCGGCTTCGAGCTGGACCGCATCTTCGAGGTCGCCCTCAAGAATGCCGAACACCGCCAGTGGTCGAAACCGGGCAGTTGGAATGATCCCGATTACATACAGATAGGCAAGATTGGCGATGCCCGCGGCATGGGCGAACCAACCAATTGCCCGCTCACGCCCAATGAACAATACGCTTTCATGTCGCTGTGGTGCCTCATGGCAGCCCCGCTGTTCTACAGCGGCGACATGGGCGCGCTGGACCCGTTCACCCTCAACGTGCTCTGCAACCCGGAGGTGATTGAAATCGACCAGGACCCGCTCGGTCAGTGCGCACGCGTCATCCACAAGGACGAGGACACTTTCGTCATGGTCAAAGACATGGAGGACGGCTGCCATGCAGTCGGTTTGTTCAATCGCGGTGAAGCGCCAGCCACGGTTTCGGTCCGGTGGACCGACCTCGGGCTTAAACCAAACCTGTACGTGCGCGATGTCTGGAGACAAAGAGACCTCGGCAAATTCAAGTCTTCTTTCACAGCCGAGGTCCCGCGTCACGCTGGCGTCCTCCTGCGCGTCGGACAAAAAAAATACAAGCCGCAATGATTACCCCGGTTTCTCTTTTCGAGAAAGTAATCGCCACCGAAAACCTGCCGGCATGGCGGGAAAACCTCCGCAGACAGGGCCGGGTCCTGGTCGTAACAAACGGTTGCTTCGACATTCTCCACGCCGGGCATGTGGCTTACCTCCACGCCGCCCGCCGTTTGGGCGATTGTTTGCTGGTTGGATTGAACAGCGACAGTTCGGTGCGCGCTCTCAAAGGCCATGACCGTCCGTTGAATCCCGAGCAAGACCGCGCACTCGTTCTGGCCGGTCTCGCCGACGTTGATGCTGTTTGCATATTCAACGAAATAAACGCCCTGAGATTCTTGAGCATTGCACAGCCGGATATCTATGTTAAAGGAGGAGATTATACGATCGAAACAATCAACCAGGACGAACGCCGGTTGATTGAACAAATGGGCGCGCGCGTCGAAGTGTTACCAGGGCTTCCCGGTCGATCCACATCGACGATTCTCCAAAAACTGATAGAATGAAGTTCGCGATTGCTGCGCAGATTCTCAAATAGGCACTTCAAAAGCGCACTACAGTAATGACCATTTGGGCGTGACCAATCGGTCGGCCGGAGCGATTTCCCGGTTATCCGAGAAGCAGCAGAAGAAACACGCCCGCAACTGACGTCAGAATTGTGATCGGCACGCCGAACTTGGCGTAATCCCAGAAACCAATCTCACAATGGCCACGGGCGGATTCCACAACGATGATGTTGGCGACAGAACCGAGTATCGTGAGGTTGCCGGCAAACGTCGTGGCCAGTGCCAGCACTTTCCACATCAAAGCCGGGTTCAAGAAGTTTGGTATCCATTTGCCGGCAACAAGCACGAACGGGACATTGGAAAAAATGTTTGATCCGATTGCTGAAAACCACGCAAGGTTCCACGCCTGCGAGGTCACGTTTTCTCCGAACACGCCGCGCAAATGACCGTATATCTGATCCGGCAGGCCGGTCTTGTTCAGGCTTTCAACGACCACGAACAACGCGGCAAAAAACACAAGCAAATGCCAGTCCACAAGCTTCAGCACCTCGTGCGTGTCGCGGCGCGCCAAAACCATTATGAGCGCGCCTCCCGCAAGCGCCGTCCATGCCAAATCAAAACCGGCGATGAACCCGCCGAACACCAACAAGAGCACAGCCACTGTCAACCGGACCAGCTTGTAATCCAAAGGCGGTGTTGGACTGTCGCTCAGCTCAATCTTTGCTGATCGCAGGGTCTTGCGAAATCCCACCCTCAGCACAGCGTATTGAATTGCCAGCCCGACCACGGCCACCGGTGTCATGGTTCGGGCGAATTCAATGAATGGCAATTTCGAAAGATTACCGATCATGATGTTCTGGGGATTTCCCACCAATGTTGCGACGCTGCCCAGGTTTGCGCTCATCGCCAGAGCGAGCAAGTAAGGCGGCAGCGGAAGCCGCCCCCTGACCATTACGGTCACTACCAGCGGCGTCAGCATCAAACACACAGTGTCGTTAACAAGAAGCGCCGACAGGGTTCCCGAAGCAATGATAAGGTAAAGCAACAGCCTTTGCGGAGTCTTGGCCGTGCGCAATATCCGGTCCGCAGCCCAACTGAAAAAACCGGCCATTCCAAGGTACGCTGCAATCAACATCATCCCCAGCAGCAAAACGATGGTGTCATAGTCAACTGCGCGATAAGCTTCTTCAGGTGTCATCACGCCGGAAACCACCATCAGCACAGTGCCAAGCAACGCAGCCGCCGGGCGGTACAGCGGCAGAATCTTCAATCGCCGCCCGCTAATCAGCAGGTACGTGAAGGCAAAAATCGTTATTGCCAGTATTTCCTTTGTATTACTCATCGCGGCGGCACATCGTCCCAATGTCCGGACAATTCATCAAGTGGTCTGTATAATTGCAGTGAGAAATCGATCATACTTGCGAAGATTCTCCGACTGCGAGTTTGGGTGCATCCGGAAGGTTTGTGTTTGGAGCTTGGCGCGGGCTGCGGGCGCCTCGCGGACTCAACACGTGCCCCGCCGGCCCGCGCAAGGATTTGAACATCCCCGGGCACGTTTGTTCGCAATTTCCCCTCAGCGCGGCGCAGCCGCAACCAAATGATCGAGGCGTAAGCATCGTCCTGATTGCAGGGATACCGCTGTGTCGCGCCGCGCTGAAAATGGCGACTTCGTCGCCCAACGGCGAGATGCGAGTGGGATCAGTGGCCGAGCAGTTCATAAGCAAAAGTCTCGAACCCCGGGCTGACCTGCGATTTCCGCGAAGATTATCCGATATTATACTCCAAAGGCCGCGCTGTAGTGACCGCTGTGCCGGCTGCCAAAGAAGCAGATACTGACAAACTGAGCAAATTCGCAGTCTGAAAATGTTCGCAAATATGGTCGATTTTTCAGTATAAGTGTACAGGGGGAGAACAGAAGGGTTGGGTGGTCGGAATTTATTTGAGCCATTGATGGGCCGGTACGACGCGCTTGCTGTTGCCAGTTATGTCACAGCAGATTTGAAGAGTTCGAGCAAGGCTGATCGGCTACCACGGCAGTGACGGATCGGCAGACAACACTCGCCGAGCCAGCAACGGAGGCGGTATGGGACCGTGAACGTGTGCGAAACATCCGGCGGCGAAAACGGCCCCGCATCCTTTTTGGCAAACGGCTTGCTCACAACCATCACCCCACTGAAAACGTCGAGGGAGCCGAAATCAAGCTCAACCGGTTGCAGCGTCAAGGCCGCAGGGTCGTGGTCACGGGCAGCAATTCTCGGCTGCTGAGCTCGGAGCTGGCCACCCACCTCACGGGTCGCTACGCGCTGACCACGTCGATGCCGTTCCTTCTTTCGTGATTGATGCATCGACGCGTTTGTGATAGTAGAAAGCACATCTGGATGTGCACTTCACCCTTTTGCCCTGAGACGCAGAGAGATCGGGCGGTAACTTCGACCTGAATCCAACCGCCTGCACTCCTTTCAGGGATCCTATCGAGCAGCAGGCCGGGCATGCCTGTTCCTCCCTCGGCTGGAAAATCCGCTAACCCTAACACATCGAACTCCTGGACCGGTTGATTAAGGACGAACGCGAAACAATTCATAGCTCCTGCTTCGCCGACGGGATCTATAGTCATCCACCTCCCTGTGCTGGGATTGTAGTACCGGTAACCGTAGTAGAGGAACCCGGACCCGGTGTCGGTGTACTTGGTCGAGAAACGAATCGGGTGAAGTTTGGACAATTGGCCAGAGGATCGGATCGGTTCGGCGAACCGAGCCGTACTCGTATCGGGCACAGACATTGCCGTTGGCTGCGTCGATCAAAACCGTGACGTTCCCGTTGCCGTCGTATGCAACGAAGGCGTTTGTGGTGGAAGCGCCATAGTATGTCAGTTTCAGCAACCCGCCCACACCACCCGCTCCCTGCGTCGAACCGCTCAAGTCAGTGCCCCAGACATACGTCCGCACCCGCGCGTTGCCCGAATTGGCGTTCGGCTCGGCAACAAGATTCCAGCCGTCGTACAGGAAAACCGTGTCGGTCTGTTCCTGCCAGCCGTTGTTGTACGTGTAAAACTGTTTCCGTATCCGCCGGCCCTGATGATCGTACTCGAACACCAGTTTCTGTCGCGTCCCTGTTGGACTGTCACTGTCACGAATCATCTGCACCAGCCGGTTCTCACCGTCCCAACTGTATGTCCAACGACCATCCGCGGTCAAATTCCCGTCTGCATCGTGTGTGAATGTTTCAGTGCT
>Ga0078972_1015767_pt1 | contig 11448 bp, 15 predicted proteins | sample YelNatPaOPGAMG01_FD_67568 | JGI IMG/M metagenome (GOLD analysis project Ga0078972, IMG submission 67568) | Hot spring thermophilic microbial communities from Obsidian Pool, Yellowstone National Park, USA - OP-RAMG-01 (SPADES assembly) (version 2) | ecosystem: Environmental > Aquatic > Thermal...
AGAGCCTCTCAGCCAGCATGGGCCTTATGGGCTCGCCTACAACAACCTTAAACTTTTTAATTCCCTCAAGGCCTTCTTCGGCCAAGACTTTGGCGACTCTGCCAAGGTCTGATGATATGTTATAGGCGCGTTCCACAAGCTCTCGGGTTTCCTTTCCGCCGCCATAGGCTATTGCCAAAGCATCAAGCACAGTCATGTCTGCAATGCCCAAGCGAAGGTTTCCAGTCACTGTTCGCATTATGTATTTGGCATCTTTAGGCGTGGCGTCAGCCAAAAGCCCAGCCAAAAGCGTAATTTTAGTGTCAACAGCTCCCGACCCAGAAGCTCTAGCCATCTTGTCAAAGGTTTCATAAACCCTCTGAACGGTTAATGGCTTTTGAAAGAAGGTCAACTGCCTCTTCTGGGCTATAAACTTCTGGGCTGTCTCGCCAATATCCCCGGTCTTCTTCATGTCCTCTTCGATTTCGCTTTCCCGCCGTCCAGAAGCGTGAGCCAGAGCCTTTATTGCAAGCCTTTCAGCCACACCTATCTCAAGCTTAACAAAGTCTGGGTAAATTTTCCCCTGCGTTAAGTAGACAACCTTGTCAATTATTTCCTTAGGCGTCCTTTTGAGAAGGTCAACTAGCAAGTCTGTCATTTCAAGCCTTTTAGTTGTGGCCTCAATCTTCTCATAGGTATCAGCAATTTCAGAGTAGAGCAAAACTGACTCCTCAAGGTGATTTAGGGAGTAACCCCTCAATATTAAGTTTAGTGGCAACCGGCACGTTCAGACTTGTAGAGGACTTTACCCTTCTCTAAAACTTCTAGAATGAAGGGGTTTCCTCGGCGTTTCATTTCCTCAAACTCTTCAAGCGTATAACCAACAGGCTCGACGGGTATGCCAAAAGTGTTTAGCCTCATCAACGTTCCGATTCTGTCAAGGAATTCCTCCCTAAAATCTGCAACGACGAGAATGTCAATGTCTGAGCCTTCATTTATTTCGCCAGTTGCAAACGAGCCGAATAGAACAACAAGATATGGATTAAGATGCTTGATAACCTCGTTTAAATAGGCATTTATTTTCTCAAAAACTTCTTCGCTTCTTTCAATATTGACTCTGCACAGTTTAAGCATTTTTTAGCTATTTCCTCCGTATAATATTTATAGGCTGGCCCCTTCGGATAAAAGTTCGGGTACCTCGAACCAATGTAATGCCTATCAAGCTCCCGCCCATAATCAATGAACTTTCCGAAGCCCTTCTCAATTTTGGAAGCCTCTTCAAGCAATTCAGTAACAGAATGCGTTATCAGAGCTCTGTAACCTTTTGAGTACAGAAAACCCTTCAATGCCTTTTCAGCCGACTGCTGCGCAAAAAAGGCAGACGCATAAAAATTTCCGTCTTCTAGGCAGTCTTTAGCCGTTTTAAAATCGGCTTCCGCTTGGTCCAGCCACCTCAAACCTTCCTCTAAATTGCTCATAAATTAACCCAGAAAGCAATTGTCAGTTTGCAGATTAATCTTTTTCCTAAGCGTGCTGCTCACATGCTGTCAAGTTCTTTTAGGAACTCTGCAAGTCTTTCTATGGCGAGTTTCCAAGCTTTTTCACCTTTCTCCTTTGAGGCTTTAGTTGGATCGCCGATCACGCCTGTACTGCTTATCTCCTTTGTTCTGAAAGCCCATGAGACCTTTGGTCCAGCCTCTTTAAGCCCAATCTTTGTGTACTTTGATTTTGGAAGAGCTATCTGTGGTTTTGCGATTCGCTCTTTGACAACAGCGTTTTCGCGGTTGGCTAGGCTTGTGGATGTTTCAAACTCTCCGGCATGCGCCTCGTAGGGCGTTTCTATAAACTGCTCTATGAAGTCTGGTATGAGGCTGACAGTGTCTATGGCTACAAAAGCTTCTGTTTCAGCCTTAATCCTCTGGGCTGCAGCCTCCAAAGCGGGGGTGTTTCCTCCATGGCCGTTCTCGAAAAGTATTTTTCCAAAGCCGTGTTTTATGAGGCATAGGCCAATTTCGTAGGCCATTTGCTCAAGGGTTTGCGGATTCAGCGTTACTGTTCCGGGAAAGTCCATATGATGCAAGGAAACGCCATAATAAATTAGTGGAGCCACTAGGGCGCATTGAGCTTTTTCAGCAGCTTTTAGAGAAAGCCAGAAAGCGTCGTAGGCATCCGTGTCTAAGGGCAGATGGGGACCATGTTGTTCGCAGCTTCCAACGGGAACTATGACAGTTTTATGGTTTTTTAGAAATTCTGCTACGTCAGTCCATGTTAATTCGCCTAAATAGTAGCTTCGCATTTTCATAGACTTCGCTTCCTAGAATTTTTCGTAATGGATTATCTGTTTTAGGGGTCTCCTGCTCCGCGGCGAAGGTGATCCGGCTGGATAACCCACTGGGATTATGGCCACCGGTCTTACCCCTTCTGGAATGTTTAAAACTTTTCTTGCTTCTTCTTCGCGGAAGGCTCCAACCCAGCATGTGCCCAAACCCATGGCGTAGGCGGCCAAATGGATGTTCTGTATGGCTGCAGCCGTATCCTGTATGCAGTATAGTGTTCTTCCACGTGAGCCATAGCCTCTTGCAGAGCGCTCTTCATCCGCACACACGACAATAACAACCGGTGCTTCTTCAATGAAGGATTGGCTTAAAGCGGCTTCAGCCAGCCTCTTTTTAGTTTCGGGATTGCGGATAATTATAAACTCCCATGGTTGAATATTTCCAGCAGATGGTGCCCACCTAGCAGCGTCAATGAGTTTCTCAACAGTTTCTGGTGAAATGTCAGTGTCTTTGAAGGCTCTTATGCTTCGTCTTCCTTTTATGGCTTCGAAAACGTCCATAATATCACGCATCCACAACCAATATCTTGAGCTTAGCCTTGATAAAATTTTGCGGAACTAATAAATAGATTGCCAGAGCAAAATATTCAGTTCCTTGAGGGGGTGAAAGCTTTGAACACTGAAGAAATCATGGAGATAGCCCTAAAGCTTGCTGGTTTAACCGAGGTTCCCGAAGACAGTGCCATTTACGTTAAGGGTGAAAATATTCAACGAGTCCTGTTTTGTATTGATGCTGGACCAGCGGAACTTCTGCTTGCCAGGCAGTTAGGCTGCGACGCTGTCATCGCCCATCATCCGGCTGGTGGATTGGCGGTTCTCGGCTTTCCAAAAGTTTTTAGGAGGCATGTCCAGCATATGGTTGAAGCTGGTGTTCCACGGGAAAAGGCTGAAGTGGCTGTAAGCAGAAAACTTGAACAGCTAAGTGTAGAGGCACACGCAAGGAATTATGCGCATGCCGTGGATTTTGCAAGGCTTTTGAGGATGCCCTTCATGAATGTACACATGCCGCTGGATGAGATTGGAAGAAAAAGGATGGTTGAGCAAATCAACAAAAGAGTTGGAAAAGAATCTACTGTTGGGGATGTGGTTTCCGCCTTAATGGAGCTTCCTGAATTCAGAAGCGCCCTTACAAAGATTAATGTCTGCCTTGGAAAAAAGGAGAATAAGGCTGGAAAAGTTGTTGTTTCCCATGCAGCAGCCACCAACGGAGGTTATGAAATTGCAAAAACATATTTTGAACACGGCGTAGACACGCTAATCTACATTCATATAAGCCCCGTAGACCTAGAAAAACTGAAGGCTGAGGGTAAAGGCAACTTGATAGTGACGGGGCATATTGCCAGCGATTCGCTGGGCATAAATCCCTTCATCCACGAATTGGAAAGAAGAGGATTGCCAGTAACCAAAGTTGGAGTTGTGGAAGGCTAGCGGACAACGGGTTAGCCGGCTCAAAGCTTAAGTTTTACAAAATTGTTAAGCTATGTGGTTCTCATGGAAGAAAAAGAGGAAGCATTACGACGACGCATAGAAGCGAAAGATCTGCCATGGTTTTATAGGTTAATTTTGAAGGTTCCAGGAACAGACTTCTTGGAAGGCGCTGGTGGAATCTTCTGGGGAATCCTAATACCAATGTTTTTGATGGGGGAATTTTTCTTAAGCCTATATTTTATTCTCGCCTTTTCTTTCCCAGTAAATGTCATTTTAACTTCCATTATTCCGGCCGTCAGTTTCGCGTTGTTTGTGAAGATATCCCTTAAAAGATTCATTAACTGGTGGAATGCAAACTTTGGGGAGCCAGGCTTCAAATGGGATGTTGAAAAGGCTGTGGAAGAATACGTTAACTTGCTTAAAAGAAGAGGCAAACATAACTAGTTTTGAAGCCTATCTTTGCCTTTTGGAGGCGAGAAGCTTTAAATTTGATGGATTGCATCCTATTTTTGGATGATGAATTAGAGAGTCAATAGAGCTGGTTAGAATAGAATCATCATTATTGTTCTTTTCCATTTTTCTACTCTCCTTTTTAGGCATAAATTATATTAACTCTAAGTATATTTAAATTTTATCAAGGATGGAGAGGTATGAGTAGCAAAAAGAAGGAAATTGAAAAACCATACATCATTGAAAAGGTTGATGTATTACCACCTTCTAAGAAGGCTAGAGTTACTTTCTATGATGACATTATTAACGAAATACTTCAAAGAGATAGAGGATTCTACAAAATTACAGTCAAGGATAGACATGTAAAGACTGTTTATAGTTCACTAATTAAACGAATAAAAGACAAACCTTTGAAAATTCATATTAGAAAAAATGAGATATTTCTGGAGAAGCTCTAAAGCAGTTGAAACTCAATGATCCAAACTAGCCTATTGTCATCCCATTTTTTCCCTAATTCTATTATCCAGAACTCTTTTAGTTCTTCTAGGTTATTGAATCCATCTTTTTGAGCTTCTTCATCACTAAGCTCTCCTAGTTTCTTGTTATATATATTGACAATCTTTCCAATACCATAGAATTCTTTACTCTTTAATATTACTAGCTCACCTATTTCACATAGTTTTTCTTCTCTTATTGTTGTAGTCTTCTTTCCTTCCAATATTTTAGGTATTAGCTTTTCATTGAAGCTTATCGTTCTAGGTATTTTTTCATTTTCATCTGTTATTAATCTAGTTAAGAAGTTTACTAGATAACCTTGTACTTTTGGTAATGCATTGTATTTATGTAGAGTTTGAAGTATCATCTGCACATTTGCACAAATTCTTTTAACCTCTTCTTCTGGTAACTTACTAACTTCTTTTCTAAATCTAATTTCTTCCTGCAATACGTTAGGCGTTTTGGTTCTTCTATATGCTTCATTTACTGAAATTTCTCCTCTCCTACATTTCTCGATCAATTTCTCGTCTCCCTTTTCTATTACTGCTTTAGCCTTCTCTATGGTATCTCTGCTTACTCCAAGCTTATCAGAGACAATCTGCCAAGTATCTACTTTTAGTAGTTCACTAGATGTTGAAATTTTTACTGATTCAGTAGAAATTTCTTCTTTAGGTTTTCTACCTCTCTTTGTTTTCTCCAGTTCTATGAGCTTCAATGCTAGTTCTGCTTTCTGGAAGGCATTCAAATGTCGTCTATTCAGATTGGTTTCAATAACGAATCTCATTTCTTCCTCTTTACTTTCAAAGTGCTTAACCTTGATAGTAGGTTGAATACCTAGTTCTTGACATGCTTTCCATCTAGAATGACCATCCAGTATTTCATTATTGTCATTAACTATGATTGGATACTCTTCCCAGTATCCATTTTTGCTAATAGATTCTTTCAAGTTTTCATATTCATCATCTAGAAGTTCAGGAATTAAAGCCTTGTATTCAGGATTAACCTTTAACTCCAAATTCAATCACCTTCTAGACTATATCACTATCCTACAGTAAGTTTCTACTTAATAAATTTTGTTATCACAGAATGACAAACTACTTACTTAGTATGACATTTGTTCTTAGAGAATGGAGATGTTATGAGAGAATGACAATCCTTATAAGGATGAATTGAAGAGTAGATCTTAGGTGAGATAATATGTTTAGATCCTATGAAGTATTGATGGAATACCTTGAAACTGAAAGAGATGTCTATAATGAGATGTTACAAACTCTAGAAGATTTTGAAAGAGGTAAAAGCAGTATCAACCTAAGTAACATTGAAAAACTATTGAGCATTCTAGAAAAGAATGATATTAAAATAACTAATGAGAGAACTTCTAAAAGAACAGTACAATCTGCAATCTTTTTACATCACATTCTTTCTGATTTGATCTATCTAACTAGGAATTGTACCCTATCTGATGAAGTCAAAAAGAATTGGATCAGAAAACTTGAGAACCTTCTTCAAAGAGCTAAAAGGTTAATTGATGACTATTACTCCTACTATGGCTATTTACCTAAGCATCTCAGATTTTGGCATTACTGGTTCTACGAAGATCGTAGGAGGTATCCCTATCTTCCATTCTATCCATATATCGAAGAATATTACCAGAATCTATATCCACCTAAACAGACTAAACTTTCAAGTACTGAGATAATTTGGAAAGACGTAACTTCTAAGACATCAGTTAATGAGTCTTCATTATTTGTACCCAGAAGCTTTCTCTGTCTTGATGATTCTCAATATCAAGAGTACCTACTACTAACATTACGAGACAATCTCAAGCAATCTAATAGGAGAACCAGTCTTTCAGATGAAAGAGACAATGACAAGTTACACAAAGTAGCAGACTATATTATAAAAGAAGGTAAGAAGGTGTATGAAAGATGACTTATCCTTTGAAGATCTTAGGATTATTGTATAATGATTCTAAAGGAAAACAGTTATGGGAAATACGTTTAGGATTTCATCCATTAGAACCTAATTATCAAGTTCTTAGGAATAATCTAGTCTTTCTACAAAGAAGAGGACTTATAGTAGCTGATAAGAAGTTAGGACATAAACATTTTATCTACAAGATTACTGATCAAGGTAAGAAGTATTTTGAGGAACATTATATCCCTCTTAGACTTATTGAAGAGACCAAAATCAAACAATCTGTAGGTGAGATTACATGTCTGAAGTGAAGAATGTAACATTGGAAGATAGAATAACAAAGCTAGAATCTGAGATTCAACAACTAAAAAGTGAACTATCGATTGCTTTAGAATATTATGCTGAAACTCGAGAATTCCTAAGTCTTCTTACTCAACTAATGAAAAGCAAAACAGAGCTTTCATACAGTAAACCTACTTCCATTTTAGAATCATCTTCAGTATCTCAAACTACTAAATCTAAGTCAAAAATCGATTCAATGTTAGACAAATGCATCGATCTCATATTCAAAGACTACAGAACACAAGGACAAGGTTAGACAGAAAAAAAAAAGGTAGGTGAAAGTAAAATGTCAGAGGCAAATATAACTAAGGATTTAAGAGATATAAGTTTTACTACTAGGGATGTTATAGGTTACAGTTTTGAAGTTCTAACCAGTAAACTATTAGGTAGATATAAAATTGAATACAATAGCAATCCATTAGGAAGTATTATAGAATGGAAAAAGTATCAAGGAAAAGGTGTAGATTTCAAGATTCCAGAACTAAACATTGAGCTTGAAGCTAAGTCTGGTTATGCTAGAATTTTCAAGTCATGGATATTGAGAGATTGGATAACCAGATTTAGCTATCGTAATGAAACTAGAGTTATTGTAGTTAAACCAACTCTTAAATTATCAGATCAATGCTTAGACCTTCTATTCTACTATAATATAAATATCATATATCCAGATTCGATAAGCTACTTAGTGAAGAGGAGTAACAAGCTTATTGAAGCTCAAGATATTCAAGATACTCAAAAGCAAAACAGTAAAAATCAGAATAGAGAAAAAATCTCTACTGTTTCAGTAAAAATTAGAGTTTTCTATAATAGATTTAAAGCATCAATGTTGAACCTTCTTTCCAATTTATGGAATAATAGACATGGATCTGTAACTCTAGTAGATTGGATTCCAGTTAAGCTAAAAACTAAAAACAAAACTAATAGAGCTAGAAGTCAGAAAATATTTTCATGTCCTTTTAGAATCATATTAGTATGTCCATACTATAGACAGTTCTATGCATGTCTAATCCAAATTATAGATGAGTACACTTCAAGAGTGGAGAAGTATGGATACAATGAAGAACAGATTGAAAAACTGGTGGATAGAACTATATTAAGACATACATGGAAGTCTAAGAACCAAATCTTAGGAAAATGTAGATGTAAACCTATAAGTTTCATTGATGATGAGATATCGACAAGGAAACCTCGAAATGGTATAGCTGTAACAGAACCATGTAAGAAGATGAGATGTTCTCAATTAATTAAAAGTAATAGATGTGAATGGATAGAACTACTTTCAGAACATAGGTCTAAGCCTAAACAGTTTAAGTTAGAAGAATTTATGAATGGAGATGATGAACATGGTTAAGCACAAAGGAATGGCATATGAATATATAATGACAGAAGTCAGAGCAAAAAGATTGAAAAACGTGGGTTATGATTTAAAATGTTCTAAATGTAAAAAAGATCTAGTTATAGGAGACAGAGTCATTCACAAACGTAAACGAATCTACCATATCAAGTGTTGGAACAATATCTGGATGGACATACCAGATGAATTTTCTCCAGAAGAGGAATTCTATATAGAACATGGTTATTACCCAGATAGTTCAACTATTGCATCTTCAACTATTCCAGTTTCAACTATTCCAATAGTGAGTAATTCATAAAACTAGAACAGTTCATCCTTTATTTCTTCTTTTTATAATAAGACATTTCTAAACATGCTAAGTCCATAGATTTTCGACAGTATTTTAATGAAGTCTCAATAATGTCCATAACTTCCATTACAACATAACTTCTATTCTAAAATAGAGAAAACAAAACAAATGAAAGAAAGTAATAGTTTAGAGTTTAAGAGTGGTTTTAGTGAGTAAGAGATCTAGCTTAGAGTTGCATGATTCATAGTCAAATGAATATTAGAGAATAGAAGTGATCGAATGTGATTATGGAACATCCTTTTTAATCACATACCTCACAACAATTTTCAAATCTACATCTATCATGATCCAAAAAGCTAAAAATCAATAGAAAAAATAAATATTTTGATTCTTTCTTTTGCTAGTGAACTATCCTTCATATTTGTATGCATTAGCAAAAAATTGTGGACTATAACCACCATGTTTTGGAACTATGATCTGATATAATTGCGTACTTCCAGCAGACATGCCAACTACTATGCTTTCACATACCAATTTACGTTCTGTAAAATCATAAGTAATGTACCAATATCCTGCCTCGATTTCAACTTTTCCAGAGCCTCCTCTATTGTGTACTTGAACATAAGCTACGTATTTGTCTCCAACATCTCTGAATTCCCATGACACTACTTCTGGATCTGGTGGTTGTGGTTTCCATGTCATTAGATAATATATCCCCAAACATAGACATATAGCTAGAATTATTATTATTGATAATTTTGTATCTCTATCCATTCTTCAATCCCTTTCGATTCTCATATATAATATTCATAGTAATTCAAGAAATATTTTACGTTTAACTTTATCAAAAAAGATGGAGAATGGAAGGTCATTTACGTTTACGAAATAGCATTATGCCATTGAAAGTTGTTACGTACTCAAATCCAGATTCCACTAACTTTCTAGCTTCTTCAACATTTTTGGCTATTGCACTGTGATACTCATCCTCTTTGAAGTTCACTAATTGAGTATAGATCAATGTTGTTTCGATTTTAGAATGTCCCATCTGTTGTTTAACATAAAGTATGTCCTTTGTTTTATAGTATAGCATAGTTGCATAATAGTGTCGTAAATCGTAAAGTCTAATTGTTTTCAGTGAAATGTCTTGAAGCTTCTCATAAGCTTTGGTTCTATAGTACTGCCATGCTTTGTTAATTGTTCTTGATTTTGGAAATTTGTCATAGTTGTTGAAGTACCATTTCAGCATAGCTATTAATTCTGAGCTTATTTTGAAACATCTTGATCTGTGCTTTTTGAATCCTTTTACATAAATAACATTGTTCTCAAAGTCTATGTCCCTAATAGTCACATTTTCCAATTCATATGGCATCACTCCAGTTTCCATGATTGTTCTAAATATTGTAGCATATTTCTTTGAGGAGATAGCAATTATCGACATTAAAGCATCTTTAGTTGGTATCTTTGGTAGTTTCATGTCTTTATCGTATTTTGGTCTATTCCATCTTAAGCCATAGTGTTTAACGTAATATGCATAGCTTTTAACAAATGTGTCTTTGTAATTATTAGAAGCTCTTAGATTGGCTATGAAGGTATTCACTTGTTCTGGATTATCCAGATCACAGTGTTTTGAGAGAACCTTTAGCCTATAGCTAACTATTTTCAAAGTGTTTTCTGACAGTCCTTTAGCTTTCATTTTCAATAGTAGTGGTATGACTTTTATATTTGTGTGATGATCTGATATTTTTGGATGATGAATTAGAGAGTCAATAGAGCTGGCTAGGCTGTGATATGACTCGACGGGCGAACTGACACATTTTTTACAGAAAGCTTATCAGCAGATTCTGCAAATGAGAAAAGAAGCATGTTAATTGCTGGATTGGTTTAGGCTGATGGGTTTGTCTAAGAGGCTCGTTGAGAGGCTGGATAGGCTTTCCTCAAAGCGGACAGTTAGATACGGGGTTTATTTAACCGCTGTTGTTTTGTTTTTCGCTTTGATTTTGGTTCCTCCAATTTTGGGCATAATTATCAAGTGGGGTGCCATGCAGGAAGTTTTTGGCAACAGTGAGCTTACAGCTCGTGCGTTAGATGCTGTTAAGAACTCTTTTGTTATGGCTGTGCTGGTTTCAGTTTTGGATGTTGCTGCCGGTATCCCCATGGCTTGGCTTATAGCCCGTAGCAAATCCCGATGGATTAATGTTCTGGACACGTTTGCAGATATCCCCTTTATAGTGCCGACAGCGGTGCTTGGTTATTCGCTTCTCCTATTCTGGTATAACCCGGGGGAAATTTCGCCCCTTTTTAGCTATTCCCTTGTTTCGCCAGGATGGCTTCTTGTTACATTGTTACACTTCACGTTTTCTTATCCCGTTGTTGTAAGGGTTATTGTTGGCGCTTTACTGGACTATAAAATTGAGTATGAGCAAGCATCAAGAACCTTGGGTGCTCCGCCTTTCACAACCGCTAGAACAGTCACTTTTGGGATTATAAAGCCTTCTTTGATTGCCGCTTTCATATTGGCATTTGCAAGGTCTATTTCTGAAACGGGAGCAACAATGATGGTTGCCGGAGCATTTGAAAATGGGCCAATATTTATTCAAAACACAAAAGACACGTTTGTAGGAGCAACAGTCTTCGTAAGCCTAATTCTCATAGTTGTCTCATGCCTAATTTTTGCAGCGGTACGCATTCTTGGAGGAAAAATGAAACTGCCGATTAAAAGGGCTTGGCCAACAATCGAAAGGAAAATAAGTTATTCCCCGGCGGTTTTGACCAGAAATGGCATTACGCTCCTAATTTTCTTTGTTATCGTGTTGGTTCCCTCGCTTTTTGCGGCACTCCCAGCTTTTGAGGCCCTTCCAA
>Ga0078972_1015769_pt1 | contig 11446 bp, 11 predicted proteins | sample YelNatPaOPGAMG01_FD_67568 | JGI IMG/M metagenome (GOLD analysis project Ga0078972, IMG submission 67568) | Hot spring thermophilic microbial communities from Obsidian Pool, Yellowstone National Park, USA - OP-RAMG-01 (SPADES assembly) (version 2) | ecosystem: Environmental > Aquatic > Thermal...
GTATCTGAACCCTGGACCCGTATTCCCCGTAACGCTACACGCTTGATCGATCCCGCAACGCTCAGAGTGCAACGCCCATGGTACACGTCAAGCAGAGATAACACGATTTTCATCGATCCGTGGAGGCATTCGTTCAAGGCAGTTGCGTCATGTTGCATGCCGAGCGCTCATTTGGTGGAGATCCGCGCACCTTTGTGCGCGGCGTCCAGGCGCTGCTCCTCGAGCCGACGCCCTCTGTGTGTGCTACGGCAACGCCGTTCTGTCTCCGTGCAGCGACCGCACCGGCGCTATAGGCGCCATAGCGGTCGCTTTCGGCAGGTACTAGGCTCACACGATAGGACGTATGAAACGACCAGCGTATCCGAGAAAAAAGTCTGGGTAATGTAACTTGGAGGTAGGAGTTGATGAATACTTTACCGTGCACTGAAAAATAAACACAAAAAAAAGTAAGAAAAGAAAAATGCGCATAATCGGAGAGCGCTGGCCCCAGTTAACGTTTTGTCCACGAAAAAATGCGCTGGTGCCTGTGTCCCTGCGCGGCTGAATGGCCCAGCGATCGCCGTCGTCCCGCCGCCGCGCATCGCGAAACAGCTTTGCGCGCCACCCGCGTTCGCGATGCCGTCTAGTAGCCGGTGCTGTGCTCGCTTGACGCACGACACGGTGCTGTACCGGACACGTTGAAACAGCTTGAGCGCGTGTACCGCCTCTAGTGCCTTTCGAGGACCCTAGAAGCGTTGTCCATAGAGTCGCGCCTTTTGGGCCCTGCCTTGCGACCCTGCTTCGGTTTCGTCAACGCATAACACAGCAACTTTTGCGGTGTTGGATCACTCGTTCCGAAGCCGCTTTGTAGAACGCGAAACGCGTGCGGAAAGCTCGGTAGTTTTGTGCTTCTTTGCGCGCGATGCACGCCTGCCCCCAGTTCGTTGCGTTGCGTCCGACACTGAGCCATCCGCAGAGAAGTGTTTCACTGAAGAACTGCTCGCGGTGGCGGCCGTCGATCACGGGTTTCCGACGTAGAAGACGTGAAGCGAGCTGGGCACCGGGCAGCTGCTCCCGAGTCCGTATCCCTGAGGCGATCGCAGAACCACCGGAGAAAAAGCAGGAGCGTCGGGGAGAGGGCGTTTACGTGTCCGTCTATGAACCGTTTGTGCGGCAATCCGATACGGTTATTCGTTCTGGACTGAACTTTGGTACGTCGCGCTTGCGGATATTCGGCGGCAGTAGCACCGGAGAACTGCCCGACCGAGTTGCGCGGTATCTAGGCAAGGAAGGCACCGATCGCATTATTCGAAAGCGCTTTTCTGACGGCGAACTGTACGTGAAACTCCCCGAGTCTGTGCGAGGATGTGATGTGTTTCTCATCTGCAGCACCTGCGGGCCGTGCATCTCAGATTCTATCATGGAACTGCTCATCACAATCGACGCAGTCAAGAGGGCGCACGCCGCTCAGGTTACCGTCGTCGTACCCTATTACGGATATGCTCGAGCGGATCGGCTGGTAGAGAAACGCGAGGCGCTCTCGTCGAAGCTCATGGCGAATTTGATTACGCGTGCCGGGGCGGATCGGATGATTCTGGTCGACATCCATTCGCCGCAATCCTGCGGCTACTTTGACATTCCGGTTGATCATCTGTATGCGTCACCGGCACTCGTTAGGTACCTGATGGAGAGAATCGAGCAAAGTTCGGCGGATACGAATCATCATGGCGCAGCCCGACAACTCGCGGATCTTGTTGTTGTCGCACCTGACGTCGGCGGTGTTGCCCGCGCGCGGGCCTTTGCCAAGGCGCTTTGTGATGCACCGCTCGCGATTATCGACAAGCGACGATCCGGACACAATGTCGCTGAAGTGATGAACCTGATCGGAGAGGTCGACGGGAAAATCGCAGTCCTAGTTGATGACATGATCGACACCGCCGGCACGATATGCGCGGCGGCGCGCCTCTTGCGCGAAAAAGGCGCAGCATGTGTTTTCGCGATGGCCACGCATGCGGTTTTCAGTGGACCTGCGATTGAGCGTCTGAGCGAACCGGGTCTCTTCGAGGAAGTCATCGTGACCGATACCATACCTGTACCTCGAGAGAAGCAGTTTCCCCAGCTGCGCGTCGTCACGATTGACGCATTGCTGGGCGAACAGATCTGGTCTATCCACCGAGATTCTTCAATATCTCGAAGCGTTGTATTGTAAAGTGTACTCGACTCGGAGCTGCTGTTGAAACGTACTGATATTGCACGTCGGAGATGTGCATCGCCGGCGTGAAGCATGCGCGACACCCATGTCAGACGGAAATGGAATCGGTTCGCCAACTCGGACGTACACAGTATAGGTTAGGTCCCAGTGCAGTCTCATCAACACCAGCTATTGCGGGCGTTTCCTATGGCTGCTTCCTTTTGTGCTCTCTCTAATCTCCGGCCTGAAGTATCCCGGTCTCTCTATTTCGTAGAGCGCCGTTGTAAGCAGCCGAGGTATACAGACGGCAGCATTAGGGTCCCGATCAAGCTGCATTCGGCAGCTGTCGGCGCATTTCATCCGCAGCCGCTATTTGAGATCCACGCTTTACCTGTCGTTTTCATCTTCTGCGTATGCAGGTTCAATGCGCCCTTCGCAGCGGAGAGACACGGCTATGATCCGGTATTCCAAAATGTACACCATACCTGCTGCTCTTCTGAAGGCAAACCTTTGGCCCATGCACACTTGCTTTGTCGCGGAGTACATACTCTTAACAAGGACAGAACGCTCCGGTCGATGCCCTTCTCGGCTTCGGCGGCCCGGTGCCGTACCTGAAGTCCAGGCACTCCTTGCGATCCATCGACTCGACGAGTACCCTGTCCGGTGCGTAAGCAAGCGCACGCTGTTCCACAGGACAGAGTTTTCGTGGAACGTGTTGTTGTTTACGATGAAACAAGCACCGAAAGGGCATCTGGGCTGGAGAGCAACGCAAGGAACTTCAATCCGCCCAGGCGCTCTTCTCGCAAAACAATGACGCAGTCTGCACTGGAAGCGATCACTCTGACGACTACGATTCTGAGTCCAGGACCTGTTTCCTTGCTAGCGCAAGAGACAAGTGCGACGGGAAGTATACATCGTGAAAGATATCAAACTGCATCTGAGAACGGTTGCGCCCATACTCTAAACAGAGGCGGATACATCTTTCGAACGGAATCGTTTATTTGACGGGAGAATTTCAGTGACCTCTCTATACTAGTTTGTGAACCAGTCATCACGGGATGACGTCGACCGCTTTTGTCGTCAATCCAGGGCGCAAATCGCTTTGCTCACGAGTTGCCCTGAACCATAAACATCGAAAACTCGAAGCAGGCATGAGTCGAGAATGCTCTGCATTTGGAAATTAGCAGACCGGAGGTTTGTATGGATCAATGGCTTACTGATATCGGTTGCTTTACGAATGGTTGTTCGCGGGCTTCGCGAATCATCTTGAGTCCAGTAACACAACGAATTCCAGATGCAGAGATTCGAAGAAGCCACTCGAAAAACACGACCGAGAACCAAGGATCTCGGTATGAAGCTGTAAACCCTATTTGGTGCGCTTGGAATCTCGAGGCCATACATGTGAAGCAGGTTCGATGAATATCGTGAATAAAACGGAAAACGCTGTGCGAATGTGGTTGGTAAATAGATACCCCCTCGCAGGCGCTTCTCGGCCTTTTTCGACCTGCAGACTGTTATCGGTTTCAATTTCTCCCTGCATAATACAAGCGTCACAAGCTGCTCCACGAACTCGGATCGCATCATCTCCTCAGGTCTTGTCTTCAGCACCGGATATCGTCGGATACGGATGCGGACGTTCAAGTCTTCGTTCACGAGAACCCTGCATGCATGGACGCCAGTGGAACTCACCAACGCACGGATTGCTAAACTCGTGCCCTCTGTGCCAATACAGTCTCGCCATCATCCCGTCAGACAAACACGTTTTCTAAACGATTCCCTCTCTTTCTCTTCTTCTTCGCCTTCGTCACTTGGTCTTCATCGCGCGACAGTCGACGAGCAGAGGATTTTTTCCTCTTCTTTTCGGTACCAGGCGATCAACGCCCTCTAGCATCCGCGACCTCCATGCCCGTACCTTTCCCTTTGATTTTTCATTTCTTCTAATGAACGCACTCCGAACGCGTCCGCTACAACCCACGAAAAAGCATTTGATTCAACGCACTTGGAGATCGAAAACAATCGAATGGAAATACCGATGAATCATGGGGAGACCGGAGCAAACCGAGTCGCTCAGGACTCGGATTCAAGCTTACGCACGGGCGTAGCGCGCATAGCGCGTTCGTACCCGAATCCATACAACCTATTCCGGTTTTCATAATCACTCGTCTCTGTTCTTGGTGGTGTTGGTGGTGGTGGTGGTGGTGGTCGGGGTCGTGGTGCAATGTTTTCTGAACTGGCGTTATACCAACCCCATGTCAGGCGTGGAAGCGCTCGTGTTTGCTGCTTTGCTGTAGCTTGCGCAGAGCCGTCTGCTTCGAAACCAAAGACAGGGAAGAAGAAGCTCGCTGATGCGAACGTGAGAAACGTCCGCCGTGCGCGGCACCCTGCGCAGTCAGGTGTAACTCCCGAGGCCGCGCGGCCACGGAAGCGTTCGAATGCGAGACCGACCGAAAGGACCAACCGCAAGGCGAAGTATGAAGACGCTGAGACTATCCCCGACCTGGTCGCACGTCGAAACTCGCAGTCGAAACAGCTGTCACCGGCGACGCTGGACATGTTTTTTCGTCACGGTAGCATCGTAGAGCCGGGGCCGGACCCGTCGCCTTCGGACGAGCCGGATTGGTCGGCCTGCGAGCTCAACGGCCAAAAGTGTCGCATTAATGAAATCGATACGGTTGTCAAGAAGGCGCCCGAGCGAGTGCTACGGTGTCTTGTGGCGTATGAGAATAGCCCGCTGGTGCCGAGCGGTGAAATAGAAGAGCAGCTCCGGCTTGCCATGCAGAACTTGTTCAGTCGCAAGCTGGACTCGTCAACACCCAAAACGAAACAAACTTTAGAGGAGCTCGAGGAGAAAACTTGTTGTCCCACATGTAATGGCTCCGGCTGGGAGACCTGTGAATACTGCGGCGGCCGCGGCATCATACACGAGAGCGAGTACCAGCAGAACTTTAAGAGCAATCGCATCATGGTCTACTTGCCCATACGCTTAACGTACGGGAACTTGCTCCGATGTCCGCTCTGCGGGGGACTGCGCAAAGAGCGATGCAGTCAGTGCTTTGGTTACGGGGATCTACAAGTCGCGCAGTCGGTGCTGGAGGAGCTCAATCGCGAGCAGCAGATTGATCCAAATGATGCACCACCTGAGCTCGGAAACATGATGGAAAATGAGGCACGCGATCAGTCGATTGCCAGGTTTCGCGAACTCGAGCGAAAAACGATCCTTACGGAGCAGAGCAATACAGATTTTCATGAATTCCGATAAGCGGTGACGCACGCGCTCCTTTTGCCATTCAGGTGATCGTTCGCGGGATGCTGCGCTGCCGCATATTCAGGCTCATCGCCAGACAGGCCGGGCACGTATGCAATCGCTCGTGGACGAGCTGATCGCAGTCAATGCAAAAAAGCTGTCGACATATACCAGTGCACTGCAGCTGCAGATCATCCTTTGTCGATAAAGTGCGGGAACAGCCGCTGCATTGCCATTTCACGGGTGGTGCGGCCGCATCCGGCATACGCTCAGGCACCGAAGATGGAGATACGCTGAAACCTTCCTCATCGCTCATGAGCGCGCTCGCACGCGAAGAGGAAGGCTCTTCACGCTCCTCGAAACGCGGTGCTGGAAAGATGTGATGATACGAGCGAGCCAGGTGGAGTACGCTGGTAAGCGTGAGCCCGCAAAGGATGCAGTTACCGGGGACTTCGGACAGCCATTGCCGGCATCGTGGGCATTCGAATCCGAGGCGGCACGCCTTTCGTGTATCGATGGCGACAACTACGCGATCTCTAGCGAGTTTCGGGGGGAAGCCCATGACCATCTGCATGGCCGTCCACGGTGCCTCGGATGGTTCCAGGTGTTTCGTGGAACGTGAAGCCTGAGGCGGTGGTGGCGGTGGTGGCACCTGTTGTCGCAGCAGCTGATGGAAGTGATCATTATCCATGGGTACACGATAGGTGCCCTGTGTTCGCTCCGCTGTAGCCCGCAAGATGTAAACTTCGGCACCTAAGCCGATCACGCTCACCCGAATACTTGCGTCGACACAGTTCTGGATAGTCTTATGTATATCACCTGGATCACATGTGGATAACCCTCCGTAGACAATCAGCATCTCTCTGGTGCCGAATCTCGGGACAGATGCATGAATCCGGAGCCCCAGCTCTAGACAGTTCTGGAGAGAGGTCTGGCCGCCGTCTCCGTCGTGGAGAAATTTGTTTGTGCCTCGCTGAAGACTGCGCAGCGCATCAATATGCAGACGCACAGAACCCGACATCTCGCTTACCTGCGCGGCAATGCCGTCCTGGAGGATAACAATCGCCAGCTGGGATACGGCGTTCTCGCTGAAAAAGTCCTGAACAAAATACTGAGCGCCCGACAGAATTGCCGACCAGCGGGAAGGTTTCAGGTCTTGGCTACTACTACTTAAGCTGGATCGCGAGCGCGAGCGCACCGCAGCGGAGAGGTCCAGCGCCAGCACCAGAAAGCGAATGAGGCCTAGCGCACGACCAACGCGGCGACGTGCAGCGGAAGCAGCGCTGTCCTGCAAAACACGTTCCAAGTCACGGTGCCGTTGGCGCTGTTGATCAAGAGCATCTCGACGGAAGATACCCCCGCCAGCATCGCTGACACCTATGGCCTCCCAGCTACGTTCATAGCGTCGCTCCCAGGCATAGTTCGCTTCGTCTTCTCGCCGCGATGTGGGTGCAACTTGTTCACGTGGCTGGAGACCAGCCGCCCTGGCGTCCCACTGTAATCGCTCGCTTGCGTCTCGTGCAGGTTCTTCTAACTGTGTAAATGGCAGGTGCATCGGTGCATTGACGATGAAAGACGCAGAAGTGCATTCGAGTCCAACGCCCTCAGGCCTGCCGCTGAGTGCACTCTGCTGAACAGGGCGCTGCAGATGCAAGCGGCATGACCCGGAACGCTCGACGCACAGCTGCGTCATTGAGGCGGCAGGTGTGCGTTTGTGCCTTGTGTTCCCGTGTTCGAGCGCTATCTCGCTACGCTCTATGTTCAGCGTTGCGCTACTGCGGGCGAGTTCGAGTTCAAGAGCGCCGTGGAAGGCTGTTCGTGCAAGTCCCAGAAGGGCTGGCTTTGAAGCACCCAAAGAGGCTGTGCAGGTACTGCACGCGGCAGCGGGTTCTGTGCTTTCTCGCAGCTTGCACTACAATACCACGGAGTCGGCTGCAGCACCCGCCGTTTTCAGAGCGCCCGCTCCAGACGTCACCTCAGTCGGGACAGCGCTTCTCTTTCTTGAGAGATGGGTGAAAGCGGGTAAGTCGGGACAGAGCGGAGAGCCTGCTGGCTTATGGACAGAGAAGGAGCTCGAAGGAAGCTGGAGACTGGTCTATAGCATCCAAAAGTCTGCACAGAACTCGCTCTCTGAGCGGCTGAGACGAGGCGAACTCCCTTCGAGCTTAAGGGCGGGCTTGTATTTCCCACTGGAAGCGAGGATACAGTTTAGCGTTGAAAACCACGGGTCCGTCATAGCGCGTGCCGTTACGAATGAGGCTCACTTACCGTTCAGGCTCGCGGGCATCAAGTTTGCTGGACCATGGATGTTCGAACCGAAGCAGCGGCGCCTAATGTTTGACTTTTGCGAGTTCCGTTTGCATTTAATGGGCGCGACATTGCCCCGAATACGCATCAAGAAGTGGCCAACATCTTTAGAAGCGCTTGACTTGAAAGATCGACGTCGTCTGCCGTTCTTCACTTTTTTCTTCGTAGATTCAAGAATTCTTGCTGGTCGTGGTCGCGGCGGCGGCCTCGCTTTGTGGGCACGTGAGTCCGCCTAGCGATCCACAAGCTGCGCTTCACGCGCAGCAGCCGAGTCGCTCATCCCGCTATGAAGAGAGCATTTCATGACAGGAAACCCAGTTTGCTACCATTCGCTTTCGCCATGCGAATGAGACCTTGGCGGACTTTATTGTCGACACCTGCAAACTTACAAAAGTTCGTGATAGCCTGCGAGTGGAGCGCAATGCCCCTACCTCGAATTTTCTCGAAGCGTTGTTTCCCTAGAATTGCCCGCGCAACAATGACGACCGGCGTAAAGATACCTACCTGCCCAGAAGCCATGAAAAGTCTCGATTTCGTAGTCCGTAGCCTGCAGTGGTGAGAGCTGCTCGTCCCGGTGCGCGCCACACGGAACGCTGGGTTCTGCGTCACAAGCACTCGGCAACAGCTCGCGTGAGTTTTCGCACACGGCCTTAACCAGCGCACACTGGTGCCCGAGTTCAAGCTGAGTGAACCTATGTGTAGGAAAGCCGGTTTGTGCATTGTGCAAGACCCTAGTTATCAGATGAACGTCACCAGGAACGCCTGTTCACGAAAGCGAGAGCGTATCGAAACGACGTCTGCACCTCAAGCAAGCCCTACGCGCAGGGCATATTGCGTGTGCGGATCGGAGGCCTTCGCGAAGAGCGCGCGTCCGTCCGCCGTAGACTCGACGTGTCTATACACCAACGTGCGGACGCCTCCGCTTCTATTTGGACCGGCCACCTACGACTGTTTTCAACTTCTTCTCGTAGAATTTGACCTTGAGAGGTTCTCCCACAAATTTGGCTCGTGTCAACGCTGGGGGTCTCTTCTCCAGTACCGCACATCTTCTGGTATTGATAACAGCATTAAAGTCTCGGTTCACAAACTCCATGCGTTTCTTGCCGCCGCTTGTACTCACCAATACAAGCAGTCCCCGAGTTTTCGCCCTCCTCTTCATTTGCTGCTCTGTCAGCGCTCCATACTTTTCTATCTCCGAAGCGCTCCGCCGGATTTCCTCCATCGCGACCTTCTGAAGTGCGCAGCCCAGATCATAGTATATACGTACGATGTTCGGAAGTCGTCTATCGGTACCGCGTTGACGTGATATGCGCACTCCTTGTATGCTCTCGTCGATGGAGCAAGACGCCGGGCGTCCAAAAAAGGGAGCATGCTCGCTCCATCTACGCGATTGAACGAGGAGTGCGCACATCATTTCGTAACGGTACGGATAGATGAGATCCGAACATCGTATGTATACACTATGATCTGGGCTGCGCACTTCAGAAGGTCGCGATGGAGGAAATCCGGCGGAGCACTTCGGAGATAGAAAAGTACATTGCGCTGACTGAGCAGCAAATGGTATACAGGGCGCGAGCTCCAGGACTCCTCGCACGGGTGCGTACAGGCAGCGGCAAGAAACTCATAGAGTTCGAGAACCGGGACGCCAACGCCGTCTTCATTATAAGGATATGTGCGGTGCTGAACACGACACACCCGGAGTTGACACGAGCCAAATGTGTGGGACAGCCTCTCAGGCTGGAAGTGCACAGGGAAAAACTGAAGACGATAGCAGGGAGCCAATCAAAAAGGCTGGGAAGCGCCTGTGAGTAGGGGCATACTAGTTATACGCACTCTATCGTCTCGACGCATGCCTTTGCACGCACGAGCGAAGCTACCCCAAAGCCTCGACTCGCACATCGGATGACTGGTACAGTCGCATTTCGGCGCTAGAGCGGTGAAGTGCGCATTCTTCGAATATTGGTGCAATTGGTTGTGTGCAGGAGCAAGCATATGGCGAAGGCTGGTTTACAGCCGTTTAACATTGACACAGACGCATCTGTTGCTGGCCTCTATTGGGCTTTGCATACCAACGAACGACGCAAGCCTTTCAAATCGATTTTCGGAACGGTGTCACGAGGAATCCCAGTGCTTCCCATCTGGGCCAAATCGTGAAGTTCGATCGCCCACAACTACGACGCTGGTGCTACGTTCTCTCGCTGTTTGATGGATGGTCCCTGGATACGCGGGATCTGTTCTAGGCGCATGCGTTTGCGGTCGAGGCGCAGCGACGCCTTGCAACGCTCGCATTTGATTTCGGCTACATCGCGATAACCCTCAACACCGAGAATGTCACCGAAGAATACTCGCTGTTCCGATCCACAAGATGGGCATTCTCCGACCACAATCTGTGGATCATTTTGAAGCACGATCCCCGTCAGGAGCTGCGCGCAGGCGTATATGACGGGGGCCCCAATGAACAGATTCCAGACCGGGTTGACGTGTCGCAGCGGGGTCAGCTCGAAACTTAACCCAGCCCAGAGCAGGGCGCCGATACCAGCAGCCGGTGCGTAGATAACCGCTTGCCGCAACTTATCAACTTGACAGTCACTGTAACACACGCCAGTTTCGATGTTGCAACGAGGGCCCTGTTGTAGGGCAATCTGGGAGCCCTGCTTCCGTAAACGATCCTTGAGTGCGTCGAAATCTTCATCGCTCATTATAGGTTTGCCGTTGTAGAACGCTTGAGCGGCGTTCAGGAACCTTTGTTCGTCTCGGTTCATAAGGATGACTTGTGATCCATTCCACTGCAGGTCCTCCTTTAAAACGTTAAACTCCTCGTTGCTGAGAATCGGTTCCCCGTTGTAAAACGAATACACTGCCTCCAAGTACAGACGTTCTTTCTCGCCCAAACTGAGTTCGCGACTCGCGCCTGTTCGCGGATCAGTGCTCTTGTAGCCCTGAAGACCACCGTCGGCGTCAGCGTCTGACCCGTTGACCGACCCCTGGACCTTTTCGGTCTCTTTCTCGACAGCCGCCACGAGGCGTGGAAGCCTCTTCAGCCGCGGTCCAAAGCGCCTTGTACACGCGAATCCTCCTGAACGGCTGGTTTCTACGCGGCGTTGACGCTGAACCGCAATTAAGTTACGAGTTCCGTTGCAGCAAGCGCTTACGAACATGATATCGCGCTTTCTGGAAAGGGCGACAGACGGCGAACGCAGAACGTGAGATATTCTGAGAAGACGTCGCGCTGCGGCATGCGCGCAGATCGCGGCACGTCCCGAGACAACGTACATACTTGTCTAAAAATTGGAAGGACCTCCATGAGACACCCAGCATCGCGTACGGATGCGGCCAGCTGCGGCGTCGGGCGCCGCTTCGTGGGTCACCAGCCGCATCCGAGCCGGACACCATTGCCTCGTGCGTTACACCTCGAAATCGTTTGCACGACGAATATCGTCTCGAAATCAAGGTCTTTATGTTCGTTTGCATAGTTTGAGGATACGAGCAGGTTCCGCTCTAGTTCGGAGGCGTGCCTATCTAATGAAATAAAGTGATACACTGGGCGCCACGATGGCGTCAAGCATCGGGATTTCTCGGAAGGAAATTGCATGACATGAGATGTCGTCCGAAGCAGCATCCACGTAGCGATCAAACGCACGGAAAGATTTGAAGCAAGCGCTGCATGCACTGAACGCATTCCATCAAATTAGTGGGATCGAGTGCTTCGCTCCCAGTTATTGCAC
>Ga0078972_1015770_pt1 | contig 11446 bp, 11 predicted proteins | sample YelNatPaOPGAMG01_FD_67568 | JGI IMG/M metagenome (GOLD analysis project Ga0078972, IMG submission 67568) | Hot spring thermophilic microbial communities from Obsidian Pool, Yellowstone National Park, USA - OP-RAMG-01 (SPADES assembly) (version 2) | ecosystem: Environmental > Aquatic > Thermal...
TGAAATACAAAAATATTCAGATATAGAAGAAGTAAAGTTATTAATGACAATACCAGCAATAGGATTATTTTCGGCATTAATAATATATTCAGAGATAGGAGACATAAACAGGTTCAGCAATTCAAGAAAGCTAATATCGTATGCAGAATTAAATCCCACAACAAGGCAATCATCAGACGTAATTTATCATGGCCATATAACAAGACAGGGATCGCCTTATTTGAGGTGGATATTAACTGAGTGTATTCATATTCATTTAATAAAAGATTCCCATTCGAATTTATCAAATTATTATAGAAGGATGGTAAAAAGGATAGGAAAAAAGAAGGCAATAGTAGCATCAGCATCAAAATTGCTGAAAATAATATACTGGATATTAAAAGAAAAAAGAGAATACATTAAGAATTACGCTCAATAGAATAGCCTCGTACGAAGAGCTGGCAGAAAGTGCCGTCGATATGATTGAGGTACTCTATTGAGGAAAGGTGGAATAATCCATAATGAGGGTAAAAGCCTCGAATAGATGTTTCCCCGATTAAGAAAAAATATATAAGGCATTAATCCATTAATGCCATTCGTAATCTCTTAACATAGATGCTCTTCATTTTTCAGGAATGCCTTCCATCCATTCCGAGTATTAGGAAATCTTAGCTTTGTCTCAGTATTGTTTCCTTCTATAATTACTAGGCAATATTTTTTGTTTATATCTACACCAATCAGACTAATATTTTCACCTCCTAAGAAAGGCACATATTGAAATGGCCTTTCTTCTATTTAAAGAAGATTTATTTTAAATTATACAAATATACTAAATTTCCAAAAAAATATTTAAATATAAAAAACTCATTACAATTCAACAGTGATTTTAGATGAATTTTAATTCAAAATTTTCGGATATTTCTCAAAATATAAATGATACTTCTTTAAAAGAACTTTTGAAATTTTCTGAGGCACAGGATATTATTTCATTTGCTGGAGGTTTCCCAAATCCAAAGGCTTTCCCAATAAAGGAAGTTGAAGAAATAATTAAATATATACTTCAGAATTATGGTGCTAAATCATTGCAATATGGGTCGACTGAAGGTTTGGAGGAGCTAAGAAATCTAATTTCAAAACGTTTGAACTATAAATATCATTTTAATTCAAAAAAAGAAAACATAATAATGTTAAATGGAAGCCAGTCTGGTCTCTACTTGGTATCAAAAGTTTTCCTGAATAGGAAGGATTATGTCATAAGTGAAGCGCCAACCTATGTTGGTGCCATAGCTGCATTCAACTTGCATGATCCATTGTGGATAACTATAGACCTTGAAAACGATGGTATGAAAATAGATTTATTAGAAAGTAAGATTAAAAATTCTATAAAAGAGAGGAAAATGCCAAAATTTATCTACGTTATACCAACGTTTCAAAATCCTACAGGCATAACATGGTCTGAATCAAAAAGAAAGAATCTAATAGAAATAGCATCTAAATACGACCTTGTAATATTTGAGGATGATCCATATAGCGAAATAAGATTTTCAGGCAATCCAGTGCTTCCAATTAAATCATTTGATACTGATGATAGAGTAATTTATTTGAGTACATTTTCAAAGGTTCTTTCGCCAGGTATAAGGCTTGGATATATATTTGCTAATGATGAAATAATTAGGAAAATAGCACTTCTCAAACAGGGTGTGGATCTTTGTACTAATGTCTTTTCACAGTATCTGGCCTTGGAATATCTTAATCGTGGGATTATAGATCAACAGGTTCCAAAGATAATTGACTTATACAGGAAGAAAAGGGATCTTATGCTCGAATCCCTTGAAAAGTATATGCCACAAGGAACAGAATGGACAAAACCAGAAGGTGGTATGTTTCTATGGGTTACATTTAATAAAAATATAGATGCTAGAAAAATGATGAATATAGCATTAAAACAAAAAGTTGCATATGTTTTAGGATCTGCATTTTATCCAGATGGAAGAGGAAATAATTCAATGAGATTAAACTTTACAAATTCCAAAGATGATGACATTGTTGAAGGAATAAAGAGACTCGGAAATGTTTTGAGAGAAGAACTATCTTAGTTCCTAAATCTGAAATTATTTTTAATTCCGACTTCAATTTAAATAATTATTTGGGATTTTCTACATTACTAAAATAAAAAATATTTTTATATAGGAAATTCATAATTATTTTTATGGAAAAAACAATCAAAGGATTTGTAAAAAATATTGATGAGATTGAAGAAATGGAAATGGAAGGTGGAGCAAGAATAAGATGGTTGATCACACATAAAGACGGTGCACCTACATTTTCAATGAGATACATTACTATTGCAAAGGACAAAGAAACACCTGCACATACTCACGAATATGAGCATGAGATCTTTGTAATTAAAGGTAAAGGTGAAATTACCTTAGGTGATGAGAAAAAGCAATTGAGCGAAGGAAAATTTATATTCATACCTGGCAACATTTTTCACAAGATTCATGCTAATGATGATATGGTTGTTATTTGTGTTGTACCTATAAGAGCTGCAAGGCAAATTCTTGGGGATTGAATAAAGAAGGTATAATTTAGAAAAGTTGAAATTTACAATATAATTCTAGGAAAAAAGATCTAAGCAAAGAACTCAAAATAGTGATTATTTCTAATTAAAGGTTAAAAAGTTCAATTCTTATTTTTTATCTCAATTCTGAAAAATAAAGGATATAATTTCTTTCATTTTAGAAGAAATAGTGTTGCAAAAGTTTGTATTAAAGAAGGTTAAAGATACCTTCTTGATCGATTGCATCCAAGAAGGATTAAATAATATGGAGGATCCGGATAAAATACTTTCGGAAGCAATAAGAAAAACTGTGAAAGAATCGCTAGAAATAATTAAAAGAAAGATATTCATAATGAATAACAATGGAACTAAAAATGTAACGTATAGAAAAAATCTCCAAATATAAATGAAAGAAATGTTGTAATGATTTTATTCTCTTACCATTTCAACATACATAGACATTATAAATTGAAATTTATTAAAAAATGATTTTATTGAAAAAATAGTTTATTCAGCTAGATATAAATACATAATCCTTGACTTTGTCTTCTTTAATGTCAATTATGGCTGCTCTAAGAATTCCCTCACCGTATTCACTTCCAGGATTTATGCATAAAGTTTTTCCAATCTTAATAGCTCCTCTGGACTCGTGAATATGACCATGCAGCCCAAGCATCGGTTGATATTTTTCAATAGCAGTTCTCACGGAAATAGATCCCACTGGTACAGTAACAATACCACCCATTGGCGAGACTTCTGGTCTAAAATGTTCATCTAGCTTTGGGGCCATATCTATATTACTATTGAATGGGGGAACGTGAATAAGAAAAATGGATTTATTTAATGAAGTAATTTTTGAAGCTAAATTGTCAATTTTTTTCTCTATCTCTTTTTCTTCTATATCTCTATAACACTTCCACGGAGTTATATTGGCATTCGATATCCCTAACATTTCGTGCTCACCGTCCAGATTTACCACTTTGCCATCAGGATTAATCACAAATTCTGAATTATTTAAGAGTTTGTCGATTTCATAAGTATCGTCATTGCCAGGAATAATGAAAATTCTTCCTTTACCCTTCATTTCTGGAAGTTTCTCTTCAATAAGATTTAACCAGTTTTGAACTCTATCCACCATCAAATCAATTAATACTTTTTGGAGCTTCTCAGGGTTATTAATCAAATTATCCCATTCACTTTTGTCTGTAACAAAGCCGTAATATCCTGCATTTGCAATTTTTGAGAGCAGATTTCCTAAATTTGTCTCATCAATTTCAATATTCTGGTTCAAAAAAGTAGCCTTATAACGATGATTTTCGACTCTAAAGATTGGTACAACAGCTTTTCCTGTTAAATCTCCACCATATACCAAGTAATCAGCTTTATATATTCTATACGCATTCAGAAACTTTCGGAAGGTAATCTCCGATGCGTGAATATCGGATGCAAATAATATTCGAATCTTCATAAAGGCGGAACCTCTTTGAAGGAATATTCCAAAGGTAAACCTTTTGCTTTTCTATAATAATGTGCAATAATGTATATGACGAGTCCTACTATGTAAATAGAGAAAGTATAAACTATAGATATGGGATCTATTACTCCTCCAAATGTAGGCACAAAGCTTGAAACAATTGCAAATAGTGAACTACCTAACGCTAAAACACCAATAATTGAAAGCACAGGAATTTTCCAAACCTTCTTTTTAATGAAGTCTGGTGCGTTTTCAAAGATTTCCTTCTTTTTGAAGGGGAAGAATATTGCAATTGCTCCCACAACTGCAAATGGTATCAGCATTAGATCAGCCGTATATAGAAGGTACTCAAATGCAGGCGTATATATATATAATAACCCAGTAATAACTGCTAGGATTGTAATAAATATTGAAGAAGTATAAGGTGAACCTGTTTTACTTACTTTTGCAAACCATGACGGCAATATTCTATCAAATGAGTAAGCAAATATACTTCTTGTGCTTACAAACAAATACGAGGACATAGCAGCAAACATAGCAATCACGAAACCCAAAATTACTATGAAACCAATAACAGGATTCCAAAACATCCACAAAACAGTCGTGAAAGGTATAAATGGTAATTTCCACGCTGGATCACCTGTTTGAGAAATCATAGCTATTGTTTGAATGAATCCAAAACCAAATGCATAGTATGTAGAAGCATATATTGCAACAATAATTACTCCTAATAAAATTGTAGATATTACTATGCTAAGAAAGGCAGATTTTTGCACGTTTTTCAGCTCTCCACCATAATATGCAGAAAAAGTGATGCCTTCATATTCCAAAAAGGTATACACAGTTGAAAATAAAGTTGCACTAGCTAGAGTTACCATTGGGTAACCTCTTGAGGATCCTAGACTTATCAGATTGTTATAGTTCATTCCAGAATATTTATTGAAATTGTTTATGAACGTTGTATTTGCAAGAACTAAATTCGATATTATATATATAATAATTGTTATTAATGCAAATATGAAAAGGCTTAATATTACCCTTCCCAAAAGTTTAGGTCTACGAGTAAAAATGAATCCTAAAATAATAACCCATATAACTATTGTTAGGGCGATTACTATTGAGCTGTTGAAAACTTGAGATACAGAAAAATAAACCGAATTTCCCGTAATTAGTCCGAGAATGTAAAAAGCAGGTCCTAGCGCATATTTAAAAGCCCATACAACATCCGCACCAATTATAATTACATTTGAAAAAACTATTCCTAAGTTCAAAATAAATCCAACAGCAGGATGAAGTGATCTACTCATCCAGATATAGTCTCCACCAGATCTTGGCATAATGACAGTGAAATAGAAATATAGAAACGATATAGGTAGATTTAGTATCATACCAATCAATGCCGATATAGCTAGATTTGCGCCTGGAAATAGAGCAGCACCCCACATTACGTTTAAAATGGCATAGAAAAATCCAGCTCCCATAATATTTATAGCCAAAGCATGACTACCACTTATTTCACGCATCAACCCAGAACTTCTGCGGACATAGATTCCTTGATTTCCTTGCTCCATGATATCTTATATTAGTTTTGAACTATTTAAATATTACCATAAAATAGTGAATTAAATTGCTAAAGAAAATAAAAATTCATAAAACATTTCGTCAAAGGTATGATAATAAAAATAAAACTAAAATTACATAAACAAGGTTAAATATATATCCACACAAAAAATTCATAAAAAATAGTTCTAGATTAATTTTTTTTAAAGATTCAATTTCCAATTCCTGTAAACTTACGTTTACCTTTTTATAATGGGTAATAAAACATAAGAAGGGTATTTATTATTATGATAAATTCTTTGTGTAGCCTTTTTTAATTTCTTATATGATTTTATAGATTCTCCAGTATTAGGATTTCTATTATATTTTGGAAAACAACTACTAGAAATATCTATTCTTATTTTATGTCCTTTTTTAAAAAGATTACTTATTGCCCATAAATCAACATTACATTCTGTAATTTCATTTGGTTTTAACGGAATGAACTTTTCAAGTCCGAATCTATATCCACATCTAATTATATTTTCTGTTAAATGCATAGAATATCCTGTTGAAAAAACATCTGTTAATTGAACCCAAAAATCAGTATCTATTGCATCAGATGAAACATAAAGTCTCATTTTTATAGGACCTGTTACCTCTATTTCTTCTTTTAAAACATCGGTTTGATATACAAGTACATCCTTCCTTCTTTCCAGAGAACTTTGATCAAATGGCCCCTCTGCCGAAATATCATTAGGATCTAAAATGCATCTTACAGGGTCTGAAGGATCATAAATATATTGATCGTAAGGTTCATCATCAGGAATTTTGATATTTAAGGTACCATCACCTTCTGATGAATTAGCTTTTCCATTACTGTGAATATAATATGGGATATATTTAGTATTTTCAATAGGAAATGTTTTTTCTTTTCTCCATTTATTTTCTCCCATAACAAATATTTCTACAGGTAAATCATTATCTATTCCATTATTAATACCTTTTAAAAATCTATCAAACCAGTCTAGTTCTATTTTCCGTAAATCTATTATTGCAGAATTTCCAAAATCTATATCCCCTATTTTTTGTGATCTATTTACTTTATGTTGCCAAGGTCCAATAATTAATTTTTGATAATTTTTTTGATCTAAGCTAATGTTATTAGATATTGTTGAAAAATTTATATAAGTTCCAATTAAATCATCATCATACCATCCAGATATATGTAAGACAGGAATATGAATATTTTTTAGTTTATCTTGATAAAAAGTTTCTTTCCAAAATTCATCAGATGAGCTATGGTTTAGCCAATCTTTCCATATAGAAGATTTCCATCCAAATTTTCTGTCTATTGTACTTAATGGCAAATGCCAAAGTAAATTCTGTGTATCATAAATTTCAGATGGTAGATTAGTTTTTCCTTCTATGATTGCCATCCATTCAGCCATTGGTAAAACCAAAGCACCATTTTGATAAGGAACATTAATTATAGGATCTGGAAGAGCTACAATACTTATCATTGTTTTTAAACCAGGAGGATTTAATACAGCTGTGGCCCATTGGTTCCAGGCAGAATAGGAAGCGCCTATTGTACCAATATTTCCATCGGACCATTTCTGATGTAAAATCCATTTAATAGTATCGTAACCATCATAATTATCATTATGAAATGGATTGAATTTTCCTTCAGAATTATTTTTTCCACGACAATCTTGAATTATATATACATACCCATGTTTTGCGAAAAATTTTGCCTCATCATCTAATCTTTTAAAATGACCCTCTATAGTTGAATATGGTGTTCTTGTAAGAATTACAGGAAATTTAAATTTACTTTCAGGTCTATAAATATAAGATGATAACTTAACCCCATCTCTCATAATCTGCTTTACATCAAATTCTTGAATAATTTCATAATTTTCCAGATTCATAATCTTAAATAAACAAATAGCCATATATTAAATTTTACGCTAAAAAATTATAAAATTTATAATATTATTTATCTATATAAAACCAATCTCTGTTTCTGTCTTTAAAATCCTTTTTTTCTTGTTCAGTGGTTGGTTTTATAATAAATTCACAGAAATTATCTCCATCTGGTACTGTTTTTAAATGGACTAATTTATAATCAGGGTTGTAAGCCATATATTTTGCAACATCAACATAACAATATAATCTTCCTAGTTTATCTCCCTTTTGTTCATGCCAAGTTTTGGCTAATACACATCCATATGCAAATAAATGAGTTTCATCTTTAACTTTTTTCTCTTCTACTTTATCGTGCATACCGTATAATGGAACTCCGTAATATCTTCCTAAATCAAAATTTTCTGGGGTTAATGGTAATTTCATGTTTTTGACTTCTTCTTTTGTTTTTTCTCCTATTTTTATACCATAATTTTTAATGGCTTTTTGAATAAGTTTCATGCCCTTTTCTTCTCCAAGTTCATTAATAATTTCTTCAGCATATGCTAAATGCAGCAATGCAATTCTTCTACTAGTAATTGCTATTTCATTTTTTGCTTCCTCAATTGAAACACATTCTTTATTCATTTTTTCACCTCATTATTTTTCATAAATTAAATCTTTTATTATTTTTAAATTTTTTGGAGTTTCTATTATTATGTCTGAATCTACTTTAGTCTGGCATGCAAGAGTTACTTTCCCATTAATTCTTAAAGTACAATTTGCACACACACCATTTCTACAAGCAGAATGACTAAAATATGATATAGTTCCGTCTAAATTTTCATAAATATAATCTAATACATCTAGAACACTCATGCCCTCCTCTATAGGTACTTTATAATCAAGGTAAAAAAGATTTTTGTCTTTATCAGGGTCAAATCTTTGTATTTTTACATTAATTATTTTATTTACCATATTAATCACCTCTAATGTGATCCTGGAGTATCTGAATGAGATTTCATAAGAATTTTCATCATATCAAAATAAGGAAATATCAATCTAGGCGGAAATAATCTTTTTAATATTACAGGTCTTTCTAATAATTTTATATCCTTATCATTCACAAAAATTATCTCTTTTAACCAATTTATGTTATCTGTATATGGAAAATCTTCACGATAATGAACTCCACGACTTTCTTTTCTATATAAAGCTGCTTTTGCGGACAATTCTAATACTGTTATCATGTTTTCAATTTCAAAATAACTTATAAGACTTTTATTGTATTTTTTAGAATCGGACTCTATATATATTTTATTAAAATCGTAATTTTTGATTTTATTTATAAAATTAATAAACTCCTGTATTCCTGAAGAATTTCTAATTGGACCCATTTTTTCCCAAGACATATTTTGTATATCCTTTAATATTGTTGATGTTCTTATTCCATCTCTCCTTTTAAGTAAATCATTTATTTTATTTTTAAATCTTTGTAACTGAAATTCATTTAAACTATTAAAATTATTTTTTAATGCATATTCTGATGCATAATAACCTGCAATTTTTCCTTCAACTAGAGTTTCAGTTGTAGCAGCAGCTACTCTATTTGCACCAAATAAACTCATTGTTGCTTCTCCAACTGCATAAAGTCCAGGAACCGTAGATGAACATTTTTCATCAATTACTATTCCTCCTTCAAAATACTCTGCACCCGGTCCTACTTCTAAATATTTACCATTTAAAATTAAATTTCTTAATTCAGAAAAATCAACGCCTTTATATTTCCAATTGGGATAATATTTACCGACTTCTTTTTCAATTTGATCTAGTTTATTTTTATCTATAGGAAAATAAATTCCACCATGCAAAGAACCTCTACCTTCTTTTATTTCTTTATAACTTATATTTGAAATAAAACACTTATTCCATTCAGTTGTAGAACCAATTTTTACAATTTCTTCATCATAGTTTTGGAAAATATTTTCTTCATTGGAATTTAATAATTTTCCATCAATAATTATATGTAGAATATATGTATATATATTTCCTTTCCACATTGGTGGCCAATATAATATGTTAGCACAAAATGTTACAAATTCCATATTTCCTAAATATGCTCCAGCCCTAAAGGCAATAGCCTGCCCATCACCGGTTAAATCTAAAGACCCTGCATTAAATTTGTAGGCCTTATGCCACCCACCTGTTGCAATAATTATACTTTTTGCTTTTATAATTAAAAATTCCCCAGTTAGAATATTAAATGCTATTCCACCTGAAATTTTTCCTTCATTAGTTAATAATTCTACCAACATTACATTATCTAAAAATTTTACACCAATATTTTTTGCCTCCTTAAATAATGTATAAGTTATATTAATTCCATCTGTATCAATAGCTCTTTCTTCTGTATAATCTATCTTTAATCCTAGATCCAATAATTCTTTAATTACTATAGGCGCATTTTCTACATATAATTCAACCAAATCTTGGTTATTTAAATAAAAACCTTGGGTAACTATATCATTAAAGAATTTGTCTTTACTATCTGTTGGTACGCCTGGAAAACCTAAATTATGTAAACTTTTACCATCTAACGTTAGATCTGCACCTGCTATGGGGGTAGCACCGCTTTTATATACTTGACCCTTGCTAATCAACATCACATCCAAATTTTTTCTTTTTGCTTCTAAAGCAGCCATTAATCCTCCACCACCCCCTCCTACCACCAAAACATCTGTTTCAATAACTTCTGAAAAAAAATCTTTTTCTACCATCTAAATCACCATTATTTTTTATGGTAAAAAAATTCAATATTTAAATATTTCGAGAATATAGTCCAACAAAAAACCTTAGAAAATTATTTAAAATGGACATTTTAAGTTTATAGTGTCCATATTTTTGTGTAAAGGTCAAGGATACCTCATATCAAAGGTCCTCATTATATCATCTTTATATACATTGAATCCAAGGATGGTCCTTCCACTGAATTTATCATTTTCTTCAAATAAATAAAAGTAGAACATTTACATATTATTCCTAGACAATTTTTCAAATATTTCATCAATTTTTTCTGATAATTTATTCGTTTCAATTTCATATTTATTACATTTCTTTTGGCAATCATCAATAGTATATTTTCCTTTATTTTTACCAGTTGTATTTTGGAAACCAAAAAAATTTATTTCAGTTGAAGGAACTAACCACATTTTTTCCTCTTTATTTTTTTCTGTATAAAAAATAAAATAATAATTATCTCTTTCTTCCACCTTTAACCCTGCAAATCTATATGGATATTTTGCTTCTGAACTCCTACTTTTTATTTGTAATTCTAAATAATAAGACTTTTTATTAATTAATTTTCTTATAATAAGGTCTATTCCTTTAATATCCATAATTGGTCTATAAATATCATAATTCTCATTGTCTAGTTCATTTAATAAAATTCCTAAAACCTTTAATTCCGTAATTTCCCCTTTAATTTTAGAATTATTCATAAATAGTTATAAACTTTCAATATAAAAATATTTTTCATTGTCAATATTCATATGGCATTATAAATAATTTCATACATATATATGAATATCATTTACAATCCTCAACATTTAGCGAGTGATGTTAAAATCAATAGAATTTTTAATTAAAACTTTATAATTTCAATAATTTCCTTGATTTTTTCTGCGATCTTTCTCCCTCTTTCCGTTAAATACACAAGATTTCTAGCAGGATAAATAGAATTATCTATTCTAGTGTTTATTAATCCTAATTCCTTGCCTTTTTCAATACTTGCATAAAGCTGATGAACAGGAATTTCAGCATTATTAATTATATCGGTTATCTGCTTTTCTCCATTTTCTAAAAGATAAACAAGTAATCTTAAAAAACCTGACTGCTTTTCAAGAACCTTTAATACATCCATATGATTTTGTATTAAAGAACAATATTTAACTATTTCTTATTGAGCAATAAGAAATTATTTATACCCA
>Ga0078972_1013349_pt1 | contig 11444 bp, 10 predicted proteins | sample YelNatPaOPGAMG01_FD_67568 | JGI IMG/M metagenome (GOLD analysis project Ga0078972, IMG submission 67568) | Hot spring thermophilic microbial communities from Obsidian Pool, Yellowstone National Park, USA - OP-RAMG-01 (SPADES assembly) (version 2) | ecosystem: Environmental > Aquatic > Thermal...
GTAGCTAAATGTAACTTTCACATCAGAAAGTCCGTACAAAGAAAGTGTGTTTATCTTAGTGGCGTAAGGTATTGCCGAAAGAGCACTTTCAAGAGGTATAGTCACTTGCTTTTCTACCTCTTTTGCAGAGTGTCCAGCGTATATAGCGGTAATTTCTACTACTACTGGAGAGTAATCAGGAAATGGTTCTACATCAAGCTTTTTAAGGCCAAATATAGAAAATATAAAAAGCAGAACAGTTATAAATATAAACACTATTTTATTTTGTAAAACAAAATTTATAAACGACCTCATAGGTTTACTCTCCTCCTATAGAACCCTTTATCAAAAGACTTCCGGAGGCCACTATGCTATCACCTTCGTTAAGGCCGCTCTTTATATACGCTGTGCCATCTTTTACTTGATATACTTTTACTTCTGTTTTTTTATACTTTCCATTTTCATACTTTAAAACATAAAACTTGTTGTTGTCAAATATTAAAGCGCTTTGAGGTATTGCTATTGCGCTTACAGAATTTGGCATGATCTTTACGTTTACAAACATATTTGGTTTTAGGAAGTTTTGTATGTTTTGAACATTTATATAAACCTTGTAAGTTCTTGTGTTTGGATCTACTATATCCCCTACATAAAATACCTTACCTTTAAAATCAACTCCTGGATAAGAAGATGTTGTGATATCCACTTCTTGACCTGGTTTTATAAACCTTATATCTTTGCTAAAAGCATCTGCTTCTACCATCACATGGGATGTATCTACTATCGTAGCAAGCGGTGTATAAGGATCTACAATGATTTTTTCACCAGGGTGTATGTTTAATTTTGCTACAACCCCATCGGCTGGACTTGTAATATATTTTGTCATTACGTAAGAACCACCACCTTTTAAGCCTATTATACGCATTTGGGCATAGTATCCATCCATGAGGGCTTTTGAAGATTGCAAGTTTGCCAAAGCGTTATCAAGATCAAACTTTGACATAGAACCAATAGTGTAAAGCTTTTTAGTAAGCTCGTAAGTTTTTTTAGCAAGCTCGTATTGGGCTTTTGCTTGAAGATAATTTGAATATAGGTTAGCCACATCAGCAGATTTTACCAAGAAAAGAGGTTGTCCTATATGGACATTTTGACCTATATTTACAAGCACCCTTTCTATGACACCGTTTACAGATGAAGTGACGTTTACGACCCCATTTGGAGAGGATTTTACAGTGCCTGGGAGTTTTAGGCTTTTAGTAAAGGTGGAAACTTTTACTTTTACTATTTTTATATTGTTTGTCTCTGGGGATTTCGCTTCATTTTGATTGGTAGTGTTAGTATTTGAATTGTTGCAACTAGTAAAAGCCAAACAAACCAAACCAGATAACAAAGCACCTTTAAAAATACCTTTGAAAATCTTAGTCTTCATAAGCTACCCCTACTATAAAAATCTAAAAGCGTTCTATTTAACATAAGTTGATACAAAGCGCTTCTGTAACTTGCCATAAAATCTTTATAAGTTCTTTCTGCATCTAACAAATCTAATACTGATATACCTCTTAAAGCAAAAGATTTTTGAGATATATCTAAGATTTTTTCAATTTCTTTCTTTTTCTCCACGTAAGCTCTAAAGGTTTTTTGTGCGCTCAAAAAGTTTTGATAAGCTTGATAAGTTTGTGTTTTAGCTGTATCTTCTAAGTTTTTTAGCATCAGTTTATCTTGTTTTATGCTGTAGGCTGCGTTTAGTATACCCCCTACGTTTCTATCAAATATAGGAAGTGGGAAACTAAGACCTGCGCCTATCATAAAAGGATATCTTCTACCTGCTGAGTCTATTCCCACCGTATCTATTTCAAAGTTAAAGGTTAAATCTGGTATATTTTGAGCTTTTTGGAATTTTAAGTTGTAAAGATCTGATTGAAGTTGATATCTTGCCGCTTTTATGTCAAATCTATTTAAAGCGAGCTCTTCGTATTTTTTTAAGTCTATTTTTTGATCTAACAAAAATGCTACCGGATAACCAGCTTTTAATTGTATAGGTTTTTTTATTCTCATTAGGGTTTTTAACTGCTTTAAATCGTTTTGATATTGAGACTGAGCTTGATATACAGCACTCTGAAGGTTTACTTTGTAAACAGACAATTTAAAATAATCAAGACTTGATATAAAACCATAATCTCTTTGATATTTTGCAATCTTTAAAACTTTTTCATAGTTGTCAAGGTCATCTTTTGCTTGCCTTAAAGCTATTTTGTCTATGATCACTTGATAATATAGACTCATAAATCCAATTAGAAGATTTCTTACATTGTCATCGTGGGTGAACATATAAGATTTGTAAAGAGCGTAGTTTAGCTTCATGTTTAGGCTTCTTTTGCCACCCATTCTGAAAAGCTTAGCTATACCTATATTTGATGTAGAATCTCTACTTCTTAACTCTCCATTTCTTATTTCGTGTTGTACGCTTGACATGTATATACTTGGATTTGTATGGGCTTTTGATTCAAGGTAGTTTGCGTAAGCTTTATCTATGTTGTATTTATCTATTAATACGTTGTAGTTGTTGTGTATAAAGATAGAAACCGCTTGAGCCGGTGTTAGCTCTAATGGTTTTTCTTCTGAGAATGAAGTTTTTGATATTAAAAGCCCATATACCAAGAAACCAAAAACAACGTTTTTTACTTTATCTAATCTCATACATATATTCTGCCATAACATTGTTAATTTTTTATGAAATATATATATCTTTATATTGATATAAATCAGGTATTTTAAAGCTTTTATTTATTACTTTTATTGGATGGCTTGTGAAAGTGTTTTGTATGAATTTAAAACAAACGCTATTACTTACTTTTATAAAGATTTGGAAAACATACTTAGATTAGATATATTTGTATGGTTTCCTATGGATTATGGATTTCTTGGTATATATGAGTCTAAAGGTGTTGATGCGGAACTGATAGTAAGAAAAGATGGTAGCATAGATATAAATTTTAAAGATAGTGATAAAGCTTGCTGCTATAAAGGTATGTGTAAAAATATATCTGAGCTTTTGGAGTTTTTAGAAGAGATATCAAACTATTGGGGGTTTGGTGGTTTGTTTTAAAGGTTTTCCAATATTTCTTCTTTCGTGGTAGAAGCAGCACCTATTTTTGATACTACTATACCAGCTGCAGTGTTTGCTATCTCGCAAGCCTCGTTAGTTTTTGCACCAGCTAGAAGCGATGCCGTTAAAACCGCTATAAAAGTATCACCAGCACCAGTAACGTCATAAACTTCTTTGGCTTTTGCGCTGTAAGTATGAATAGCATCATCTTCAAAAAAAGCTACACCTTTTGGTCCAAGGGTTATAGCTAAATATGTTAGGTTTAGCTCAGTTTTTAGGCTTTTACCAAGAGTTATTATATCCTCTTCATTTAACATAGCTTTAGCTTCTTTTTCGTTTGGGGTTAGTAAGGTGGCATTGTGGTAAAAGTGTTTGTGGAAAGGTTTTGGATCTGCTGCTACAAAAGAATAAGTTTTTGTTAAAGACTCTACAAGGTCTTTTGTGATAAGTCCTTTAGCATAATCAGAAACTATGATACCGTCAATATCTTTTGGAAGCTTATCTAAAATTTGCTTAAAATCTAAAAAAGGAGATTTGTCTTCCCAATCTATCCTTATAAGCTGTTGATGAGAGGCTATTATGCGGGTTTTTTGGGTGGTGGGTTTATCTGAGATAATGTTTAGGTTTTCTATGTTTAATTCTTTTAATTTTTTTGACATTGTTATATTTGCGTTATCGTTGCCCACCACACCGCATAGGTATGTGTTTACTCCTAAATGCGATAAGTTGGAAGCCACATTGGCAGCCCCACCTAATCTGTATTCTTCTGATAATACTTCTACCACCGGCACCGGCGCTTCTGGAGATATTCTTTCAACGTTGCCAAAAAGATAATGATCAAGCATTACATCGCCTATTACGGCTATTTTTAGGCTTTTAAAAGCATCTAAAATTTCTGATGCTCTTTTTTTATCAAGACTCATCTTTTTCTATGAACTCTTCGTGCAGGGCTCTAACAGCTAACTCTGTATACTTTTCATCTATAAGACAAGATATCTTTATCTCGGATGTGGATATGGCTTTTATATTTATGTTGTTTGCGGCAAGCACTTCAAACATACGTCCAGCTATACCGTAAGCGCTTTTCATACCTATGCCTACTACAGATATCTTAGCCACGTTATCATCTCTTAATACGCCTCTTGCATTTAATTGCTGAGCTATTTTTTTGGTGATTTCTTCTGCTTTGTGGGCGTCGTTTTTGTTTACTGTAAAAGACATATCTGTAAATCCGTCCACGGAGACATTCTGAACGATCATATCTACTACTATGTGAGACTCCCCTAAACTCTTAAAAATCTCAGCGGCTATGCCAGGTTTATCTGGGATATGGGTGATGGTAAAACGAGATTCATTTACATCGGCAGTTATAGCTCTTACGGCTTTTTTCTCCATAATTTCTTCCTCCGGTACTATCCAAGTGCCTTCAGTCTCTTCAAAAGAAGATCTAACATGTATGCGAGAACCAAGTTTGGCGGCAAACTCAACGCTTTTTATCTGCATCACCTTAGCACCCAAAGATGCCATCTCAAGCATCTCTTCGTAGGATATATGATCTATCTTCTTAGCATGCTTTACTATGCGTGGGTCTGTGGTATAAACGCCGTTGACGTCTGTGTATATCTCACAATCAGCTTTTAGATATCCAGCTAAAGCTACAGCTGTGGTATCTGATCCGCCTCTTCCTAAGGTGGTTATATCTCCATGCTCGTCTATGCCTTGAAAACCAGCCACTATCGGTATTGTATCTTTTTCTAAAAGCTCAAAAATCTTTTTTGTGTTTATGTTTTTGATGCTGGCTTTAAAATGCACATCGTCTGTCTGTATGGGTATTTGCCAACCACACAGACTAACAGCATCGTATCCTTTTTTTATAAGCATAAGAGCAAAAAGGGCTATAGCTTGCTGTTCACCGGTGGATATAAGCTGATCTAATTCTCTATAACTTGGATGCTCTTCTATGGCTTTTGCCAGCTTTATAAGCCTTTCTGTCTCACCAGACATAGCTGATGACACTACCACAGGCTTGTAGCCTCTTTTTATAGCGTTTATAACCTTGTTGGCGGCATTTTCTATACGCTCTATTGAACCTACAGAAGTGCCACCGAACTTTTGCACCAGTATCATAGTATTACCTGTTTCATAGAAATAATCTGTGGTATTCTCTTTAGTTTTTCTAACACCTCATCGCTTACTTTTGAATCTAAATTAAGCACTCCTAAAGCAATACCGCCTTTTTTCTCTCTACCAAGCCTAAAGCCAGCTATATTGACATTGGCTTGACCTAAGATAGAGCCTATGGTGCCTATTACACCAGGTGCGTCTTTGTTTTCAAATACAAGCATAACACCTTCTGGTTCTACGTCCACATAAAATCTATCTATTTGAAGTATGCGAGGGATTTGATCTTCTATGAGACTTCCAGCCACGACTTTCTCTTGTACATCTCCATATACTACAATCCTTATATAATGTTTAAAATCCTTTGACTCTTCGTTGGATACTTCTTCTACTTCTATGCCGTAATCTTTTGCAAGGTAAGTAGCGTTGATGATATTTATAGGATAATCTGTTATGCTTTTTAAAAGTCCTTTTAACGCAGCAGCTACTACAGGTTTTGAGTTTTTAGCCAGATCTCCAAACACTTCTATTTTTACCTTCTTTATGCCGTCTGTACTAAGCTGAGCTACAAAAGTCCCCATATTTTCAGCTAAATCAAGGTGCGGTTTTATAAGCGTTATCACAGATATATCTGGGAAAGGTGCATTTACTACATAATCTACAGGCTGACCCTTAAGGGCTTTTGTTACCTGCTGAGCTATTATGATACCAACGTTTTCTTGAGATTCGTATGTGTTTGCTCCTATGTGAGCGCTCAAAGATACGTTTTTACACTCTTTAAAGGCGTCTACAAGTTCTTTTGGAGGTGGTTCTTTACTAAAAACGTCTATACCAGCTCCGTATAGTTTTCCGCTTTTAAGAGCTTCTACAAGATCCCATTCTACTATGATACCACCTCTTGCACAGTTTACAACAATAGCACCATCTTTCATCTTAGCTATGCGTTCTTTATTTATCATGCCTTTTGTTTCATGGGTTAGTGGTGTATGGATGGTGATAACGTCCGAGATCCCAAGCATTTCATCTAAGCTATCGTATAACTTCACACCCAATCTATCGCCTTTTTCTCTTGGTATATAAGGATCATAGGCAACTACCTTCATTCCAAAGGCTTTTGCCCTTATGGCCACTTGAGAACCTATATTTCCTAAACCTATTATACCTAATGTTTTTCCGAAAAGCTCAATACCCATAAAACTATGCCTTTCCCATCTATAGTCCATTATGGTGTTGTGGGTTTTGTGTATAGTTCTGATGATATTTATCATATGTCCTATGGTGAGCTCTGTGGCGCCTATGGTGTTTGCTCCAGGCGTATTACATACCAAAATACCTTTTTTAGAAGCGGTTTCTATATCTACGTTATCAACACCTACCCCTGCTCTTCCTATAACTTTTAGATTTGTAGCCTTTTCTAAGAGCTCTGTGGTGATGGGGGTCCTACTTCTTGTTACTATTGCATCGTAGTTTCCCACTATTTCTAAAAGCTCTTCAAACTTGATTTCCGGATAATAATCAACTTCAAATTCTTTCTTAAGAATCTCTACGCCCTTTGGAGATATTGGATCTGTGATTAAAACTTTCATACAAACCTCCACAATCAAATTTAGAATATATATTATACCATATAAAGCCTTTGTTAAAAGCTAAAAACTAAGTAGTTTAAGGTAAATCAAGAAGGGATTGCACAGCTTCTTCAAGCCTTCCTAATATCTCATCGTAAGAAAACTCGTAATCTAAAAGAGGCCATCCATACCTTACAACGACCTTTTTGGGTTTTGGAAATATATCACCTATCTTCATCGCCTCGTAAGACCCTTTTATAGCCGTTGGGACAATAGGTACTTTAAGCTCTTTGCTAAGTATAGCTGCACCTTTTTTGAAAGGAAGGAGCTTGCCATCCCTTGTTCTTGCACCTTCTGGGAAAATGACTAAATTTTTATTGCTTTTTAAAACGCTTGCAGACTTCAAAAGTGTGTCTTTTACATTTGATTGGGTATCTACTGGTATCACATGAAAATACTTTGCTATAAGCTCGCCCATTTCCCCTTCAAAATACTCCTTAGCCCCTAAAAAGTATGTATCTTTTACAATATCTTTTGACAAAGAAGCTGCTATCAAAAATCCGTCCAAGTAGCTTGCGTGGTTTGGAGCTATTATAAAAGGTTTTTCTTTGGGGAGGTTTGGAAGGCCTTCCACTTGAAACCTAAAATACAGTTTAAATAAAAACTTAAGAATATTAGAACCATATACTATAACATCATCTTTGTAATCAAGGGTATTGAGGGGTACTGTATTTTGTAGTATCTCGTGCCAGTTTACTTCTTTTATCTCTTTTGTTTGGGCGTTTGATACCAAGTTCATAAGCTGTTCTACGGATAGATACTTTGAAAGTTCTTTTTCTGAAAGGCTTATATCAAAGGTTTTTTCTAAAAAGCTCAAAAGCTCCACCTTATCAAGAGAATCTAAACCAAGATCTATCTCTATGTGATCTTTTGGTGAGATATTTTGTTTGTATTTTCTAAGATAATCAAGAAGCGTTGCCTCTTGTTCTGTCATGATACCAACGGCGGCTTTTTTCTCATCTGTGATATTTTTATCTTGGGGTTCTGGCCGATGCCGAGATGAGGTTTGCTTGATAAGTTCTTGGTCTGAGGCTTTTAGTAAAAACCTTCTTATTTTACCAAGCCTTGTTTTAGGGAGTTCTTCTTCTCTTATGCTAAAATCAGTAATTCTTTTGGAAGGAGGGAGTTTTTGATTTACCTTATCTATCACCTCCCAGGTTAGATATTCTCTAAGATTTACTATGCCCATTTGCTTTGCTATTTCAAAATCTGGGACTATGATAGCATGAAGCTGACCGTTTTTTTCTATCAGTGCTGTCTCTTTCACCACTTTGCTCTCTAAGAGGATAAGATTTTCTATCTCCTCTGGTATGACCTTTTTGCCGTTTTCGAGCACTATCAGTTCTTTTTTCCTACCTACTATGTAAAGATAACCGTCTTCATCTAAGTAACCTATGTCACCGGTATAAAACCATCCATCTTTTATAGCTTCATTTGTAAGATCAGGCCTTTGCCAGTAACCTTTCATAACATTTTTTCCTTTTACCAAAACCTCGCCATCTTCTGCTATTTTCACTTCTACCCCAGGAATAGGTTTTCCAACAGAACCTATTTTTATACTACCTGGTACATTGAAGCTTACTATGGGAGATGTCTCAGTAAGACCATAGCCTTCCAATACATCAAACCCAAGCATATAAAGATCATGTGCTATATTTGGATCTAATTTAGCCCCGCCACTTATAAAATATTTGAGATTACCTCCAAAGCTTTTGTGAACTTTTTTAAAAATAATCTTACCAAGCTTTGGGCTTCCCAAAAAATCCACCAAAGAGAACATAGTTTTTGCATGAGGAAGGTTGTTGATTTCTCCAAATATCCTATCGTGAAGTATCTTATAAAGCTTTGGAACACCTATTAGCGCTGTGACTTTGTTTGCAACGATTAAATTTATAAGCGAACTAGAAGAAAGGTTTTCGTTAAATATAATAGTTGCTCCAAGATAAATAGGCACCAGTAAAGATACCATGAGAGGATAAGCGTGATGAAAAGGCAATAGTGCTATGGTGATGTCTTTTGAAGAGGCTATATTTTCTTTTGATATGGCTTCTACGTTTGAATATATGTTTCCAAAGGTTAGCATCACCCCTTTTGGCTCTCCGGTGGTACCAGAAGTATAAAGAATGAAAGCTATATCCTCAGATATGTTTGTGACGGGAGGTTTTGGGTCTTGAAAAGGTATAAAATCCTCTATATCGATAGCTTCTAATCTGTATTTGTGCCTTTTTACAGCCATTGCAAAGGTATTTTTTAAATCAGGCGATACAAAAGCGTAAGTTGGCCTTGCGTCTTTTAGTATAAAAGCTATCTCGTCCACAGATGCCATGTGGTCTATAGGCACCGCAATTCCCCCTCTTCTCCATATGCCAAACAACGCATAAGCCCATTCTGGCCTGTTCTCAGAGAATATAACGACCCTGTCCCCTGGTATTATATCTATGGCTGCGCTGTAAAACTCTGCTTTGTCTATTAACTCTTTGTAAAATATGTTTTTACCTTTGTATATAAAAGCGGTTTTATCGTAAAATCTTAAAAACATCGTTCTACCACAAATCCATGCCAATCGTTTTTTGTAGTTTGTTTTAGGATTTTAAGATTAAGATTTTTTAGCATATATTTTATAATCTGTTCTTCTTGCTTGTAGATACCTGACAAAATGATATATCGGTTGAATAGCTTATCAAGATTAAAAAGCTCTTTCTCAAAAATGTGTATCTCTAAGTTTGCCAACACCACATCGTAAATTCCTACAAAATAATCGTAAAAATATTCATCCTTTATATGTTTTAATTTGTTGGAGCTATCTTCAAATCTTCTTATAAGAAGATCTTCTAAAGATGCCACTTCAAAGTGTATATCTTCAATGTGGTTGTTTTTTGCATTTTCTACAGCTTCTTTTACAGCTATGGGGTCTATATCTACGCCTTTTACATAGTGTTTGCTAAGGTGTTTGCTGGCAATTGTAAGTATACCGCTACCACATCCTACATCCAACACGCTGTCGTAAGCTCCTACAAAATCTTTCATCAAAGATAGCATAATCTTTGTGCTCTCGTGAAGTCCTGTGCCAAAGGCCATACCTTTTTTAATTTTTATTGGTATAGCGTAAGATGGCACTATTACAAAAATATCTTCTTTTATAGGTTCTATCTCACCAAATTCGAATTCATCGTAGTTTATCTTTTTTGTCTCTATTGGTTCTATGCCATCTATCTTTTTGTCTGTTGATATTTTCCATATATTTTCTTTTTTTTCTAAAATCTCAAAACCAAAAGCCTCCTCTACAAGTAAATCCTCTAAAAGCTCTTTATCTATTTCGTATATAAAAATTTGATATTCCATATAAACATTATAAATAAAAATTATGTTTAAACTTTAAACTTCTAAAAGTATCATAGCTTTTTTGAAAGTCTGAACAATACACCCCTTAGCGTAGTGTAAAAGATTGGAAGTACAAGAAGCGAAAGAAATATACCTATAAAAAGCCCACCCATAACAGATATTGCCATATTTTGTATTACTTCTGTTCCTCTTCCAATAGCCAAAGCTATAGGCAAAAACCCAAGTACATCTGCTACCATTGTCATAAGTATAGGTCTAAAGCGTTTTTTACAAGCGTTTAGCATGGCTTCTTTATGGGATACATTTTCTTCTAACTCTTTGTTGTAATAATCAAATATTAAAATACCGTTGTTTACAACAACGCTTAAAACCAAAAGCATACCCATAAACGATGTAACGTCTAATGGCTTATTGGTTATCATCAGGGCTAAAAAAACCCCCACCACAGACAACGATAGCACAAAAATAACCGATAAAGCTTGTAAGAGTGAGCCAAATTGAAATATTAAAAGCGCCAAAACTATCAGTACAGAAAAAGATATCACTATAAACATCTCTTTAAAAGATTGTTGCTGTTCTTTGTAAAAACCTTCTATAGTATAGTAATATCCTTGTGGCATAACAATCTTATCCAACACTTTCTTTAAAACTTTTATTCCAAGAGCCAAATCCTCATGGTGCATTTTCACTCTAACCACAGATACATTTTGTAGATTTCTTCTTGTAATACCTGGTACATTTTTTTCAAATCTTATATTTGCTACCAAAGAAATTGGTATATACATGTGTTTTTTTGGAGAGTATATGTTTATATCTTTTATAGTTTCTTCGTTTGGATCAAAAGGTTCGTAAGCTCTTATAAATATCCTTTCTTGGCCTTTTAGATAGTTTGTAAGTGTTATGCCCCAAAGATGAAGCTTTAATGTATTTACCACGTCATCGTAAGTTATGCCATAGTTGGAGTAAGCGTCTTTTTTCAAGGAAATATAATAATAAGGCCCGTAAAATAGCGTTTTTAAATTTACCTCTTTGAAGATAGGTTCTTTGGCTATTTTATCTCTTATTTCTTCTCCAAGTTTTACAAGGGTTTCTGGATCAGAGCCATGTATTATTACAGAAAAAGGAGCATGCTGGCCTGTGATATCGCCAAGTCTATCTCTTAAAACTTGGGCCATATCAAACTCTTTCAAAACATGTATTTTTGCATCTACTTTTTGTCTTATTTCTCTCATTACTTCAAAAATAGATTTTGTCCTGTGGTCTTTTAAGGT
>Ga0078972_1015772_pt1 | contig 11442 bp, 13 predicted proteins | sample YelNatPaOPGAMG01_FD_67568 | JGI IMG/M metagenome (GOLD analysis project Ga0078972, IMG submission 67568) | Hot spring thermophilic microbial communities from Obsidian Pool, Yellowstone National Park, USA - OP-RAMG-01 (SPADES assembly) (version 2) | ecosystem: Environmental > Aquatic > Thermal...
ATGCTCTTGCGGACGACAGCGTGCAGGCTGGCGTCGACGGCGCATTCATCGGCATCGCGGGCGCGTTCAATCCCGCCTATATAGATCTTCACGGCCACACGGGCGTGACGATCGGCGGCGGCGGTGGCACGCTCGACCTGTCGAAGACGCGCATCGTCGACTCGGTCGGCTCGGCCACGGCGACGATCCTCGCCAACCAAGCCTATCAGACCATCGACGGCACGGTCGAAAGCGATACGTTCCTTGTCCAGTCTTTCGCGGACATTTTGCAAGGCGGCGGCGGAAACGACACATTCATCGTCGACAACACCTCGGCCTCGTACAACATGTATGGCGACAATGGCGGCGCCGGGCTGATCCGGGCCGGCGTAGACGGCGCCTTCCTCGGGTTGTCGAACTTCGTCAGCGGCAACGGCGTAACGACGATCGACATCGCCGAACACAGCGGGGTGACGATCGCGGGGTCGGGCACGCTCGACCTCTCAGGCGTGACGATCATCGACGGATCGGCGACCATCCTCGCCAACCAGGCCTACGAGACGGTCAAGGGGACGAATGGCAACGACACGTTTGTCGTTACGGGCTACAGCTCCACCTTCAACGGCGAAGGCGGCGACGACACTTTCGTTGTCAATATCACTAACGCCGGTGGGTATAATTCCTACAGCGAGAACGGCGGGACGGGGACGATCCAGGCCGGCGTAGACGGCGCCTTCCTCGGGTTGTCGAACTTCGTCAGCGGCAACGGCGTAACGACGATCGACATCGCCGGACACTCCGGGGTGACGATTGCAGGACAGGGCATGCTCGACCTCTCGGGGGTCACCATCAAAAATGGCTCGGCGACCATCCTAGCCAACCAGGCCTACGAGACGGTCAAGGGCACCGCTGGAGACGACAGCTTCCAGCTCGCGTCCCATACCGACACGATCTGGGGCGAAGGCGGCTCGGATACCTTCTCGCTTTTGGGAAGTTACAGCGGCGGGAACACGATACAGGGGTTCACGTCGTCCGACATCGTCGACATCAGTAAGTTCTCGTCGTGGATGGACTTCACAACGCTGTCGAGCCACATGACCGAAGTCAGCGGGAACGCGGTAATCGATTTCGGAGGGGGCGCGACTCTGACGTTGGCGGGCGTGGACAAGGCCACGCTGACGGCGCCCGAGTTCAAATTCGCCTGACGAAGCGTCATAGGTCGTTTGCGATTTCAGCGCCGCCGGATCGCTGGGAAAAAGGGGGCGGCTCGGTGTTGAGGCCGCGCCGGGATTGAGACCCGTCGCCATCTTCGAGGAACTGTGTCGCCGGCATCCGGAGCTGGGCGCCGGCATGCGACGGACCTTGGAGCGCCGCATCAGGGGGTCGCGGGCTGTAAACGGCACGGATTGTGAGGTGATCTTCCGACAGGAGCATCCGCCGGGTCGGATGGGATTGTCGGACTTCACGGAGGCGGCTGATCTGGGCGTCACCATCGCCGGCCAGGTTTTCGATGGCCGCCTCTATCATTTCCGCTTGCCCTTTTCCTTCTAGTGTAGGCCTTCGGTGACGGCCGCCTTGTGGAGATTCTCGTAGGAGCGATGATCGTGTCCCTGGTGGTGGTGTAGCTGAGGGAATATCCACCAGGGTTTCCGGCTGGGGCCGGATCGGTCAGATAGCCACGGCGGGCAATCCGACGACGACATCATCGCTCAACGCGGCGATAGACCTCCTCATACTTCACCGATTTCCACAGCCGCTCGACGAACACATTGTCGCGCCATGAGCCCTTGCCGTCCATGCTGATGGCGATCTTGTGATCGAGCAACACGCCGGTGAAGGCCTCGCCGGTGAATTGACTGCCCTGATCGGTGTTGAAGATTTCTGGCTTGCCGTATTTGCCGACGGCCTCTTCCACGGCCTCGACGCAGAACGCCGCCTCCATCGTGATCGGCACCTGATGCGAAAGCACCCGCCGGGTGAACCAGTCGACGACGGCGACGAGGTAGACGAAGCCGCGCGCCATCGGGATATAGGTGATGTCCGTCGCCCAGACCTGATTGGGTCGCTCGACCTTCGCGCCGCGCAGCAGATAGGGGTAAATCTTATGGCCCAGCGCAGGTTTCGACGTATTCGGTCGGCGATAGATCGCCTCGATCCCCATGCGCTTCATCAGCGTCGCCACATGCCGGCGGCCGACGGCGACGCCTTCGCGATTGAGGAAGTCGCGCAGCATGCGGGCGCCCGCGAAAGGGCGTTCCAGATGCAGTTCGTCGATCCGGCGCATCAGCGCCAAGTCTTCGGGCGACACAGGGCGCGGTCGGTAATAAATCGAGCTCCGGCTTGAGTTCATGGCAAAGCGAGAATCAGTCAGCCCACTCTATGCCCCCAAACCGAGCCCGTCCCTCAAAAAAATCCGACCCCGCGATTAAGTCCGACAGGCTGCTAGCGATGCGGGCACACGCCGGTGATAGCACCAAGTCCCATTCGGACGCTGGAGCAGATGAAACGTTTCGGACACCTCAAGCATCCCCTCTGTGTACCACGCGGTGTACCGTCGGAGGAAGCTAAGTCGTTGATCTTTCGAAGATTAGGGTTTCCTAGGCGTTTAGCCAGAACCTGGTGGAGCTGAGGGGATTCGAACCCCTGACCTCTGCAGTGCGATTGCAGCGCTCTCCCATCTGAGCTACAGCCCCGGCCGGGGCGCTCTTTAACGTGCGCTTACGGCGCGTGTCAACGCGGGGATGGGCGAAAATGCGCCCGCGCGCGCCGGCTTCTCACGGGAGACTGTATGCGCGCGATCCTCAATATCGTCCTTCTGGCGCTCGATCTCTATAAATACGTCATTATCGCCGCCGCCGTCATGTCGTGGCTCATCGCCTTCAACATCGTCAATATCCGCAACGACGTCGTGCGTTCGATCTGGAACACGCTGATCGCTCTCACCGAGCCATTGTTGCAACGCATCCGCCGCTTCCTGCCCAATACGGGCGGGGTCGATATCTCTCCGGTGATTCTGTTCCTCATTATTCTACTGATCGAGCAGATCATCGCGCTCTATATTTATCCTTACGTCTTCTAAAACCATGTCCAAGACCGCCGCCGGCCGCTTCTTCGAGGATTTCCGAATCGGCGAGACGCTCAGGCACGCGACGCCCCGCACCCTCAACGCCGGCGACGCCTCGCTTTATTCGGCGCTCTACGGTTCTCGCTTCGCGGCGCAGAGCGCCGACACTTTCGCGCAAAGCCTCGGCTACGACCGCGCGCCGATCGACGACCTGCTGGCCTTCCATGTCGTGTTCGGCAAGACGGTGCCCGATGTCTCGCTCAACGCCATCGCCAATCTCGGCTACGCCGAGGGCCGCTTCCTCAAGGCCGTCTATCCCGGCGACACGCTGACCGCGCAAAGCGAAGTGATCGGGTGCAAGGAGAACTCCAACCGCCAGAGCGGCGTCGTCTATGTGCGCACGAGAGGCGCCAATCAGCGCGGGGAGACGGTCGTCGAATATGTGCGCTGGGTGATGGTGCGCAAGCGCGACGCCGCCGCCCCCGCCCCGCCGGCCGTCGTCCCGCCGACGGCGGCGCGCGTTGCGCCGGAGACGCTCGGCGCCGCTTGTCCCACGATCCGCGCCTACGATTTCGGCCTCGCGGGCTCGCCGCACCGCTTCGGCGACTACGGGGCGGGCGAGCGGATCGACCATATCGACGGCGTGACGGTCGAGGAATCCGACCATATGCTGGCGACCCGGCTCTACCAGAACACCGCCAAGGTGCATTTCAACCAGCTCAGCGAGGGCCAGGGCCGGTTCGGACGGCGGCTGATCTACGGCGGCCATGTCATCTCGCTCGCCCGCGCGCTCAGCTTCAACGGCCTCGCCAACGCCTTCCATGTCGCGGCCGTCAATGGCGGCCGGCATGTCGCGCCGCTGTTCGCCGGCGACACGGTGTTCGCCTGGAGCGAAATCCTCGAAAAAGCGGAACTGCCGGGGCGAACGGACGTCGGCGCGCTGCGCGTGCGGCTGGTCGCGACAAAGAACCGCCCGTGCGCGGATTTCCCGTTCCGCAACGGCGAGGCCTATGACCCCAGCGTCATACTCGATTTCGATATGTGGGTGCTGATCCCGAGGTAGCCGATGCGCCTGCCGACCGACACGACCCTGCTGATCGGCCCCGGCGCCGAGCCGGAGCTCGAACAGGCTTGGCGCGAGGAGCGGCTGCCGATGTTGGCCTTCGACGCCGACCTCTCCGGCGTCGAGGCGGCGTTGGAGGCGATCGGGACGGCGACGGTCGTCGCATGCGGCGAAGGCGCCGCTCGGGCCGCCGCGGCGGCGGCGGCGCTGGGGTTTCGCACGTTTCTCGTCGGCGAGGCCGCCGTCGAGGGGGCCGCCACGGTCACGGCGAGCCAGGCGCTCGACGCGGCGCGCCAAGCCCGCGCGCGGGAGCGCTGGAAGGCCGCGCGCGGCTCAGACTAGCTGCTTCTCCAGCGCGTCGAGCGTGCGGTAGCACGGCAGCACCTGCGCGACACTGGCGTTGGGCTCGCGGCCCTCCTTGATCGCGGCGAAAAACTCGCGATCCTGCAACTCGATGCCGTTCATGCTGACGTCGACCTTCGAGACGTCGATCTTCTCGTCCTTGCCGGTATAGAGATCGTCGTAGCGCGCAATGTATGTCGCGCTGTCGCCGATGTAGCGGAAGAACGTGCCGAGCGGCCCCTCGTTGTTGAACGACAGCGATAGCGTGCAGATCGCGCCGCTCTCGGCCTTCAACTGAATGCTCATATCCATCGCGATGCCAAGCGTCGGATGGATCGGCCCCTGCAAAGCATTGGCCTTCACGATGGGGCTCTGCGCCTGATAGGCGAAGAGATCGACGGTGTGCGCGGCGTGATGCCACAACAGATGATCGGTCCAGGAGCGCGGCTGGCCGAGCGCGTTCATGTTGGTGCGGCGGAAGAAATAGGTCTGCACGTCCATCTGCTGGATGTTGAACTCGCCGGCGAGAATCCGCTTGCGCACATATTGATGGCTCGGGTTGAAGCGCCGCGTGTGGCCGCACATGGCGACGAGGCCGGTCTTCTTCTGCATTTCGACCACCGCCTCGGCGTCGCGCAAGCTGTCGGCGAGGGGAATCTCGACCTGCACATGCTTGCCGGCTTGCAAGCACTGGAGGCTCTGCGCGGCGTGCATCTGCGTCGGCGTGGCGAGAATGACGGCGTCGAGGCCCGGCAGCTTCAGCGTCTCGGCGAGGTCGGTGGTCGCGTGGCCGACGCCATATTTCTTCGCCGCCTCCTTCGTCTTGTCGAGCTCGCGCCCGACCACGGAGACACATTCGACGCCGTCGATCAGCTTGATCGCGTCGAGATGCTTGAGGCCGAAGGCGCCGGCGCCGGCGAGCGCGACTTTCAGGGTTTTGCTCATGTTTTAAACTCCAGATGATTGCCCGCGGCTCGGCCTGGAGCCATCGCTGATTGACTAGAGGCGCCGAAAACCCCCTCCCCCTGGAGGAGTGGGAGTGAAGGGCGCCGCAACTTCGATGTGTTGCCACCCCCTCCCCACAAGGGGGGGAGGGGACGCGAAGCTCAGGCCGCGTTCTCCAGCACGAGATGCCCGACCGCCGTGTTCGACGCCGGCACGTGATAGAAGCGATGCACGACCTTCGGCTTCGGCCCGCCGCGCGTGTCGGCCATCGCGCCGCGCGCGATCAACCACATCACCAGTTCGATGCCCTCCGAGCCCGCCTCGCGCACATATTCGATGTTGGGCGTCTTGGCGAGATCAGCGGGATCGTCGATGAGCTTGTCGAGGAACTCGTTGTCCCACTCGCGGTTGATGAGGCCGGCGCGCGGCCCCTGCAACTGATGGCTCATGCCGCCCGTGCCCCAGACCTGAACGTTCAGATCCTCGGGATAGCTCTCGATCGCCTTGCGGATCGCCTGTCCCAGCGCGAAACAGCGCGCGCCCGAGGGCACGGGATGCTGCACGACATTGACGGCGAAGGGAATGATCTTGCACGGCCAAGCCTTCACGTCGCCGAACACGCAGGTGAGCGGCACGGTGAGGCCGTGATCGACGTCGATCTCGTTGACCATCGTCAGGTCGAAATCCTGCTGGATGACCTCCGAGGCGATATGCGAGGCAAGCTCGGGATGGCCGATCACCGGCGGCACCGGGCGGCGCCCATAGCCTTCGTCCGCCGGCATGAATTCGGGCCCGGTCATGATCGCGAAAGTCGGAATCATCTGGAGGCTGAAGGCGGTGGCGTGATCGTTGTAGACGAGGAAGATCACGTCGGGCGTGTGGGTCTTCTCCCATTGCTTGGTGAAGTCATAGCCGGCGAACACCGGCTTCCAATAATCCTCTTGCGTCTTGCCGAGGTCGAAGGCGGCGCCGATGGCGGGGATGTGCGAAGTGTAGATTGAGGAAGTTATGCGGGCCATGAGCGGAGTCCTTCAATCTTTGCGCGGGCGCTGCGCGTCGCCGTGCTCGCCGATCTTGCGGTTGCCCTCGATGCTGCGGCCGCCCTTGATCATCATGTCGCGATAATCCTGCTCGCTCATGCCGGTCATCGAGCCCGCCATCTGCTGGAAGCTCTTGCCGTCGGTGGCGCCGATCTTCGACAGGAAATAGATGTTGCCGCCGAGCGCCATCATGCGGTTGAGGTCGCGGTCGATGACGGCTTGCTTCTGCTCCTCGCTCATCTTCCATTCGTCGAGATAGGCGCGCTCGTTGGCCTTGAACCTGGCGCGGTTCTCCGCCTTCATCAGCGACATGCAGAACTGGTTGAGCCAATATCCCTTGCGCGACTGCTCGGCGTCGAAGACGATCGTGCCGGGGATTTCCTTGAATTCCTTGTCGAGAGACATCACTCCCTCCCTTCTTCCGGCCAATAAAGCCGCATCGGATTGTCGACGAGCAGCTTGTGCTGCAACTGCGCCGTCGTCGCGATATCGGGAATGAAATCGACCAGCAGCCCGTCGTCGGGCATGTGGCCCTTGAGATTTGGATGCGGCCAGTCCGTGCCCCACAGCACGCGGTCGGGAAAGCTCTCGACGACGCGCCGCGCGAAGGGGACGACATCGCGATAGGCGGCCCGCTCGCCGTTCAGCGCCGGCGGACCCGCGACAGAGAGGCGCTCCGGGCAGGACACCTTGCTCCAGACATTCTCATGCTCGCGCATGAACTTGAGGAACAGCGAGAACTCCGGCCCGTCGATGGGCTTAGTCACGTCCGGCCGGCCCATGTGGTCGACGACGACGATGGTCGGCAGCGCCGTGAAGAAATCCCACAGCTCCGGCAGATCGACGGCCTCGAAATAGATGACGACGTGCCAGCCGAGCTTGGCGACGCGCCCGGCGATCTCCATGAGTTCGTCGCGCGGGGTGAAATCGACGAGGCGCTTGACGAAATTGAAGCGCACGCCGCGCACGCCCGCCGCATGGAGACGCAGCAGATCCTCCTCGCCAATGTCGCGCCGCACCGTCGCCACGCCGCGCGCACGGCCGCGACTCGACATGCAGGCGTCAACCATCGCACTGTTGTCGGCGCCGTGGCAGGTCGCCTGCACAATTATGTTGCGGGAAAAGCCGAGATGGTCGCGTAAGGCGAAAAGCTGTTGTTTGCTCGCGTCGCAGGGCGTGTATTTGCGCTCGGGCGCATAGGGAAACGCCGCGCCGGGGCCGAAGACGTGACAATGCGCGTCGACCGCGCCTTTCGGCACAACGAAGCGCGGCTTCGACGGGCCGTCGAACCAATCGAGCCAGCCCTTGGTCTTTTCGAACGGCCCGGAGACGGGTCTGCCTTCAGTCGACATATTTCAGCCCCGCCTTGGCGAGCGGCTCGCGCATCTTGTACATGTCGAGGCCGGGCACGCCCGCCGCAAGTTTCGCCCGCTTCTCGCCCTCGTTGGCCTCGCGGGCGGCGGCGGCTTCGACGGTCTTGGCGGCCCAGGCGGCCGGCACGACCACCACCCCGTCGTCGTCGGCCACGATCACGTCGCCGGGGTTGACCGCCGCGCCGGCGCAGACGATCGGAATATTGACCGAGCCGAGCGTCGCCTTCACCGTGCCCTTGGCGCTGACGCATTTGCTCCAGACCGGAAAGCCCATTTCGGTGAGCGTTTTTACGTCGCGCACGCCCGCGTCGATGATGAGCGCCCGCGCGCCGCGCGCCATGAACGAAGTGGCGAGCAAATCGCCGAAATAGCCGTCGGTGCATTCGGCGGTGATGGCGGCGACGACGATGTCGCCGGGCTGTATCTGTTCGGCGACCACATGCATCATCCAGTTGTCGCCGGGATGCAGCAGCACCGTCACCGCCGTGCCGGAGACGCCGGCGCCGGCGTAGATCGGCCGCATATAGGGCTTCATCAGGCCGACGCGGCCCATCGCCTCATGCACGGTGGCGACGCCGTATTGGGCGAGCGCGTCGGCGGCGGCGCGGTCGGCGCGGACGATGTTGCGTTTGACAATGCCGAGTTCGGTCATCTGTTCTTCCTCATGCTCGCCGGCTTCGTCATGCCCGGCCTCGTCCCGGCCATCCACGCCGCCGAGCGGCGCTTCCGCCCGACGCCATCCGTCACTCTCAACAACCAGCGCACCCGCGTGGATGGCCGGGACAAGCCCGGCCATGACACAGAGCGCGCTTCACTTCCCGCGCGCCTTCAGCGCCGCGTCGAGCCTCGGATAGACCCGGCGCGCATTGCCTTCGTAGACCATGCGCTTCTGCTCAGCATTGAGGTTGAGCGTCGCCTCGATGTAACGCTTGGTGTCGTCGTAGTTGAAGCCCGTTTCGGGGTCGATCCCGCGCACGGCGCCGATCATCTCGCTGGCGAACAGCACGTTCTCGACCGGGATCACCTTGGTCAAAAGGTCGATGCCCGGCTGATGATAGACGCAGGTGTCGAAGAACACGTTCTTCAAGAGATGGTCCTTCAGAAGCGGCTTCTTCAGCTCCTGCGCGAGGCCGCGATAGCGGCCCCAGTGATAAGGCGCCGCGCCGCCGCCATGCGGAATGACGAAACGCAGCGTCGGGAAATCCTTGAACAGGTCGCCCTGGATGAGCTGCATCACCGCCGTCGTGTCGGCGTTGATGTAATGCGCGCCGGTCGTGTGAAAACAGGCGTTGCAGCTCGTCGAGACATGCACCATCGCGGGGATGTCGTATTCGACCATCTTCTCGTAGATCGGATACCAATGTTTGTCGGTCAGCGGCGGGCTCGTCCAATGGCCGCCGGAGGGGTCCGGGTTGAGGTTGATGGCGACGAAGCCGTAGTCGCGCACGCATTTCTCAAGCTCGGCGATGCAGGTTTTCGGATCGACGCCGGGGCTCTGCGGCAACATCGCCGCGCCGATGAAATGATCCGGGAACAGCTTCGTCACCCGATGGATCAGTTCGTTGCAGATGGCGGCCCAGGTGGAGGAGACTTCGAAATCGCCGATGTGATGGGCCATGAAGCTCGCGCGCGGGGAGAAGATCGTCAGATCGCTGCCGCGCTCGCGCATGAACTTGAGCTGGTTGCGCTCGATGGAATCCCTCAGTTCGTCGTCGGAGATCTTCAGCGAGGCGGGCGAAGGCTTCTTCGAGGAATCGTTGATTCCCGCGATCTGGGCGTTGCGCCAGTCCTCCAGCGCCTTCGGCGCGGTCGTGTAATGGCCGTGGCAATCGATGATCATCTGGCGGATCCACCCTTAAGCCGTCGCACGAGATCATAGCCCGCGCAACGGCGCTCGCAAGCCGGCGCATCCTGCTGTGGCGCCTGCGCGGCCGCAAAGAAAGCGACCCAGGCTCATGCGATCCATGAACGATTTCGATGCGTCGCTGTCGCTCAGAGTCCGAGCAGCGGTTGCAGCCACCGGCCGAGCCACCCGGTCAGGCGCGGTCGGCTCTCGAAGGCCGCCAGGCAGACGCAGGCGCATTCGGAATCGACCGCCGGCCGATGCGCCGCGCCGTCCTCCGCCTCGATGCAATCGCCGGCGCGATAGCGCCCGAATTCGTCGTGAAAGGCCCCTTGCAGCACCTGGATATAGGCGACGCCGCGATGGGCGTAGCGCGGCGCCCTGCCCTGCGGCGCGATCTTCAGCATGTAGAGCCTCGCCTGCGGCGCCTGCGGCAGGGTCAGCCGCCGCCATTGCACGCCATGCCCGAGCCGCCGCCACGGCGGGCTTGGCAGAGCGTCGAGCGGCGAGGCGGTCGCGGCCCGCCTGGGCGCGCGCTCGACCGTCTCTTCGATGCGGCGCAAGGCCGCGGCGAACATTTCAGCCGGCGGCGCGATGGCGCAGGCTTCCTCCAGCAGCGCCCCGCCCGCCGCCTCGAACAGCGCGACGCGCGCCCGGCACTCGCGGCAGTTCGCCAGATGCACGGCGACGACGAAGCTCGGCCCCGCCGCGAGACGTCCGGCCGCATGGCGGGCCAGCGTGTCGTCGTAGGGGTGATGCAGGCTCACGTTCCGCTCTCCAGCGCCGCCCGCAGGCTCGCCATCGCCCGTTTGACGCAGGGCGCGCCGCCTTCCGGCGCCGCCATTTCCTCGCCCGCCTCAGCGCAGACGAGTTCGGGGCTGACGGCGCGCTCCAGGCGCAGATTGCGGACGATCACGAAAACGAACGCGCCGAGCGTGGTCCGCCGCACATCGTAGAGCCCGGCGTCGCGCCACAGCGTCGCCAGCGTCTCCACGGCGATCTCCTCCGCCTCGGCGCGGAAGACGCCCTCTTGCGCGAAAAAGCCGATCAGCCGCGGCGCGAAATGCTGCACCAGCCGCCCGAAGGCGGCCTTGTCGCCCTTGCCCGACACCGCGGCCATGCAGAGATCGAGATCGACCCCCGCCGCGCCCGGCTCGCCGATGGCGAGCAGGCTTGGTCCATGCGCCCGTCGAACGGGTTTGCGCGGCATTTGCATGGCCCTCCCTGGGCTCATCGTCCCGCCGCCGGGCCTGCGAATCGCGCCGCGCCCGACAGCGGCGACTAGTCCATAGCGGGCGAAGCGAGATTTTCTTTGACGCAACCCAAGGCTTTATTGACGCAACCAAAGGCTTTTTTTGACGCAACCCAAGACTTTTGTTTGACGCAATCCAAGCGCAAATGCGTCGCCGTCGGCTCAGGCTCCCGAGCGCACGCGCCGCGTCACCGCCTCGCCCGCGTCGCGCGCCAGCCGCGCGTGGTTCGCCATCACCGCGAACATGCCAAGACCCAGGGCGATAAAGGCGAAGCGGAACGGCCCGAGCGGCGCCGCCGCGACCAGCCCGCCCAACTTGAGAAGCGCCGCCGCGATCGCCACGCCGAAGGCGAAAGAGGCCTGGAACGCCGCGCTGTAGATGAGATTGGCCATGCTCATCTCCTCCGGCGGCGTCTCGGAAAAGGGCAGCGTCGCCAGCGCCGTGAAATGCATGGAGCGCGAGGCGCCTGACACGCACAACAGCGCCGCGACCCAGACCGGCGGGCTTTGCGGCCCGATCGCCGCGCAGGCGAACAGCGTC
>Ga0078972_1015774_pt1 | contig 11441 bp, 8 predicted proteins | sample YelNatPaOPGAMG01_FD_67568 | JGI IMG/M metagenome (GOLD analysis project Ga0078972, IMG submission 67568) | Hot spring thermophilic microbial communities from Obsidian Pool, Yellowstone National Park, USA - OP-RAMG-01 (SPADES assembly) (version 2) | ecosystem: Environmental > Aquatic > Thermal...
CGGAAAATCGTAACCTCAAGCGGTTGCTTCTCGATGTGGCCCGTGAAGAGAAGACCCATATTGGCGAATTTCAGGCCCTGCTCCTCATGGAGGATCAGGAACAATCCCATGAACTCGAAGAGGGCCGAAAGGAAGTTCATGAGCTGATCGGCCGCAAGAAACGAAAAGGCGCTTCGAAATGAAAAAGATCTCCCCGGACGGCAACGTTTCTTTCACCTGGAGTTTAGGCCCTTATGAGAATTTCTTGGAACGGCGCTTGTCCGTTCTCAAACGGGTGCGTTTTGCCGAGCGCCTTTGGAGCGGAGATCCAACCCTTTGGAAGCGAGACATCCAACATGAGACGATCATTCGTCGCGCCCTGGGTTGGCTGCATCTTGCCCAGGCGATGGAGAAAAACCTCTCCACCCTTCTTGACTTCGCCTCAGAGATTCGCCGAGGAGGTTATCGCCATGTCGTCCATCTTGGCATGGGAGGAAGCAGCCTTGCCCCCCGCGTTCTCCGGGAAGTCGTACCCAAAACGAAACCTGGCCTTCCGGTGGAGATCCTCGATACGACCGATCCTCATGCAATCGGAGAGGTGGAACGAAGGCTTCCCCTTCCCCGAACCCTCTTCATCACAGCAAGTAAGTCGGGGACGACGGTCGAGAACCTAGCCCTCGAGCAGTACTTCTATACCAAGTTGACGAAACTCAAAGGCCCAAGGGCAGGAGAGAACTTCGTAGCGATCACGGATTCCGAAAGCCCCCTTGAAAAGCGGGCTCAGGAGCGATCTTTTCGGCGCACGTTTCGCAACGTACCCAATGTGGGAGGAAGGTATTCGGCTCTTTCCTATGTCGGGCTCCTACCCGCTGCCTTGATGGGGATCGATCTCACAGGCCTCCTCCGTCGGGCTCGTCAGATGGAGGAACGTTGTGGCCCAACGGTTCAACCGGAAGAAAACCCAGCCCTTATCCTTGGAGCGGCCCTCGGAGAGCTCTGCCGACAAGGCCGTGACAAGGCAACTTTCTTGATGCCCCCTGAGCTTGCACCCTTTGGATTGTGGCTCGAGCAGCTCCTCGCGGAAAGCACGGGGAAAGAGGGGAAAGGAATTCTTCCGATTGTTGACGAACCCCTTGGTACCCCCTCTACCTACAGCAGAGACAGATTTTATGTCGCGATCTCCCTTCGAGGGAAAAGCTCTCCCTTCCATACCTTCCTCCGCCATATGGAAGAGAGGGCCGAACCCGTTCTCAAGATCGTCATGGAAGATCCCTTCGATTTAGGTCAGGAGTTCCTGCGCTGGGAGCTGGCGACAGCCACTGCCGGAGCGATCCTCCGAATCAACCCCTTTGATCAGCCCAATGTCCAGGAGAGCAAAGAGAGGACAGAGCGTCTTCTGCACAAATTTCAAACCACGGGAAGGCTCTCTCAGCCTAAACCGCTCCTGGAGAGAAAAACGGTTCGGTTTTTCGGAAGCAAGAAACTTCTGAGGGATGGCGATCCTCTCCATTCCTTTTTCGAGGGGATAAGGCCCGGCAGCTACATCGCCATGCTGGCCTATCTCCCTGAAACGTCGACGATCGTGGATCGCCTCCAAAAACTTCGGAGGAGGCTGAGGGACACCTTCCGTGTTGCAACCACCCTCGGCTTTGGCCCTCGATACCTCCATTCCACCGGGCAATATCACAAAGGAGGGCCAAACAAAGGATTTTTCATCCAACTGGCTGCCGAGGACGAAGAGGATCTTTCCATTCCCGATAGGCCTTACACCTTTGGGCTCCTTTGGCAAGCCCAGGCCTGGGGCGACCTCGGAGCCCTTCAAAAACACCGAAGGCGGGCCCTCCGGATCGATCTCGGACCGGATCCCTCCAAGGGTTTCGAGGCCCTCGCGCAACGCGTGAGAAAGCTCTAACCTCAAGCTGATCGATCCCGGCTTTGAGGGCCCCTAATGAGGCGGTGTCTGACCAGGGGACCCCCTTCTCATCAGAAGGGTAAATGGAAGGATCAGAAACATCATCGTCGACAGAAAGGAAAAAGCATCGTTAAACGAGAGCATGGAGGCCTGCCGCTGAAGCTCACGATATATGACTCCCAAAGCCCCTTGATCCGATAGGGAAGGGAAAAAACCTCTTGACTCAAGGGCCTGCGAAATCTGCTCAACTCCGTGTGCAAGATTTCGGTCGAGCGGGGTGAGATGTTCCACCAATCGGAACTGGTGAATTTGGGCTCCTCTTGCCAAAAGGGTGGTGACCGTTGCCACACCACAGCTTCCCCCTAGGTTTCGAAGGAGGTTAAAAATCCCTGTCGCGTTGCCCATCTCCTCCTTCCGAATTCCGGACATGGTCATGGTGGTAAGTGGGATGAAGAGAAACCCCATCCCTCCACCCAGCAGAATCCTTGGCCAGATGATGGTATAGAAGTCAGCGCTGAGGTTAAATTGCCCCATGAGGTGAACGGAATAGGCCGCCACGGCCATACCAAGGGCCAGGATCGCTTTGGGATGAACCTTTGTGACAAGCCTTCCGGCCATCGGCATGGCGATCATGGAAGCGACCCCTCCCGGACCAAGGACCATTCCGGCGAGCATCGATGTGTATCCCATGAGGGTCTGCAGATAAATGGGAAGCAGAACGATGCTTCCAAAGAGGTTGAAAAAGGTGAAAAACATGATCAGATTACCTGTACTGAAGGAGAGGTTCTTGAAGACCTTCAGATTGACGATTGGGTTTTCGGCAAACCATTCGACGACGATGAAAAGTAGGAGAGAAGAAACCGCGATAAACCCCATATAAAGGATAAAGGGCGATGAAAGCCAGTCTTCTCTTTGTCCCTTGTCCAAGACGATCTGGAGGCAACCCAAGCCCATCGTCAGAAAAAAAAGCCCAAAGTAGTCGATCTTCATCCTCCTGCGCTCCATGTAGGGAGGGTCGAAGATGAAGAAAAGGACCATCAGAATCGAAATCGTCCCGATGGGAACGTTGATGTAGAAGACCCAATGCCACGACCAACTATCGGTGATCCAGCCTCCCACCAAAGGGCCGATAATGGGCCCAAACATGATGCCGATGCCGAAGACCGCCATGGCCATTCCGTGTTGAGCCGGTGGGAAGGTCTCGAGCAGGATGGCCTGAGAGAGAGGCTGGAGGGCCCCCCCACCAAGGCCCTGAATAACACGGAAGAAAACCAGGCTCTGGAGGTTCCACGCGGAGCCGCACATGAAGGAGCTGAAGGTGAAAAGGGAGATGGAGAGGAGGAGATAACGCTTTCTTCCAAGAAGGCGGCTCAACCAGCCCGTCATGGGGATGATGATGGCATTGGAAACGAGGTAGGAAGTGATCGTCCAGGTCGACTCGTCGATTCCCGCAGAGAGGCTACCACGGATGTGATCGAGGGAGACGTTGACAACGGAGGTATCGACGATCTCGATCAACGTGGGAAGCATTACCGTGACGGCAACGATCCATTTGTTTACCGAAACCATTTGTTCTCTTTCGTCCGCCCCACCGCGCCATCAGCTTTCAGCCATCAGCTCCCGCTCTCAGCCATCCGTTTTTAGCAATCAGCTTTCAGCCTACAGCAGCCGACCGTCAGCTATTACAGAAGCGACCCGGCCCCGGGAAAATCGAACGATGGGCATGCTAAAGCTTCGAAAAGACGCTCATCCCTCCGGCGACCCTTGTACTCTGGCAATTTTTTCCCAGCTTCTCACCCCTTACGACTCACGGCATATTTGCGGAATCTGGCCGACTAAGGTTCAACCAAGATGGTGGGCACCACCGACATGCCCACCCTCAGCAGATGCTGCGGGTCCGTCTCTCTCTCGAGGACGATCTTCACAGGGATTCTTTGAACAACCTTCACGAAGTTTCCTGTGGCGTTTTCGGGAGGGAAGAGGGAAAAGACCGCACCCGTCCCGGCCATGATGCTCTCCACCCTCCCCCAAAAAATCTTCCCTGGATAGGTATCCACCCGTATCTTCACCCGTAGTCCGGGCTTGATCCGCTTTAACTCGGTCTCTTTGTAGTTTGCTGTAACCCAGATGTTCTCTGGGCTGAGGGGCACGATGGCCATGAGGGGCTGGCCGGGCTGGACTTGGTTACCCACTTCGACGCTCCGCTTTGTCACAAACCCCTCCACCGGCGCAAAAAGTTGGGTATAGCTTCGATTCAATTCCGCGGCCTCGAGGGAGGCCTGTTTCTGACGAATCTGGGCCTCTTGTGGAGGAATGCCTGCTTCAACCTGCTTGATCGAGGCCCTCTGCGTATCCAAAGTGGCCTCTAACTGTAAAATCTGATTCTCCGTGCTCTTGACCTGGGCCAACGCGACCTCGTAGTTCGTTTTTGCCCGGTCGTATTGTTGAACCGCTAACGCCCCCTTTTGGACCAGCCGTTGCGTCCGCTTGAAGTCGGCTTCCGAAAGGCGAAGATTCGCTTGGTGGAGCTCGAGGTTGGCTTTGGCGGCATTGAGGGCGGCGAAGGTCTCGTCCAACTGCTTTCTCGCAGCGATCACTCTTTGCTGAATTTCAAAGAGCCTTTTCTTCTCCACTTCCAAGGCGGCCTTGGCTTCCTTCGCCTTCACTTCGTAGTCTGCAGGATCGATCTCCAAAAGCAGATCATTCTTTCTTACCAGTTGGTTGTCCTTGACATGAACGGCCCTGACCGTACCAAAAACCTTCGAAGCCACAAGGTGGATTCGACCATCGACAAAAGCATCGTCCGTCGAGACATGAGTTTCCTTGTAACGAAGATAGAAGAAGAGGGCCCCACCTCCTATGGCGATGACCAGGCCGAGCACAACCAAGGCGATCGTTTTTTGTTTCGGGTTCTTTCCCCTCGCTAAGGAAATTTCCTCTGCCAAAGCACCCCTCCCTCGCCCATCGCGGCGGTTCTTGAAGAGATATTTTCGCCGTTCCCGTGACTTTTTGCAATACCTTGCGGAAGGATGTTCCTATCTGTAGAAAGTTGAGGAAAAGGAAACAGGTGGGCCCTTTCGAGAGATGACCCGGGGCGACGCCACGCTTCCTGCTCGCCGGTGGGACCGCCGCCCCGAGAGCCATAGAGAGATCAGTCTATCATCGACATCATCTCTTGTTCACACCATTCTGGAGCTACGCGTCGCCTAGCCCAGCCTGGCTTCAACCGCCTTCCAGTCGATGTTCTTGAAAAAGGCCTCGATATAGTCGGCCCTTTTCAAACCATAATCGATCATGAACGCATGCTCGAAGACATCGAGGATCAGGATAGGCGTGCAGCCCGCGGGGTGCCCCACATCGTGTTCATTGATCCAGAAGTTGATCAGGCCACCCGTCAATTTGTCCTGATAGAGGACCGTCCACCCGATGCCCCTCATGGCTCCCACGGCCCGAAACTCCTTCTCCCAAGCTTCGTAGCTGCCAAACTGGTCGGATATCTTCTTGTAAAGCTTCCCGGTTTTGTCGATACCACCCTTGCCTCCAAGGTTTTCGAAGTAGTACTCGTGGAGGCGCATGCCGTTGAATTCCCACCCCAGCCTTCTTTTCAACTCGGCAAATTCGGGCGTTGCGGTCTTTCCCTCTTTGCCCATCTGTCCCAGGGTGTCAAGAAGCTTGTTGGTGTTCGTGACATACCCTTGGTACAGGGTGAAATGGTTCTTCAGAAGGGTCTCGCTAAATCCCTCCATCCCCAACAGTTTTGAATAGTCTTTCGCGGTGTAAGCCATCTTCTCCTCCTTTCTCGCTTGAGCGAAAGAATTCTTACGTGGACCTCCTTTAAGGATCATGGCCCCTGCCCCTGCGGCCACAAGAAACATCCGACGACTGATAGCCAATTCCCTCAAACGAGGACCCACTGGCGTTTCCTCCAAACCTACAACCTGATAACGCAATTATAGGGGACGGTAAACGAGAAAGAAATACACGAAACCCAGTATTTAACGCCGGGAAAACACCTTATTTGAACGAGCCGAGCGAAAGGCATTTCGGCTCAAGAAGGGGCTCTAACCTAAAGCCCAGAGCAATCCCACAAAGGCTCCCATCGGAACGGAGACGTAGGGATTGCACGTAATCGCTCAGGAGCTTCCGATATGGCGCGAGAGAAGGCTCAATAGAAATCCTGCTGTTCCACCCATGACCACACCGAGCACGATTTTCCCGATCATCCTCCGATCCTCCTTACAAAGGCTCCAGGACGATGGTCAGCCTGCCGTCGGGAAGGGTCACGGCAGAGGCCTTCATCCTCATCCCCACTCGAAGCTTCTTCACATCGCCCTTGGGAATCCATCCCATGACCCGCAGACCTTCCTCAGCCTCGACGATCCCCACGGGACAGGGATCGAATTGAACGCTCGAGAAGGGCATTCGAGGCTGGGGCAGAGCAAAATGTTCAGGAGGGACGAAGATCTTGGTAAAGCTCAGGAGCCGTCCCTCCCCTTCGAGGGGTCTCCATTCCATCTCGGTCCCGAGACAGGCGGAACAGTCTGCCCGGGGCGGGTAGTAACGTTTTCCGCACCTCGTGCAGAGCGTCGACATGATCTTTCCCTGAGCCAGTTCCTGGGCAAAACGGGCTACTTTCGTCTGCGAAATCGAAAGAGAAAAAGTCCTAAAATCCATTCTGCTATTCCCTCCTGAAGATGTGGACGGCCACAACCTGCCCCGTGCCTCCCACGTTGTGAGAAAGACCGACCGCCGCGTCCTTGACCTGTCGCTTTCCCGCTTCTCCCCTCAACTGCTTCGTGATCTCTACGGCCATGGAAACGCCCGTGGCCCCCAGGGGATGGCCTTTCGACTTGAGCCCTCCGTCCACATTGACAGGGATCGTTCCGTCAAGATAGGTCTCTTTCGCGGCAATGAGCCTTCCCCCTTCCCCTTTCTCGCAGAAACCAAGATCCTCGTAAGCCAGAATCTCGGCAATGGTGAAGCAGTCGTGAACCGCAGCCACATCCACATCGGAAGGCCCGATCCCCGCCATCTTGTAAGCAATCCTTGCCGCTTCCCGCGTTGCACGGATCGTGGTCAGTGACTCTCTCTCTGTGATCCTCATCGTGTCCGTTGCCAGACCCAAGCCCGCGATCCAAACGGGTTTCTTCGAGATCTCCCTTGCCCTCTCCTCGGAGGCCAGAAGCACGGCTGCTGCGCCGTCGGTGATGAGGCTGCAATCGTAGAGCTTGAGCGGGTGTGCCACGGTGAAAGAGGTCATGGCTTTCTCCAGGGTCACTTCCTTCTGCATATGGGCAAAAGGGTTCAGGCTTCCATAGTAGTGGTTCTTCACCGCCACCATGGCCAACTGCTCTTCTGTCGTTCCGTACTCGGCCATGTGGGCTTGGGCGATGAGGGCGTAGTAACCTGGAAAGGTCATCCCAAAGGGATACTCCCAGATCGCATCGCCTCCCCTTCCCATGATCCCTGTCGCTACGGGAGTCGAAACCTCCGTCATCTTCTCCACACCCACGACCAGCACCACATCCGCCAACCCGGAAGCGATATTCATCCAACCCGTCCGCAGGGCCATACTTCCCGTGGCGCAGGCCCCCTCGACACGAAAATTCGGTTTGGGATGAAACCCGATGTAGTCGTGAACCTGAGCCGAGGGCTGAAGGGAAATGGAAAACTCGTCTCCCGCAATACCCGTCACCATGCTGTCCACTTCTTGAAGAGATAGACCGGCATCTTCAAGACAGGCCGTCACAGCCTCGAAGGTCAGCTCCCGAAGGGAAGCATCCGACCTCACCCCAAATTTCCCATGACCGATCCCCACAATTGCCACACGCTTCATCTCACCCTCCTCACAAACAACCCATAGATCTTAGCTCCGCCATCATTCCCACTTCAGTAGATGATCCCAGCGTATCCGACGAAACTGTCATCCGGAAGGATTTCGTAACTCGTGTAGTAATCGACAAGGACACCCTGTTGAGCTCCCATAGCCTTGGAGGTAGCGATGGCAGAAACCGCGGCTCCGGCGCTGCAGGCGCTCCCTCGGGTCTCGGCGTGTTCGAGAAGACCCTCCAGGTCCATCCGAAGGGCCCGCTCGACGAAGCCCCGATCGTTCTCCTCCTTCACCCACTTCAGAGCAGACACACCCGAGCCCTTTGGCATGAAGCCATAGTTCGGCCCATAATGGGTGAGATCGGTCGATCCAATGGCAACGATCGAAATCCCCTTTGCCCTGGCGATTCGTTCCACTATCTCTCCCAGGGTGGCGGCTTCTGAAGAGGGTGGCGATCGAAAGGCAAGAAGTTTCGCCTTGGGGAAAAAGTATTTGGCCATCGGTAGTTGGACCTCTATCGTATTATCGCTCGACGCATAAGGCTCCTTCGTCAACGTCATCTCTTTCAACAGCCCTTGGACGAGGTTCTGGTCGATCTCCATATCACCCAAAGGGGTTTCCCAAGCCTCGTCTGTCACGATGTGAGGAGTTTCCTCTGCTCCAAGATGGCCTCCGTAGATGACCACGGTGTCCACGTCCTCCCTCTGCGACAAAGACCGAAAAACCCTTGCCGCTAACCTCCCGGAAAAATACCATCCCGCATGGGGAACGATGCCACCCACACCCTTTCCTTCCTTCCCTCTCACTCCCTCCCATCCTTCAAGAAAGGATTCGATCTCTCCTCGGCACCCTCGAGCATCCCCTGGATACCACCCACGAGGTAATGTTCTTTTTCTTCGGCTCATAGGCTCCTCCCTTCTCCCTCCACTGAACGTCATATGGATTTGAGCCCACCCTCCTCATGTTGCCATAAATCCTGCCCAGGGGCCCCGGTGAGGACGCCAGAGAGGCCTTGTGGCGGCACCTTAAGGAAGCGAAATACCCACTTCGGCCAATTTCCCGGAACTCCACTCTTGGTGAAGCCTGGCATAACCGTACAGACATCGAGAAGACCCGCTCGACAAGGCCTCCAGGGTGTCCTCCCCGGGGCTCCATTACGAAACGGTCGGGTCCAATCACCGGGCTCAGTTCAAATCCGTTCGAGCCTCTCCATGCCAAGGAGGTTAAGGACTCCAGACATGACCCTCTGAAACGCCTCTACGAGGGCGAGCCTGAACGTCCTCAGCCCCACATCTTCCAGGTGGATAAAGGGTGTCTGGACATCGGCATCGGGATCGGGATGCTCGTAGAAATCCGTGAAAGCCGTTGCAAGCTGATAGGCATATTCGGTGAGCATCGATACCCTGAGGTTCCTTCCCGCCCTTGCCACAGCGGACGGATAATCCAACAAAACATTGAGCAAATGCCTCTCCGTCCGGGTCAGGTGCGAGGGAACAGAGGAAGGATCCCATTCCAGTTTGACCTTCCTTTCCTCAGCCTTTCTCAGAATGCTGCAGGCCCTTGCGTGGGCATATTCGAGATAAATACCCGTGTCTCCCGTCGTCTTGAGGGCCTCGTCGAAATCGAAGAGGATCTGGCTTTCGACCGTGAAGCGAAGGAGATAGTATCGAATGGCCGCAGAAGCCAAAGCGGCGCAAACCCATGGGTCGAGCTTATGGTCGGCCTTTTCGACGATTTTCTTCTTCACGATTTCGATGAAATCCTTCGCCTTGACTCCCGTACCCAAACGGCCCGACATGGCCACGGCCTTTTTCTCTCCCTCTGCCTCCAACCCTAAGGCGCGGGCGGCCTGGGCTGAAAGGTTCACCACCTCATAGGCCAGATGGAATGACCGATCGGCTTCACGCTCGAAACCCATCTTTCGAAGACATTCGACCACGATCTCTTGAGGGTAGCTCTGGCGTGTATCAATGACGTTGATCACCCGATCGGCGTGGCCAAAGCGCCGCGAAAGACGCTCTGGAGGGTCTCCCTCTCGGTCGGTGGTCCAGAGGGTTTCGCCATTCGCCTGGAGGCCCCAAGGCTTGTAAAGAAAATCCTTCTTGAGAAGGCCGAATTTCCAAAGCTGATAGGCCACATCTTTCCCTGTATAGGTCACGCTGCCGTTCGAACGAACGAGGATCTTGTCCAGGCTCTTCACGCCCTCGTCCGTCTCGACAATCCCACCAAACGGAACGACCCAGCATCCCTTGTTGGGGCCATCCGACTCGAGGCGCAGACAGCCTCTTTCCTTGAGGAGCTCGAAGGTGGCCTGCCAGAAACCTCTCTGAATGATATCCGATTCCCAATTGAGAAGATCGTAGAAGATGGAAAGCTCGGCTACCGTTTCGAGGTGGGCCCGAACAATACGGGTCGCCAGCTCTTTTGCGAAGCGTGCCACAGGGCCCATGCCTCCCTCGATCTCATGGAGCACCTCTTCCTTTTTCTCGAGAAGGGACGGGTTTCGTTCGAGCTCCGTCTGGAAACGGGTGTAGAGGTCCCAGCAGTAGTAGTCGAAACGTTCCCCGGGCGTGACTTTGCTCCAGATCGAACCGAAATCGTTCTGACCCTCTTCGTAAAAGGGAGGATCGAGGTAGAAGAAGGCGGTCACGACATCGACCACCTGAACCCCTGTGTCGTCGATGTAGTTACAGACCTCGGTCGAGTAGCCAAGCCATTTCAGAACCCGGGCGACCGTATCGCCCAGGACCGCATTTCGGAGATGGCCTATATGCATCGCCTTGTTCGGGTTGACGCTTGTATGCTCGATGAACACCTTTTCTTGGCCGTTCGATTCGGGCCGGCCGAAGAATGGCCCCTGATCAACGATCTGCGGAAGGCGATCTCTTGCGAGGCCTGGCCAATCGATTCTGAAATTGAGGTACCCGGGAGGCGTCACGCTCACATCCTCGACCCAAGGTGGAAGCTCTTTTTTCAGAGGACCTACCTCCTCCCGGGCAATTTCCAGCGGAGGGCGTCGCCTTTCCTTGGCTAAAGACAAGCAAACAGCGCTTGAGAAATCTCCCATCTCAGGACGGGGAGGAACATTGATCGGAACGTCCTTCATTCCGAAGTGCTTTTGGAGGATTCTGGTCAGTTCTTCCTTGATCATGATCGTTCTTTCCCGAGGTCATCGGAAATCCGACTTCATCAATTATTATGGTAAGAGGCCCAAAAGTCAACCGGAATCGATATCGGTTTCGCGGCTCCCCCGTTTGACACGGCAACCCACACCCTCCATAATTAGGCGATAATCAAGAAAGGCTGCACCTGAGACAGGCTGAAAAACCGGGCAGGGACTTATTCCTTGTCAGAGAGGAGTAACGGGAAATTGGAAGGGCAAGACGATCTGTCCACGCAAGACAAAATCGAATCCCTCTTAAAAAAGTTCCCTTTTCAACTTCTGAAGATCTACCCGAACTCTTTTCGACGCGCTGGAGCCCTCCATTACGTTCTCATCCGTTGCCCCGAAGGAAAAAGACTGGCCATCGTCGGGGAGAGGGAAAAACTCATTGAAGATCCTTTTCGGGGGGAGATCTTTTCGGGCCGACCAGGACTCAAACTCTGCGACCTTTCTCTGGAGAACACCCGGTGCCTGATGGAGCTATTCCCTTTCACCCGGCCTGTGGCCCTGCGCCATGTTCCATTCACCTTTGGCACAGGCGACCGCCTTGGCAACGC
>Ga0078972_1015775_pt1 | contig 11440 bp, 10 predicted proteins | sample YelNatPaOPGAMG01_FD_67568 | JGI IMG/M metagenome (GOLD analysis project Ga0078972, IMG submission 67568) | Hot spring thermophilic microbial communities from Obsidian Pool, Yellowstone National Park, USA - OP-RAMG-01 (SPADES assembly) (version 2) | ecosystem: Environmental > Aquatic > Thermal...
TAGATCGTTCAGTGATAATTGCTACACAGCCCTACGATCCGGAAAGCATAAAAGAGATTTTAAGAATTCGAGCCGCTGAAGAGAAAATTAAGTTAGAGAAGGAAGCTATTGAAAAGCTAGCCGAGGTAGGAGCAAAAAGCTCCATGAGATATGCGGTTCAGCTTCTCAGTTTGGCAGCCCAAAATGCAAAATCATCTAACAGAGACAAAGTCACAGTAGAAGACGTACAGCGGGTTGATGAGCTCTTCATGGATGTAGCCGAAGCTGCTGAATACTTGAGGAAACATGAGGAAAAACTGCTGGTGCACTAGTGCGGCTTGAGGCTGTTAACTTTAGTATTAATCATTATTTGAAGTTAACAATCCTTTAATGGCTATCGTGCTTTCTTTAAACAGTGGTCTAAAATGTCCGAAAGAAAGCATAAACGTGAACCTGCAAACTCAATTGAGTTAAGCCGAGAAGATTTGGAATTCGTTTTAGAACCCGCCGAAATTGAATTAGGCTCTGGATACGTTATTACCTTAAACTATGACGAGGAAGGCATCCCTATAGTTGACGTTAAAACCTATGGGAAAGTTGACTCGGCGAAACTGATGAGAGAAATTGCATGCTTATACCCAAACGCTCATATTAGACGGCTAAGCCAAGAGTCAACAGTAACAGTAGTCAAAAAAGGCAAAGGTAAAAGCAAGGCTAGAAAAAGATAGTTTCTCACCCAAAATTCTGATTTTAGAAACGAGATAGAAATAGAATCAAAGACGCTTCTATATAAATTTTGTTTTAAAAGTGGGAAAGCTAACGTTGCTAAAACGACTTTACGGCTGATGAAGCCCTTGCATAGTCGAAAATTTAAACGTTGAAACCTAATATCGCCTTCCCATATAATGTCCGGTTATAGGAATTTCTGTTCCACATTTTGGGCATTTCTTTTCACTAGTGATTGCATACTTTAAAACGTAGTATCCATACCTTTTAACCAGCTTTTCTCCACAGTTTGGGCAGTAAGTATTCTCATATTTATGGCCTGAAACATTCCCGATATATGGATAAAGCACTCCAGCTTTCTTAGCCATTTCATAGGCTTTCTCTAAAGTTTCAACTTTCGTAGGCGGGCTGTGAAACTTGTATGCTGGAAAATAACGCGTGAAATGCAGTGGGGTTTCAGGTCCAGCGTTCTCTAAATGTTTTTCAATGATCCACTCTAAGGTTTCCTCTTTATCATTGACGCCGCTCACAACCAGATTCACAACTTCAACATGTAAGCCTATGTTTTTGGCTTCGCAGACGTTTCTCCAAACCTTTTCGGCATCAACGCCACCGCAGTATTTTGCGTAAACCTCTCTGTCGCCTTTCACATCTATTTTTAGGCCGTCCATGCCGCTTTCAAAAAGCGTTTTCATAGCCTCTAAAGTCATGTAACCATTAGAAACATAACAGCAATACCTTAGCCCCCTTTCCTTCCCATGCCTGAAAACTTGGAGGGCCCACTCAGTTAGCAGGGTGGGTTCTTGAAAACTTGCACATAACCCAGCGTCGCCGCTTGCAAGGGCTAACTCAACAATCCTTTCAGGCGAATAGTAAACCGCTTTAGACGGTTTAGGCGCGGCCTTTGAAAGGTGAAAATTTTGACACCAGATGCAGTCAAAGTTGCAGGACCATGTTGAAAATGTGATAGCTGTGGAGCCGGGCCAGTAGTGGAAGAAAGGCTTTATTTCTATGGGGCGGCTTTCAAGAGCGCTTATGTCTCCATAAACGAGAGTGTACAGTTTGCCGCTAATGTTTTTTCTTGTTTTGCAGAATCCAGTTTTGCCTTCTGCGATTTCGCATCGCCTTTCGCAGAGGTTACACTTGACTTTTCCAGCTTTACCTCTTGTGTAGAAAAGGGCTTCCCTAACTGTTGGATGCACTAATAAGTTGGACTTTTTAGCGTTTTCGGAAATGCTCCCAGCCCCGCGGCTCAATTACTCGTTTTTCACCGTCAACTTCCAAAATAACCTGCTTTTCCGCAGTGACCCTTCCAATTCTGATGAGGCTTCCGCCAGCTTTTTTAACAGCTTCTTCCGCCTTACTCCAAAGTTTAGGCTTTACGGTTAAGACAAGCTCGTATTCCTCACCACCATAAAACGCCAGTTCCAACGGGTCTAAGCTGTTAATTTCAGCAAACTTTTTTGTTTCAGAGGCCACTGGAGGATTATCTATTAAAAAGCCCACATGGCTTGCTTTTGCAATTTCGTAAAGGCTCCAGGCTAAGCCGTCACTGGAGTCGATGGAGGCTGTAACAGCACCTGTCAATGTTAAGGCTAGACCCTCACTTAACCGAGCCTTAGGCATATAAACAGAATCAACGAGGACATCGTAAACATTTTTTGGCGCCTTAAACCCCTCAAGGAGAATTTTTAAGCCTGCATAGGTTTTGCCAAAAAACCCTGTAACAGCCACAATGTCTCCCGGTTTCGCTCCACTTCGCAACATCACCTCGTCTTTTCTTGCTATGCCAAAAACGGAGAGGCTTATCACAAGGTCCGTCGCCTCGTTCGTGTCTCCGCCAACAATATATGCATTATACTCTCGGGCTCCAGCATTTAATCCATCACCAATCTCTCTTATGTCCTTCACACTTAATCCTCTTGGCAATCCAAGAGAAACAAGCATTACCTTTGGTTTTACACCTTTTGCGGCGAAGTCGCTTACGTTCATAACAACTGCCTTGCGGGCTGCTTGCCATAGACTCATCTTGGGCGGGACATCCGTTTTGCCAACCAGCATGTCTGTCTTCAAAATAATCACTCGGTCACCGTTTAGCGGATAGGCCGAAACATCGTCGCCAAACGGTATAGGCATGTTTTGCATGAGTTCAAACCTTTTCAACAGAATTTCAATAATTTCTCTCTCTCTAACAGTCATTTCCGAAGCCAAAAACAACACCTATTACATCTAACTAATTGAATTATTCCGAACATCTTAAAAATAAGCCTACCTCAAAATTATTGGGCCTCGGTGGCTCAGCCTGGTGGAGCAGCGGCCTTGTAAGCCGCGGGTCGCGGGATCGAAGCCCGCCCGAGGCTCCACTTATTCCAGAACAAAGCCCTTCCCCAAAATCTGCGTTTTTAGGTTGGTTTGGTTTCAGGTTTTGAGGCATCATACATAATCACTAATGAACAGGTTAGCCAACTTCGCATATAACATTTGCTTCATTCTCAGATCATGTGCGGGTGCATGTCCGAATTGAACCGCATCCCGCATCCTTCGCGATGTTAGTTCAAAATCTTCCGTTGGCATGGCAGCAAGATAAGCCTCTCCAATGTCCACCACATGCACCTTCTGTAAAGTCACGTGTTTCTAAAATGCCTCTGTACCAGAGCTAAAGCAAACCTTAACTTTCGGCAGAGTGTGGTCTCCGGGACTCAGCCCGCTACTTGTGGTGCCTTCTTTTCTGCCTCTTTCTAAATTGTGTTTCTCAACATTTTGAGGCACCTTGAAGAATAAAGTTTATCGCCATCAAAATAAGGCTTTTCTTTCAGCAACTAATGCATTTTGCAGTTCTACACGCGGAAGGCGCCTTCTATGAAAACCATGTCTCCTATATCGATTAAAGAATTGTGCTTTTAAGTTAACGAGTAATTTTCAGAAACATCCTTAGCTTGAACTAAAATGGTCCAGCGAAACCCGCCTTTATGCACTATTCTATATGATGATCATTCATCATTTTGAATGTGACTTTAACTTGAAAGGCGTCTCGTCAGTTAATTTTTGTGGAAATGCGTTCTTCCATTTACTGAGAAAACGTATTTCTTCCTTTTCGTTTCTCATTTCATCGGGCAGCATCTCAGGAATCTTGTCTCGAATAGGATACCAACGGAAACATTTTAGACAAACAAGTATTCCCACCACAATTTCATCGTCCTCATCAAAAACGTGAAGATCTAATGGAAAATAGCCATCCATAGGACATGCAAGAATATTAAACAAGTCACGCTTCATTTAAGTGACCACCGCGGAGCAATTTTCTTACAACCTTTTCTTGATCCATGTTTGAGAACTTCATAACTTTGAATTGTCTCCTTAAGAATGTTCATTCAAAACATCTTGGATCAGTTTTCGGTATCTTCCTTCGATAATTTTCCAAGTGTATTCTTCTGCCTTCTTCCTTGCGTTTCTGCCCATACGTTTGGCTTCATCTGGATTACTGTACAAATACTCAATTTTTTCTGCAATAGCACAGGGGTTTCTTATAGGAACCACAAACCCCTCTTTTCCGTCCTCAACCAAATCGCTCACCCCTGCGCCTTCCGTTACTATGACCGGCCTCGCATGAGCCATCGCCTCCAGGGCAGGAAGACCAAATCCTTCAGTAACAGAAGGCTGAACGTATACGGAGCATTCGGAATAGATTTTCCCTATGTCGACAACATGTTCAAAACAAAAGACGCCAAATGGAAACCAAAGACGAGTTCCATAGCCAACCATCACCAGACTTGCAGCAAATCTAGGATTATGCCTAAGCATATGCAATGCTTTCACCAAATAGATCTGCCCTTTATCCGGTGCGTTTGCACCAATATGAACAACTGTAAATTCTGCAGGCAAACAAACTTTAGCTGCTTCTGGAATATCACAACCATGAGGGATAACTTCTACTCTATTCCTAAGATCAAGCTTTTTTAAAATGTATTGGGCGCTTGCTCTTGATGGACATAATACAACGCTAGCGCTCTTTATGTGATGCGAATAGATGTTCCAAAGAAATGGATCAATCATATGATCAAAAGGATAGGATTCTGCGCCATTTCTCCTTTCGTATTCTTCTACGCTCAACTCAATATTATGAGCTGGGACGTCTGCTATGGACTTGGCTGGTTTTAGAAGTCGCGATGAAAGCCCAAATGGCGAACCATTAAAAAAAATCAAGTCAACCTTCACATCTTTTAGGTCATATGCTATCAAGTAATCCGTGAGAAAAACCCGAGCTGTATCTGGTAACGAATGAAATCCTTTTGGAACATCAGCCACAATCTTTTTTACGTCTGTTAGAGCAGCCAGTGCCGTTTCTTCATGATACGAAACGTTTCCTCCGCCAGTACCTATTGTGGAGTTGGTGGTTATGAATACTGATTTATGAAATGCGGTTACCTCCAGCTATTCTAAAGGAGTCAACAAACTTTTGTAGAAGAGTTGGTCGACCAATTCTTCTATTTATTATCGCTTAGTTTTAAAGAAGGTGGATAGTTTCAGAAAGCCTCTGTATATCCTTCTTAAAGAAAATAAGCGTCTTTCTGTTTATACGCATTAATACGTTTGGAGGTTTTAAGCCGGTTATAAGGTTTTAGAGGGTCTCAGGATACCTCTCTAAAACACCTTATGCAGTGCTCCAAGACAGAGATTTGTTTCTGAAATATTTCGCTCTGTTCAAATATTTAGGAAAACCATTTGAATATGAAGATAAAGTCGTGGAACACTTGAAAACATTGGTGTTAATACCTGTGTATAATCGAGGTAAAATACTGCCCACCTTTTTTGACTCTCTTCAACACCTTAATCCGCAACCTAATCTATATGTTTTTGCTGAAAACAATAGTAATGACGACACTTTAGCTCAGGTTTGGAATTTTAAGCTACCCCACAAAGTAATTCGAATCTGGTACAGAAAGGAAGCTGTAATGTTAAATGAAAATCGTTACGTGACCATAGCCCACATACGTCAATTGTTGTTAACCTTTGCACGAAATTATGATCCAGATTATGCGATTTTTTTGGATAGCGACATTCTTCCGAAAACTGAACGACTTATTGACAGCTTGACATCGTGGAGATGTGACATTGTTGGAGGACCATACCTTCGGCTATTTCCTGAAGGGCTTTGGCTAGCAAGCAGATGGCAATCGCCAGAAAAGCCCAATTGCGGCATGCTTTTCCGCTCGCCCAGAATGGCTCTTGACGAACCACTTATGACATCAGGCGGATGCTTGTGCCTGAGCAAAAAGATAATTCAAGATAAACGAATCGAGTTTTACCCCTTATATAGCAACGACTCAAGTGAGGATTTTGGATACTGCCTAAAGGCCAGAGATCACGGCTATAAGGTTTATCTCGATGGTACTCTTTCACTACTCCACTACTTTCCAAGCGACCAACCGATAAAGCCTTGGAGTCGTGACATGTCAAGTTCTGAATACATGCCGTTTTTCTATGGTGAATAGGTATGATCAAAGGTTTCGCTTCTTTTTACCGTGGCTCTTTCTTATGGCGGGCCTGCGATATTCTTCAATTGTTTTTTTGCATCTATGAAAAAATGCGTTGTTCTTCGCCGAAGTGCCGTTTTACATCATCGCTTAGGTCATGCGCCTATTTTACGCCAAAGAGCAATTCCAAGGTACTACGATTAAGGTTTATTATCTGTAGAACAATCTCCTCAAACAGCATAGTTGTCTTTTCCTGTAAGAGTCTAGATTTATTATGTGAGAATTACTGGAGGAAGAATATTGGAAAACGCAACTTTTAGAAAGAAACAATCAATTAAGGCCATAGAATTAGGGGGAGGTCAAAATCCTATAATTCATCCGAATGCAGATGTTCGGAAAATGCCAAATGTGGACTATGTTATAGATTTCGAACAACCTTTGCCTTTTGAAAATAACACTTTTGATTTTGTGTATTCCAGCTATGCCTTGGAACACATATCTTGGCGTAATGTTAAGTCATTTGTTAAAGAAATTTACCGAATTTTGAAACCAGATGGCAAGATCGCCATCGTGACCGCTAATCTCTTGGAACAATGCAAGGCTGTCGCAGCCTCCGAGGTTTGGTCTGACAACTTTTCTTGTATGATATTTGGCGACCAAGATTATCCCGAGAATTGTCATAAGTCGGGATTCTCTCCAGAATATATTGAAAAGATTTTTTCAGAAATAGGTTTTAAGCAAAGTAAAGTAACACCGCTGCCGCATTGCACAACCGACATGTTAATTGAGGCGGAAAAATGACCGAAATCTATACTCGGAGATACTTTGAAGGTGAGGGCTACAAAGGATTTTACTTTGACTTTCCCGTGCATTATATAACAGCAGAGTTTATTCTAGAACGAAAACCAGAATCAGCAATCGAAATTGGTGGCGCTCGTGGCTATGTTTCTAAACTTCTCAAGAACAAGGGCGTGAAAGTAGTTTGCATGGATATCAGCCAACATTGCTTTCAAACAAGAGCTATGGATGACTTTATTCTTTGGGACGCGACAATGACCCCTTGGCCCAAATCTTCTAACAACGCTAATTGTGAGAATGAGAAGAAGGAATTCATGAAGGAAAAGGAATTTGACCTCTGTTTCTCGGTCGCCTTCCTGGAGCACGTTCCTGAAGAAAAAGTAAATGCGGTTATAAAGGAGATGATTAGGGTGTCAAAGAGTGGATTACATGGGATAACTTTTGAGAAGACACCTAAAGATGACGACAAAACTCATGTTCTTTTTCGTCCGAAAGAGTGGTGGATGCAAAGATTCAATGAAGTTGATTCAAAGTATCCTGTTGAGATAGTCGATAAAGAAGTTATGGAGTTGGGTCCCTTTACAGTTTCTAAATATGCTCCGGCAGATGGTTTAACTAAACTAAATATTGGATCGTTCACAAACATGTATCATTATGGTTGGATAAACGTCGATGCTCATGATTTAGACAAATGGGCTAAGAGCTTTTCTTTTCGATTTGAAAAGTCCAATGTGCTAAAGGGTTTAAATTATCCGAGTAACTCCGTAGACTTAATTTTGGCATCGCATTTCCTCGAGCACCTCGACAGGAGCGATGGCGAAACATTTCTCAAAGACTGCTCACGTGTGTTAAAATCAGGTGGTTTAATTCGCTTAGCAGTACCGGACACGGTTCTTATTTGCCAACGATACCTTAAAGGGCAGATCAAAGAATTCGGCCAAGTAAATGTTGGGGTTGAAGAAGCAAGTGATGATGCAGAGGCCCTTTTTAGGCTACTCTTTTCTGGGCATGGGACTCTTTACGACAGCAAGAGTTTGAAAGCAACGCTCAGAAGAACAGGGTTTGTAGATATCAAATCCAAATTGCCGTTTGAGTCGCAATCAAAAGTAATTCAGAATCAGACATTACCCTCTTTTCCTTCTTTAAGCTTTTATGTTGAAGCAAGAAAACCAAAGCCGGAAATAACCATCACAGAAATGAAAAATAGAAAACTCAATATTGGACTTTTGTCGACCAGATTTTTTGGTGTACCACCTTCCGGATATTCAGGTCTAGAACAAATTGTTTGGAATTTAGCTTGTGAACTGGATAAAATGGGCCATAAGGTAACACTTTTCGCACCGAAAGGAAGTGTTGCACCGCCTCACGGAAAGCTTGTGGAAACAGGTGAAGCGCTCCACAGCACTGAAGTTGATTGGTTTAAAGCTGAACAAGACGCATATTGGACTGTGAAGGACAACATTGGTGATTTGGATATTCTTCATGGACACAACTGGTTTGGTTTTGAATATCTAGCCAAGTTGGAAAAACCGCAACTCAAGATTACCCACACACATCACGGAGGTTTAAATCGCTTAAACCTCGCAAGCTTGGCTGGGGTAAAACGCTTATATAAGTTAAATCTAGTAGCAATTTCTGATTGGATGGCTGATGTCTATGCATCGCAAGGATTTGCATCTCGTCGGTGCTATAACGGGGTCGATTTATCCGCTTATCAATTTCAGGAAGAAAAAGGCGAACGATTCTTGTTTTTAGGCCGTGTTGCGCCTTCTAAAGCACCCCACATAGCAATAGAAGCTGCAAAACGAGCAGGAGCTTGCTTAGACATCGTGGGTGCAACGTCCTTCGTTAGTGATTCTGACTATGTCGATAGAGTAAAGCAACTCTGCGACGGCGAAAAAATAAGATTCGTCGGCGAAGTGAATCATTCAACAAAACTTGATTATCTAAGAAATGCAAAAGGATTATTGATACCAAGCACCTTTGGGGAACCATTTGGTCTAATTAGTATAGAGGCTATGGCTTGCGGAACAGCGCCTATTGCATTAAATGATGGCGCACTTAAGGAAATAATAATCAACGATGAATCTGGCTATATTTGCAATACTGTGGATGAAATGGTTTTCAGGATGAAGAATATCGGGTCAATAAACCACAAGAAATGTAGGCGGAGAGCACAATGTTTCAGCACCAAGAAGATGACTCTGCAGTACGTAAATCGCTATCAGAATATCTTGGATGGGTTTGAATGGTAATACCAACTCCATATGAAAATAAAATTCGTTTGCGATTTTAAAATACTGCCTACTAACTTGATCATTGGGATTTTTGATATACAGATAAATATTAGCAATCCACTAAAGATATAATGAGAGGGTGAAGTATGAACAGAAGAAACATTGCTCACTTCTTTGTGCTTCTGCTTGTAATCCTTTTCTTTTCAGTTAGCAGTCAATTAATATTTGGGTCTGAACCAGATATTTTCTCCTGGCCAGTATATACGGGAAATGAAGGCCACACTGGTTTTAGTCTAGGCAGTGCACCAAGTACCAATCAGACTTTTTGGATTTATAATGGTACGGTGGGATACCCCTCGGTTCCTGTAGCCGACAATTTAAATGTTTATGTCGGCGCGGTCAATGGTAGAGTTGATGCATTAAACGCAACTACCGGAGCTCTAATCTGGAGTTTTCAAACTCAGCCGGATCAGTACTTTGAACATGCTCCTTATGTAGCAACTGGGCATAACCTTGTTTTCGTATGTCCTTGGACTGAAACAACCGTTTACGCTCTTGATGCTAGTAAGGGCAAGATAGTCTGGACTTTTGATGCGGGCTACAGGGTCGGCGAAAAGGCTCCAGTCTTTTCTGACGGTACTCTGTACATCTGTTCTATTGCAGACCTGATTGCTTTGGATGCAAGCAATGGGACGTTACTGTGGACTTATCCTCAGCCAAACGGAGACACGTCATTTTCTCTTGCTGTATCAAATGGCAGACTATTCGTTGGGCATACAAGCATTGAAGAGCAGGGCAAATTCTTAGCTTTGAATTCAACGACTGGAGAACAACTATGGAGCATAACTTTAGGAAAAGTTTCAGCTTCTCCGTCTGCGGTTGACGGAAAAGTGTTTGTTCACGTCGAAGACGGCAAGTTGTATGCATTAAACGAAACAAACGGAAATATGATCTGGAATTTTTCTCCAGAACTTACACAACCATTCAGTTCTGGAACACCAGCTATTGCTTATGGTAAAGTCTTTTTTGCCCCAACGCAAACATCAACTGTCTACGCCTTTGATGAAGCAAATGGTTCATTGTTATGGAAAGTTAATCCTTCACCTTTTGATGCCACTAAAAACTATGGAAGCCTTGCAGTGGGAGAACAGAAAATTTTCGTAGGCATTGGTCAGAGACTTGTTGCACTTGATGCAACATCAGGAATCACAAGATGGACCTATTTTTTGGGTAACTCTTCGGATAATCCTGCCCTTGCTTATGGAATTGTTTTTATTGGTTCTGGAAACAGCTTTTATGCTTTTGGTTCAGAAATCGCTGTTTCTGAGTTTTCTGAGGTGATAACTCCTGTCTTACTGGGTATTGCTGTAGTGTTTCTAACAGTTCTCATCTGGAACCGAAAAACGAAGCGAGAATGTTCAAAACAATTATAAATTAGAATCAAAATAAAAGGGGAGGCGTATTTCTAGAGGCATGGTAAATACGTCAATTATGCATCTTATTCGTTGACTATGGTTTTCCAGGCATTCCGAATATTCTCCAAATGTACAAAGAATTCACGTAAATCTTTCTGGTGCTGTGCAGATTCTCAATTGTTAGATAGTTTGTTCCTGTATCGTTGTACGGTAGTAATTCTCCTGGTAGCGAACTTGCGAGATCAACGCCGATCCATATGTCGTCACCTTTTTTCTTGCTATGGTACTCGACATGCATTTCTGTATTGTTTACTTTTATACGGAATGGGACATCGTTACTCGATGTGTCGTTATCGATTTCAATTTTTTCCAGCAACGCTATGCAGCAGTCTTTAGTGCTTGGATACTGGTTATCTGAAACAAATTGATATTGAAGCCAATCGTTGGGGTCGATTTCCCATTTTGTGGTATCACTCCACATGTAGACTCCTCGTCCGCCTGCGTTTTCTTCGCATGGATAGTGGCCTCTTATTTTGGTGTCCATATTAGGATCGCTTGCATCTGTTGGCATGCTTTGGTCCTTAATTGCTTCTAATTGAGGTTTTTCCATCGATACATCTTCAGTGAAGCAAGCACAGTCATTCATTCGGTACAATCGATAGATAAAGCAGGATAGTATGCTTACGTTGTTACTGCTTAAATTCTCAACAAGTAGCGTGTTGGTACTTGTGTCGCTGTAAGTCGGGAAGTAAACTGGATTGATTCCAAGCAAAAAATTATGGTCTTTTTGTCTGCTGTGATATTCCGTATG
>Ga0078972_1015776_pt1 | contig 11439 bp, 9 predicted proteins | sample YelNatPaOPGAMG01_FD_67568 | JGI IMG/M metagenome (GOLD analysis project Ga0078972, IMG submission 67568) | Hot spring thermophilic microbial communities from Obsidian Pool, Yellowstone National Park, USA - OP-RAMG-01 (SPADES assembly) (version 2) | ecosystem: Environmental > Aquatic > Thermal...
GAGCGAACCCTAAAAAATAGGTTCCTTATTATCCCGAGGGAGCGAGCCCCGCTCTTTTGATATATAACTGAAATACTTTGTTCTTTTATCAGCTGTAACCTTAAAATTTGATTTAATGTTTTTATTATAGATTTTGTGTCAAAAGGGCGGGGCGAGCGATACTTTAAAATATTATAATCGTGTCTTTGGTTGATTTCTCTTTAGGTTTTAGCTGCGTTTTATTATCAGGGGTCTGTTTTTCAATAAATTTCTTTAACTCTTTGGATTTTTCTTTTTTTACTTCTTCTTTCGCTCCAAAACCGTATTTAAGAGAAACCGAACTGTATTTATATACATCGTAGAAAACCGTTCCCAAGTCAATTGAAAAGTTACCTGCAAAAAAACCAACTCCGACAGCAAGTCCTTTATTATCATCTAAAAACTTATACCCAGCCCTCACGCTGAAAATTTTTTCGATAGTATATTCTATTCCTAATTTTAGAGAGTTTTTTTTGTCGTTAATATATCTATCAAATTCAACAGATGCTTCAGCGCTTTGTTCCATTATAGTTGGTTTGGAGTATGATAATCCGACTCTAAGTATCGTCGGAAGGTTATATTTTTCTTCAATATACTTTATGCTTCCCATTGTATTTGAGAGAGAAATTCCAAATTTTGCCCCAATATCTGTAAGGTCCCCATAATACCCGCAGTCAAGAGCTATTGTATTGGCTGAGTATTTATCTAATAATTTAGAGTTTATAAATTTTATTCCAAGCCCAACTCCGCTTTCAAAGTTTGATTTTAATCCCTGAGATATGAAAATATTGTTCTCTTTATATACCTTTTCTCCATAAGATAGCGTAATTACTGTGTCTTTTTCTGAACTGATTGTTTTTTCAGTTATAGTACCGTTATTATCTATTGTCCTGGAAATCATATCTCCTAAATTTGCGATATAGGCGGAAAAACCTATGTAGGGATTTGAAAAATCGGATATAACTTTAAAAGGAAGAGGAGTTCCAAAAGATATATAAGAATATTTTGAATCTTCAAAACCGTTTGATTGATTAAAAGCTGCCTGGGTCTCTTTTATTGCTCCAAGCGTTGCCGGGTTATAATTAACTGAAAAAATATCATAATTGGTAACAGCATTAGAGCCGGCAAGAGATATGACCTTAGCGCTTACATCGTTTTTCAATATATCAACCGAGGAGTTTGAATAAATATTAACTGCCTGCAAGAGTAAAATAATATATAATACAATTTTTTTCATAATCACCTTACGATGCCTACCTTTTCAACTTTGTTTATGGCGCCTTCGGTTTTTATGTAATATATTCCACTTGCAAGTTTTGAGCCGCTGTCATCCGTTCCGTCCCAGTTAAATGTAATTTTGCCTATTGCAGGACCATCGTATATAGTTTTTACCTTATGTCCTGTGGCTGTATAGACGCTTATTTTAATATTTGATTGTTCCTTTGATTCATATTTAAGAGTCATAGCGGAGTTATTATTATTTATTATATTGTTGTAAGAAACAAAATCATTTTTATCGGAAGTAAGATTTATCGGGTTTGATATACCGAGAAAAACATAGTTATCGTTTTTGCCCACATTAAACATATGGTTTTTAGCGTATATTTTTATATATATAGTTCCAAGATATGGATATGCCTGGGATATCGTTTTTGAATTGTATGATTTAAGAGTAATTTTTCCTTTAATAACATCCCTTCCTCCTGAATCGGTCAGGTTGTATGATGTCTCTCCTATTATAGGAGTTACATCTATATAATTTGTAGATATTTCCCTTAGATTATTATCAAGTATTTTTATGCAGTTATAATCGAATTTATCCTCGTAATTATCCTCGGAGACCTTAAACTCGCTTCCATTTGTCCAGTTCGTCCCGTTGTTTGTTGGGGGATTTGGGTCGTTTATATATTCAAATTTAGGAACATAAGCGCTAAATTCTATCTCATCTGCATCCACTTTCCTGTTTTTTATTTCAGCGTTTACAACAGATGTATTTTGAAATTCATAGTTAAGTTTATAAGGAGAAGTTTCATCGCAATCTTTCCCATTATTATATCCCGGTAAAGAGCCGCTAACCACTAAATAATAAATCTGAGATTTATCCACATTATAATAAAGATCCACATAATTTGCCGTTGTAAGGCAATTATTAGGAAGATTTTCGCTGTAACAAAGAGAAGCTACGGGATCAGGCGATGCGTCCTTTATATAATTTCTTTTTGAATCAAATAAAAATAAACTGTATGCGTGATATAACTGTGGGTATGAGGATTGAGGGAGGTATAATCTTGCATGAAAAAGTCCTTCTTTTAGCGGAATTATATAATAATCTTCATCGCCTGGATAATCTATGTATGCGGTTATTTCGTTTATAGTAGATATATTCGTCGCATACTCAGGACCATTATTAGGTTCATATAGATCATTTGAGGTTACCGGTATTCCACTATCGCGAAATGCATTTGTTATATTATCACTATCACAGTTTAATCCTTCTATATTTTTGCAGAGATCAAGCATTGCATACATAAAGTTTTCAAAGTTATCAGGGAAATAAAATAATGTACCAAAAATATATAAATCGGCTTTATAAAGCCCCAAATAAGCTCCTGATGAGAATTTTCCTAAATTATATGTGCAATTATTTCCGGTATTGACATCGCAACCCGCTCCATCAGTTGACTTTCTCAATTTATAAAAAGCCCCGGAAAGAAATAAACTATCATCGTGAACTTCTCCAACCCAATCATCCGGCATCTTTTTTGTTACCGTGGACAGATCCCTTGTTGTGCCTTCCCCTACTCCTATAAAATTTCCAAGCGCTGTTAATGTCTTTCCTTCATCCCAAAAAGATGAGAGAGAAAAATAATCCGCTATTGCCTCTGATATCGCTCCAAATTCGCCAAAATATATCATCGGGTAGACCCTGTTCATCACAAGATGTCCATATTCGTGTCTTAAAACCGTTCCATCAAGAGCAAAGTCCTTATAATATCCGCCGTTCTCTATTCCTTTTCCAAAAAATATAGCGTCGTGTTCTAAATCATAAAAAGCGTTCCACATTGTATTATCCTGCCAGCAATCATATGTTGTCTTATCTCCCTGAACTTCTATCATTACTGGAACTCTTCTGTCAAGATTAATACAACCGTGGCTTCCACCGCATTTAGAGTTAAACTTCATCATAAAATCTCTTATTCTATTTAAATGATAGAATGCATTTATAGAGGCACCATATTCATCTGTTAAATAATTATTTGTGGACCAGGTTATAGAACCGGTTTCGTTATTGGCTTTTTGATAATCCTGTATAACCAGATAACTTGAAACAGTTATGTTAAAATTCCCGCTTGATAATTGATCCGATTTTATTTTAATTTTGTATGAACTGGAAGGAACAAGTCCGCCGAATAGATTTGATTTATTCTGACCGAACCAGGCAGTTACGACATTGTTGCTTGAATCCATTACATAGACCATATCGTTATCTATTCCGCTTCCGCAGTTGTCAATCTTACCTACATTAAAACTTGAAAAAATAGGTTCAACAAAAGCAAGAGTTTCGGTTGATGCTAAACTATATGATGGTGAAATAGTATAAATAACTTCAGAATTGTTTGGATATGAGTTTATAGAAAGTGGTGTGGTTGAGGATCTCCACTCATAGGTTGTGTTTGTGTAAAAAGATGGTTGTCCGTTAAAATTCATAACAGAAAAATATGGTCCCATTGTTGTCATAAAAACCTTTGCCCCGCTTCCGCCATATTCTATGCAATATTCTCCATTTGCTCTGGTTGTTGTCGATAGAGTGTTTCCGCCGGCAAAAACATATTGATTGACAACAGGTGTTGTAATCTTGGGAAGCCAGGATGAGGGTCCGCTTTCTGTTCCTGTCGGCATAGGAGATATCTCATAAACCTGGGCATATACAAAGCCAGTTGTCTCTTGCTGTAATGTGCAGGCGTATTGTCTTTCATCATATTTAAAAAGAACATTTCCATTGTTTGCGTCAATGTAATAAACCCATTGTCCGTTTAACGCTCCGCTTCCACCCTTAGTTTTTATTTTATAAGATAGGTAATACTTATCATTTAACTCATCCGGAAATATTACAAGTGAATATGTTAAGACGGAAAAGAAGCCGAGTTCTCTTGATATAGCGCTTTTTGCGTTTTCAAAGGTTATCATTGGCTTTGTTTCGGCTGTTATATAGGGGTAATATTTTGCATTGTATTGGCTTATTTCTCCATCTGAGTTTGAGTGTATTCTTACATAAGAAAAGTCAACCGGTATATCTTTATAATATTGCTGATATTCTATATGCTGTGTTTGCAAGAAACTGGACTTTTTGGAAAATCTTAGATTTTTTGTATCTATTCCAAGAAGTTCTTTATTTTCTTCTAAGAAAGTTTTAGCTATTTCTTCTATGCTTCCATAATATCTTTTTGTCTTATCTCCCGAGAGTAGAGAAGGTATTCCATATGAATTGAATTTTACTTCCCATTTTTTTTGAGAAGAATTTTTTTGATTGAATGTGTTAAAGAGATTTTTTCTTGCCGAAAGCGTTGTTATATTTGAAACATTATTCTTTTTCTGTTTTTCAAGAAAGATAATTGTGTCGGAAAGGGGGGAGATTTTCTGGGTTCTCTCTGATTTAAAACCTGCCGATAGATTTATTGAGGTTAAAATTATAATTAATAATTTAATCATTTTTTCTTCTCCATCTGTATTATTTGAATTGCGGAGTCAATCTGAACATATGGATTTGAATCATTTAAGTAATTAATAAGATAATTAAGCGAGAGTTCAGGGATATAGGATGAAATTCCTATAAAATTTCTCTTTACCTCCGAGTCGTTTATGGAATTAAAATATTCAACATCGCTCTGCTCTATTTTTATTAAATTTTCTTTAAGAAGTTTTTTAGCCACTATTAATTTTATGTTTATATCCGGCGTATCTTCATATACCTTTTTTAATTTTTCTAAGACCTTTTGAGAATTTGAATTTACAAGAATAAAAATTGCTTTATATCTTATGGTTTGATTTTCATCATCAATAAATTTTATCACATCTTCTTCGTCTTTAGAATTTAATTCAGCGCATTTTAATGATTCAATCATCAAAATTTTTACTCTTATTGATTTTTCTTTTTTTATAGCGATCAGTATCTCTCCCGCTTCATCAGGGCATATTCTTATTAAATCTTGGGCCGCCTGATTTCTAATTTCTTCGTCATTTGAATTAAGCGCCTGATAAAAATTGGTTAATTCATCCTTAAATCCAATCTTTGCGAGTTCTCTTGATGCGACATCTCTTATTTGAGGGAAATTATCGTTTTCCTTTAATTCAAGCAAGAATTTGCTCGCTTTTATACCGGAAAGGTCAACCATGGCCTCTATCGCTTTTTCTCTTATTTTATTTTGAGATATTATCTTTATTTGAGTTAGAGGGTCATTTTTATATATATTTTCCTTCGGTGTATCGTTTATTATGTCGGCTAATTTTGATACATATTTCACTTCTCCAAGTTCCCACATAGCTTTTACAGCGGAGATCTGAACATATTTGCTGGGGTCATCAAGATATTTTTTTATTATGGGTATGAGTTTAGAGTTATGGGTTTTCGATAACGCCTCAATAGCGTATGCCTTTACATCCGAGTCGCTGTTTTTTAAATGTGAGACAATTGTGTTTAAAGCGATTTTCGAGGGAGAGTTCTCATTGGAAGTTTGCGATGTCTTTTTGTCAGCGGGTTCTTTTTTATCTGATTTTGAAAAAAGATTTTGATTTGTAAAACATAAAATAAGAACTATAATTAAAGATTTTAAAAAACTTTTCATAATTAAATTATAAATTTATTTTATTAATATTTCATTAAAAAAATATTACAGTTTAATCTTTTATAATTTTAGAGTAGTCCTTTTCTATATTAAAATATTTAGAGACAATCGCTCCTATCTGTGTAAGCCCCGGATAAGAGATATTGGTTATTTTTTCTAAATTAAATTTTTTAGAGCATACAAACGCGAACAATTCTTCATTTGAGTGATAACCGTAATCTTCTCTGTGTTCCATCCCGTGGTCAGCCGTAATTATCAAAATGTCTTCTTTATCCATTATATCTATTATCTTTTTAATTGATTTGTCTGTCTCTTCAATTGAATCAATCGCTCCTTCCACATCTCTTGTATGACCGTAAACGCTATCCGTATCGACTAAGTTAGCGAATATGAATGTTCCCTTTGGTCTGTATATGACCTTTGAAGATTTTAAGGCATTTATAATTCCCTGAACATTGTAAGGGTTTGAGTCCTTAAAGGCGGGATGAACGAACTTAAGTTTTAATTTTGGATCTAAAAACTCTTTTTTTGTTATTTTAATCTTTTCATAATATTTAGTATTGACGAGGTCGCTTGTTTTTCCTACCGAAACGCTACATATACAATTCTCGTTCATAATGTCTATAAGCGTTTTGTTTTTTAGTCCGAGCACGGCGTCATATCTGTTAGGAGTTCTTATTATTTCATTTCCTTTTCTTATATAACTCCTCGCTATTGCTCTTGTTATCGGGATGTTCATCTCCATAGCTATTTTAAAAGCGCTATCTGCGATAAATCTCTGTTCATCTATCGGAATAATCTCTTCATTCATAGCAATCTGTATAAGAGGGTCGCATTTGCTTGCGTAAACTATTAAATCGCCTGTCTCTTCCTGTCTTTTATAATTTAATTCTATCGCCTCCATTCCGCCAGCCATTTTATTGAAAAATGTCTTTCTTCCAACTGCTTCTTCAAGTTTTTTAAGATAATTTTCAGGAAATCCATCCGGGAAGAGATTGTATACATTATTATCTATTATTCCCACCATTTCTCTGTGTCCTATTAAACTATCGGCTGTTTTGGATGCCTGATTTATTCTGTATGCTTTTTTATTGAGTTTAGTCCTTAAATTCCCTTTTATTTTTTTTCTTAAATTCGGATTTATCATTTCTCTTATCCCGAGATATGAAAGCGAGTCAAGTTTAATATTATTTCTTTTTGTTTTTGATATAAGATACTCAATGGTCTTTAATCCCACGGCGTCTATAACCATTAGAATTGCAGTATTTGGCATATAAATTCTCCTTTTATAAATAGATTATATAATATTTGAAACTAACGCCCCGCCTCCCGATGCTCCGACGTGATGTCGGGGGGCGTCGGGATACCATTTCAGAGTAAACTCTGAAACTACTTTTCCCTCGCAGAGTAAACTCCCTGCCTGACGGCAGGCAGGTGAAACTACAACTGTCTCTTCCCGAGCAAGCTTGGGACTCCAAAATTCATAATCCAACATCTCTCACGATTCTCACATTTCTAACGTTTCTCACCTTCTCACTTTTTAATTACTTTACTTCCTCAAACTCGCCTTTCTTTCTGTTTTTTCGTACATTATACCAGTTAAAATATCTTCCGTTCATCGCTATATAAACGCCAGGCGGTAGAACCTGAGCGAAAGATATCGCACTTCCTAAATTAAACATCCCGTCGGAAGAGCCGAACTTGTAAGGAACCATAGCACCGGTTAAAACGATGGTCTTATTTTTTATATTCTTACCGAGCACTCTCGCTGTATCAGTCATAGTATCCGTTCCATGAGTAATTATAATATTTTTCTCTTTTGATTTTAAACATTCTTTCAATATTTTTAATCTGTGTGACTTCTTCATAAACAGACTATCAATCATCATAAGTTTTTTTATTCTGTAAAGAACTCTGCATCTTCCGAGATTCAGCATTTCTTTTATGTGAGTATCTCTAAAAAAAAGCTCTCCAGTAAGTTCGTTGTACTCCTTGTCAAATGTTCCACCAGTAACTATTATTTTAACCGTCATAAGAACTCCTTAATTAAAAAGTAAAATCCCCCTCAATTCCCCTTTATTAAAGGGGGATGAAAGAGGAATTTAATTGTGGTCTTACCTGTACAACGCTCCGACGACACATCGGAGCAAATAATTTAGATGAACGGAGTGAGATTTTTAATTTATTTCTTATTTCTACCGTAAAAAATAGCATAATACCTTATTTTCTTTTATCTTTATAAAAAGAAAGATACGCTTTATAAGCCATATATATATCAAGTTTTGAAGCAAGTTCCATAGGAGCATGCATTGACAAAAGTCCGACTCCGCAATCAATAACCTGCATTCCGTATCTTGCGAGATAATGAGCTATAGTTCCCCCTCCTCCTTCATCAACCTTGCCAAGTTCGCCGGTCTGCCATATAACTTTATTTGAATCAAATATCCTTCTTATCTCCGCCACAAACTCAGCATTGGCATCAGAAGCCCCGCCTTTTCCTTTTAAGCCGGTATATTTTGTTACGCATATTCCGTAATTTATAAAAGCGGTATTTTTCTTTTCAGAGACCGACGGAAATAAGGGGTCAAAAACAGAATTCACATCAGCGGAAAGCATCCAAGAATTCTTAAGCATTCTTTTGAGATTTATTTCATTATAACCGCCGTAATAAAGGTTTATAATCTCGGAACAGGCATTTTCAAAAGAATTTGAACCCATACCCGTTGCGCCGTAAGAGCCAATTTCTTCTTTATCCGCAAGTATAAGACAGGAAGTATAAAAAGGAACTCCAGAAATTTCAGAAAACGCCTTCATAGCGGTATAGCTACAGACCTTATCGTCATGGCCATAGGCAAGTATCATTGACCTATCAAAGCCAACCTCTCTCGGTTTAGCCGCCGGAACGATTTCAAGTTCAGCTGATAAGAAATCCTCTTCGCTTATTGAATATTTTTCCTTAATAATCTTTAAGACATTATGTTTAACCTTTTCTTTTGCATCCTTATCAGATGAAGGGATTGAAGCAATTATGATATCTAAATTCTCTCCTTCTATCGCTTCTGAAAGGGACTTCTTCATCTGACTCTGAGCAAGATGTGGCAAAAGGTCGGTTATGCAGAAAACAGGGTCATTATTATCCTCTCCAATATTTACTTTTATTTTTTCCCCATTTTTCTTAACAAAAACGCCGTGTATCGAAAGCGGTATTGTAAGCCATTGATATTTCTTTATACCGCCATAATAATGCGTATCTAAATATGCGAGCTCCGAGTTCTCATAAAGAGGATTCTGTTTAATATCGATTCTTGGAGAATCTATATGCGCTCCGACTATATGCATTCCTTCAGTTAATTCTTTTTCACCTATTATAAAAGCGAATAGCGTCTTACCATAATCGGAAACATAAACTCTATCCCCGGCTTTAAGAGAATCATATTCAGATAAATTTTTAAAACCTTTTTCTCCAAGAAATTTAACCGAATTATCGTGAAACTCTCTTTCTGTCTTTGATACCGACATAAAAGATATATAATCATTAGAAAAGGACTCTATCTCCGATTTTTCTTTCTCCGTAACTGCACTCCAGCCATTTTTTCTCTGATAATAAATTGAGTTGCTTTTAGCAACTTTCTTTATTTTTGTTTTCATATATCCTCCTAATAAAATTATACATCATTTGCCTGAAATAAATCTAAAAAAAATAAAACTTAAAATAACTATAATAAAACCCAAAATTATTAATGGTATTCCTATTATAGAACCTATAAATGTAGAAGTGAGGATAGCACCAACAATAATCAATATTAAACCGATTGGAAGGGTTAAAATTAAAACCGCTTTGCCGAATTTGATTCTTATTTTTTCTAAAAAACTGATCTTCCTTTTGCCTTTTGATTGAAAAGAATCATTTACTATCTCGGCTTCTATGTAATCGTCTTTAGAATCGGGAATAATTATATCTTTATCTTCCATCAAATCTTATTATACTTAATATACGCGAGTTATTGTGCCTGCCGTCGCTTCTTTCAGAAACTTTTCATCATTTTTAAATAAATATTTTTTTCCTTTGTATTTAAATGATATTAAATATGAGTGAAGCATCATTCTTTTATATTTTTTCTGCTTTTCAATTTTGCCGTAAAGTTTATCTCCGACGACAGGATTTCCTATATAATAAAGATGAACCCTTATCTGGTGTCTTCTACCGGTTAAAAGTTTAGCTTCAAGAAGAGTAAAGCCATTAAATCTATTTAAGACCTTAAACTCAGTAATCGCATTTTTCCCATCTTCGCTTACTCCCATTCTTCCTGAGCCAAACTCTTTTATCGGTTTTGTAACTTTAAAATTATCCGTTTCAATACTTCCCCATACAAGCGCAAGATATCTTTTATCTACATGTCCTTTTTCAAACATAAAACAAAGGTTTTTATGCGCTTCTCTGTTTTTAGCGAATATCATTATACCGCTTGTATCTTTGTCAAGACGGTGAACTATATATAATTCTTTATATTTTTGCTTCAACAATTCAAAAAGAGAAGTTTCATTTAAAAGCCCACCCCTCGCTTTTACGCTGAGAAGCCCGCATTCTTTATAAACAATTATAAAATCATTATTTTCAAATAATATTTCGTACATATAAGAAATTATATCATTATTGTAACAGTTTACTCACATTAAAAACAACCTAAAATCCCCCTCACCCTACCTCTCCCCTCTGGGGAGAGGTCCGATGACTCTCCGATGCTACGATACGGAGTCCGACAGAATCGTCGGACCGTATGAGCCGATACGAAGTATCGTACTCCATCGGAGGGTAGAGTGAGGGGTTTTAATCCGCCGCTGGCAAGCCATCTACATTTGCAAAGCTAACACTTTGCTGCTACAAATCCCACCTTTCTAAAAGGGGGACACAGGGGGATTTTTTCCGAGCTCACTCGATACTCCATTTTGGATTCCTCAACTTGATGAGGGCGTCCCCCCCTACGCTCCGACGGGAGACTCCATTGGACTCCTCAACTTGTTGAGGACTCTTCCTTCCCGAGCAAGCTCGGGACCCCATAATCCAACATCTCTCACGATTCTCACTTCTCACTATATTTGCAAACCTAAAAGGTTTGCCATACAATTCATAATTCAAAATCCATAATTAACAAATTAATCCAACATCCATAATTCAACATCTCTAACATTTTTCACCTTATCACCTTTCACTTTTTTTGTATGAGTGAAGATATTATTTTTATGTATAATAATATAAGGGTTCGCTGGCCCATAATGAGGGTTCGCTGACCCCTATACTTCTTCATTTGGTTGTCCCGATTTTTACCTGCCTGCCGTCAGGCAGGAGGCGAAACAAGGAGCGAAGAGCGAGCATATCAGTCCGAAGGCGATATGTAAGCGATGAGCGACGAAGTTGTAGCCAAAAAGCGGACAACCCTGAAAGGGAGAAAAGAATTTTGGGCAATTTTGTCGTTGAGACACACTCACCCCGACGTTACGTCGGGGCTCGTTCGCCTCGCCTAAAACTTGCCTCAAACTTCTTTCTCCAAATGAGAGAATATAGGGTGTGAGAGAACGC
>Ga0078972_1015777_pt1 | contig 11439 bp, 6 predicted proteins | sample YelNatPaOPGAMG01_FD_67568 | JGI IMG/M metagenome (GOLD analysis project Ga0078972, IMG submission 67568) | Hot spring thermophilic microbial communities from Obsidian Pool, Yellowstone National Park, USA - OP-RAMG-01 (SPADES assembly) (version 2) | ecosystem: Environmental > Aquatic > Thermal...
TGCAAAACAAGAAAGCCCTATTCTTTGAAATAGGACTTGCTGTATCGCTGGGTATTGTTTTGCTGGCCTTTGAATGGACATCTACCGACACCGTAAATGTTGAACTTGCCCAAACCACCGAGGTAAAGGTTGAACAGGAAATTATTCCCATTACCAACCGCGATGAAGTAAAACCCCCTGAACCTCCCAAGCAGATTACTGTTTCGGATGTGATTAAGGTTGTTGATGACAACGTAAATGTTAACGACAACACCGACATCTTCGCTAACGAATTTTCCGAAGATAAGGCTGTTACTGTAATGGCTTTCAAGGAGCAGGAGCAGGAAGAGGAAGAGTACACCCCATTTGTTATTGTTGAGGACATGCCCTCGTTCCAGGGTGGTGACATTAATAACTTCCGCGTTTGGGTTCAGCAGAACCTTAAATATCCCGATGTGGCTGCTGAAAACGGTATTCAAGGACGTGTTATTATCAATTTTGTGGTTGAGCCAAGTGGTAAGGTAACCAACGTTAAGGTTGTTCGCGGTGTTGACCCCTCGCTCGATAAAGAAGCTATTCGCGTGGTTTCGTCATCACCTACTTGGAAACCCGGTTCACAGCGCGGCAAAGCAGTTCGCGTTCAGTTTACCATTCCTATCATCTTCGTTCTGCAATAGTATATCGAACCTAATAGATAATATAACCCCGCTTATGGCGGGGTTATTTTTTTATAGCTACAATAAGAACCCTACCTAAACCGTTATTTTATATAGGAAATCCCTTAAATCCTAAGGTTATGAAAACTAAAAAATCAAAAAAAGCCGACCTGGAAAGCAAGCGAACCCTATTCTTTGAGATAGGTTTATCGGTATCGATATTACTGGCTATCCTGGCCTTTGAATGGAGAACACCTGCTGGGATTAACACCACCCTTTTAGCCGAGCTTGGCAACAACAATGGAACCATCGAGTTGCCACCCATTACCACCGACCCCAAGGATATGGTTAAACCTGCGCCACCCAAAGTGGTTATAACCGATAGAATTGTTGTGATTGATAACAATATTGAACCCAATTACAGCACCGATATTTTTGAAGAACCCAAAGAGGGTTATATACCACCCATTATCAACAGAGGTGAAGAGGAATTGGTTGACGAGCCCTTTAACTCGGTAGAGATAATGCCTACCTTTAATGGAGGCGATGCAAACCATTTTCGTAACACATTTGTAATCCCTAATATACGTTACCCGCAAGATGCCGTTGACAACGGGGTAACAGGAGTTGCTATTGTTGAATTTGTTATCGAGCGCGATGGTAGAGTTTCGAACGTGAAAGTTTTAAACAATATTGATAAAAGCCTCGAAAGGGAAGCCATAAGGGTTGTATCGAGTTCACCGCACTGGGAGCCCGGTTTGAATAATGGTGTTAAGGTTAGGGTTAAATTCGTAATTCCTATTAAATTTGTGCTCAATAACTAAACCTTAATGTTGATATTATCGTTAAAGAAAACCCTGATTATTCAGGGTTTTTTATTGATTCAGGCAGATGATTAATCCAATTTCAACAGCAAAAAAGCAGGAAAAAGCTGTTCTGGTAGGCGTGATCCTTCCCTTCCAGAAAGAGCAAGATATTAACGATTACCTTGATGAGCTCGAATTTCTTACCGAAACAGCCGGGGCTATCACTTTAAAGCGCTACATTCAAAAGATTGATGAGCCTAACCCCCGAACCTTTATTGGCACCGGAAAAGTAAGGGAGATTGCGGAGTATATTGATGAGAACGATGTTGACATGGTGATATTTGACGATGAGCTCACCCCAACCCAACTTCGTAACCTTGAGCATGAATTTAAAAGGAAGGTGCTCGACCGTACCAATCTCATACTCGACGTATTTGCCCAACGGGCAAAAACCGCTTACGCCAAAACCCAGGTTGAACTAGCACAGTACCAGTTCCTGCTTCCCCGACTTAAGCGGATGTGGACACACCTTGAGCGTCAGCGCGGAGGTATTGGGCTTCGCGGCCCCGGTGAGCGCGAAATTGAAACCGACCGCCGTATTATTCGCGACCGCATTGCCAAGCTGAAAGAGGAGCTAAGCAAGATTGACCGGCAAATGGCCACCCAGCGTAAAAATAGGGGAAGTGTGGTTCGCGTTGCACTTGTTGGCTACACCAACGTGGGAAAGTCCACAATTATGAACCTTATCAGCAAGTCGGATGTGTTTGCCGAGAATAAGCTTTTTGCTACCCTCGATACCACCGTACGAAAGGTTGTGATAGGCAATTTGCCTTTCCTGCTATCCGATACCGTTGGTTTTATCCGCAAGCTACCGCACCAGCTTGTGGAATCGTTCAAATCAACCCTCGACGAGGTGCGTGAATCCGACCTGTTGCTGCACGTTGTTGATATTTCGCACCCCAACTTTGAGGAGCAAATCAATATAGTTAACCAAACGCTGCACGAGATTGGTGGAGGCGATAAACCAACCATTCTTGTTTTTAACAAGATTGATGCCTACACCTGGACCCGTAAGCCCGACGACGACCTTGCCCCATCCACCCGCGAGAACATCAGCCTTGATGAGCTAAAACGGACATGGATAAGCAAAAAGGGAACCTATACCATTTTCATTTCTGCCAAGCAGAAAATCAACATTGATGAGTTTCGTGCTTTGCTTTACACGATGGTAAGGGAGATACATGTAACGCGTTATCCCTACGATAATTTCCTCTACCCCGATATTACCGAAGCCAACCTTTAGCGTTCAAAAACTCGGCTATTTGGATGGCATTGGTGGCTGCGCCCTTGCGAAGATTATCGGCTACTACCCAAAGGTTAAGGCTTCGCGGTTGGGAAATATCACGTCGGATACGTCCTACAAACACATCATCCTTGCCCTCGGCAAAGCGTGGCATGGGGTAATGGTTTGCGGCGGGGGTGTCCTGTACCACAATTCCAGGTGCATTGCGTAAAATTTCGAATACATCGTTTAGATCGAAATCGTGCTCAAACTCAAGGTTTACCGACTCGGAATGGCCACCGATAACTGGAATACGAACAACCGTGGGTGAAACCATGATGCTCTGGTCGCCAATAATCTTGCGGGTTTCGTCAATAAGTTTTTGCTCTTCGGTGGTGTAACCATTATCAAGAAATGTTCCGCCATGTGGGAAGCAGTTTAGGTCAATAGGGTGCGGGTAGGCCATATCGACATTGTGACCTTGGCGCTCGCCAAAAAGCTGATTCACCGCTTTAACACCTGTTCCGGTAACCGATTGGTAGGTTGAGATGACTATGCGCTTAATACGATACTTTTGATGCAACGGATTGATTGCCACCACCAGCTGAATGGTGGAGCAGTTTGGGTTGGCAATTATTTTATGGTTGGGGGTAAGAATATCGGCGTTAACCTCAGGAACGATGAGTGGGATTTCGGGGTACATTCGCCAGCACGATGAGTTATCGATAACCGTTGTGCCAGCTTCGGCAAACCTTGGAGCCCATTCCTTTGAGGCAGCCGAACCAGCTGAAAAAATAGCCACTGCGGGTTTCTGTTTAACGGCATCGGCTACGGAGCATACCCTGACATCGGTTCCCCTGAACTTTACTGTTTTACCAACCGATTTTTCCGATGCGGCCGGAATTAATTCATCTACGGGAAAGTTGCGCTCTTCAAGAACGCGAAGCATAACACTACCTACGAGGCCTGTTGCCCCAACTACTGCCACTCGCATAAAGAAATATTTTTCAGGTGATTAATTAAAATTTTTCGTAAATTTTGATTGTAAAATTATACAATAGTTTAAATGCGAGCGTCGGTCTTACTTATTTTAACACTGCTGGCAAAACCTATTGTTGGGCAGCAAGTTGTAGGTTACAATTTTGAAACAGGTGACCTATCGGGTTGGATTCAAAAACCCGAAAACCGATGGGCGATTAGTACAAGCAGCCCCCTTTCGGGGAGCGCTTCGCTCAGGCATAGCTTCGACAACAGCGTTGCCTACACCGATACAATTTATAGGGCTTTGCCCAACTGGGATATTGAAAAGGGCGATGTTACATGGCGATTCCTAATTCGTCACGGTTACGACCCTTCGGCATCGAACAGCTGGTGGTTTTACCTGATGACCGATAGCAGTATTGCTAGCGCAAGCCAATCGGGGTATGCCATAGGTGTTAACCTAACTGGTAGTGACGACCTGTTAAAGTTTTGGCGCATTGATAATGGAAACGCTCAGGTTGTGCTTGCATCAACCTTAAACTGGCAAACACAGATTGGCACAGGTAAAGCAGGAGCAATTGAGGTTACAAGAACATCAGATGGCACCTTTACTCTATGCGCATCGGTGAACGGTAGTTTTAACTCACTTATTACTTATGGAACATTAACCGATAACAGCTACAAGGACTTTACTTTCTTTGGGATTGGATATCGTTACTCATCGGCGCAAGATATGAAGCTTTGGGCCGATGAAATATCGTTCACGTATCAGTCTATCAATCTAAACGACCGAACCACAAATGTTTTGGTACCCACACAGCAGGTAACACCCGCCAATATTGCATCTACATCAACATCGGTTGAAAATAGTGTTGATGTTTTTAGGTTTCGTATTGCCGATGCGGGTTCGGGCGATGGTTTGCCAACCTACATCAAGCGAATAACCATTAAAAATCCTGATCCCGAAACCATATCGTGGGGTAACCTGCTTGGTGGCATCACCCTTAAAAAGGAAGGGATGATAGTCCCAACCCAAAGCGTTAGCATTAGCGACCAACAGATAACTATTGAGTTAGATAGCACGTATGGCACTGTTCCCGATGGTCAAGGTGTAGAGTTCACTTTGGGTATCTACCTTAAACAAAACAATATTTCCGATAATATCAGCCTGAGGTTTGAGATTGACAACCAGAACCATGGCTTTCTATCGAGCCTTTGGGGTTCAGGGTTTGCGCAAACCTTTCCTGCTAAGGTGCAATCGGGAATATTCACCATACGGGTTGACGCAACACAGGCAATGTTTCGCAACATCTCGCCAATTGCCATTATTGGTAAGCCTTTTACGCTTGAAGTGGCAGCCACCGATACCAATGGCAATGTAGATACTGACTACATGGGTAATGTTGCAATAAGTCTTGCTGAGGGTTTAGGAAACCTAAGCTCAGCAAACGGTTTAAGCCGGATAGCCCTGCAAGGCGTTGCAAAATGGGATAGCTTACTATACGATAGGTATGGAACCATTCAGATCAAGGCCACCGGCGATAGCCTGAGCATGGCCCTAAGCGATTATATAGTAATTGGATACGATACAAGTTCGATTGCCGAAACTCCTGGCACACAGGTGCAGTCGTTCGATATCAGCTCAATGGCTAACAGTCCGGCGCAAGCCAACGAGATAATGCGATTCCGCATTACCGACACGGGCAGCGATGGCGCTCCTACCTACCTGATGAAAATTCGATTGAACAGGGCAAATACAGCAAATGCAGCAACGTTAAACAAGGTAATTGAAGGCATTTTAGTAAAACAGGGTACAAGCTATATTCCAACTTCAAGCGTGGATATTAAAACTTCAACCATTGATATTACCTTCCCACAAGGTGCATTAACTATTGCCGATGGCCAAAGTAAAGAGTTGAGTGTATGGATATACCTGAAAAGTAGCGGTATAGTTGATAATCAAACTATACAGTTCTATATCGATAAGAAAAATCCGATGTTTGAGGCCTATGATATTGGTAGCCGTTTTGCAACCATTTTCCCAAGCAACATCAACTCTGCAACAGCCACCATCAGGGTGATTGCTTCAAGGTTGATGTTTACAAGTGTTCCTGCCCGCGTTGGTGTTAACGAAGAATTCAATGTAAAGGTAAAGCCAACCGATGCAAACGGTAATCCCGATGCCAACTTCAACGCCAATGTGACACTCCTGCTTGCCACAGGCAATGGTGAACTTGCTTTGCAATCGGAAAATCCTGCGCCAATTGTAAACGGCGAGGCGCAGTTTGATGCCACCTATTCAGCGCCAGGCGTGTTCACGCTTATAGCACGCAACCCGAACCTTAACGATGCCGTGTCGGGTAACATCACCTGCGGCGATGCCGACGGTATAGCAACACCGCTAATCCAGCCGTCCGATACGGTTGTTTTTACACCTAACAACAGTTACGCATCGGCAGCCCTCGAAATTATTCGGTTTAAACTGAAAGACCCCGGCAGTACCGATGATTTACCGCTGAACGTTAGCCAAATTAAACTACTTGCCTTTAATCCAAGCGACTTGCCAATGCTGGCACGAATGGTTCAAGGTTTTGTATTGGACAATGGGACATCGGTTGTTACACCTAAAGGTTTCTCGTTTAGTGGGAATGCCCTTCAAATCAGTTTTAACGAGGATGACTTTTGGGTAAACGATGCCGATTCGGGCAACTTTATTCTCAAAGTCTTTTTAAAGGACAGAAACCTTGTGGATGCTTTCCGGTTTCAGTTCTACATACCTGCAAGCAACCATGGATGGAGTACCTTTGATAACAGCACTGCTTTTAGCAGTGCATTTCCATCAACCATATTTGGCCGACCCTGCCGAGTTGAAATCCAAGCCGACAGGCTAAGATTTTTGAACCAACCCTTTGCGGTAAACCCCAATGAACCATTCAGCGTGAGTTTAATGGCATGCGATGCCCGTGGAAATGTTGACCGCGAATTTCAAGCGTATGCAGCGCTTGAATTACAAAATGGCACTGGTAATCTCACTGTTGACCCAATACTTCAACCGCTCGACAAAGGCATTGCCACATGGAGTGGTGTAAAGTTTTCATCAACCGGAACGTATCGGCTTAAATCTTATTTTGGCTGGTTAGCCGATGCCGTATCGGATAATATTTACTGCGGATATAACCATGTTTGCCATATAAATGAGAACTTTGAGGGCCAACTACCAGGTTGGAACGGGATAGACAATTGGATAGCATCAAGGGTAGAGCCAATTGGCGGAGAACTTTCACTTGCCCATGCTGGCGACCCGGGAGCAAAGCAATCGGTTATAAGCATACCCATCGAAAACACTCTTAACGGGAAAGCCTTGGAGTGGAGCATAACCATTAGAAACGGCAATTGGGATCCATCGTCGGAAAACTACTTTTACCTGGCATTTTCATCTACTCAGGAAAATCCAATGGATTCTGCGGCCCAAGGCTTTGCCGTAGGCATAAATCCATCGATTGGAAACGATTATATATCGGTTTGGCGATTTGGTGCAGGCAAACGAAGTAATATTATTCAATCGGGCTTCGACTGGAACGAGAACGACGAAGTCAAAATCACTGTTACCCTTTCGCCAAAAGGAATACTTAAGCTATGGTTTACCCCGAAATCCAATGGTTTGAAAACCTATGGTGGCGAAACTATAGTTGCAAATCCGATTGGAGGTTATTTGGCGTTTGTTTTTGCATATACATCGAGCCGTGCAGGACAACTCTGGATTGATGACCTTAAATTTTGCGCTACCGATTACCCACCGGTTATAAGCAGTGCCAAAATAGTAAACCTGAATACCATAAGGGTCATTTTCTCAAAGCCAGTGACCGCACAATCGGCTATAAACATTGATAATTACCGTTTAAAATCGAGCAGCGGGCAAATTATCGATATTAATGAAATAAAAATTAGCGAAACTAATGCTGTTACGCTTGTTACCCCAAAATTACCCTTTGATAAATTGATTTTAAGCATTAAGAATATTGCCGATGGTAACGGTTACAGTTTGCCCGATAGTATTGAGTTTGGATTGAGCACCCAAGGTAATTTTGGGCATCTGATTATTAACGAAATAATGTCCAACCCCATACCATCGAATGGTTTGCCTGAATACGAGTACATTGAACTTTTCAATCCGGGTACCGATACAGTGTTTACATCGGGCTGGCAGCTTACGCTGAACAATAAAACCGTTACACTTCCTGCCGATACCATTTTGCCAAAGTCGTTTGCGCTTATTGGAGGCACTACTGCCATAAGCAATTTTAAACCCTACGGAAAGGCCATTGCGGTAACATCGTTCCCCTCGTTACTAAACGATGGCATGTTGCTCAAACTCTACGACCCGCAAGGAAATCTTATTAGCTTTGCTAACTACTCAACCGAATGGTATAACGATTCTACGCGAACTGGAGGTGGTTACTCATTGGAATGTATTGACTACACCAACTTGGCCGAGGGTAAAAACAATTGGCGGGCATGTATAGCGCCCGAGGGTGGGACACCCTGTGCAGTCAATTCAGTATCGGCATCAAATCCCGATATCACATCACCAACACTAAGCTACATTGAGGTTCCCAATGCCCTAACCATTCGGCTAGTTTTTAATGAAGCTATGGATAGTCTTTCCGTGACACTTCGCGAAAACTATAAAACCAGCCTAAAAGTTGATGAGATAAGTGTTAGCCAACTTTTTACACAGGTTACCATTCAGCTATCGGAACCCCTTGTGCCCCAGAATATATATGAGATTGCCATTTCGGGTTTATGCGATTTTGCAGGAAACATCATGCCCGACACGGTTATCCGGGTAGGCCTGCCCCAAATTGCCAATCAGGGTGATATTGTAATAAACGAGGTCCTTTTCAACCCCTATGTGGGTGGAACCGATTTTGTGGAACTTTTCAATCCAACTGGCAAATGCTTCGACCTTTCGCAACTAAAACTTGCAAATCGGAACGAGACCGACCTTACCCTAAAAGATGTTAATCCCGCTTCGCCACTGCCAAAACTTTTGTTCCCCAACGAGTTTGCAGTAATTACTCTAAACCCTAATCAGGTTGAACAGTTCTATTCCTGCCTTAATGCCGCTGCTTTTGTCAAGGTTTCAAAAATGGCAGCTTTTAACATCGACAAGGGCTATGTGGTATTACTAAACTCCAACAACGACATAGTTGATGAATTGCGCTATACCGAAAAGATGCATAACCGGCTGCTTAACGATGTTAAAGGGGTGTCGCTTGAACGAATCAATCCCAACATGCCAACCAACCAATCAAGCACATGGCAATCGGCTGCACAGGCAGCCGGGTTTGCAACCCCAACATACCGGAACTCCCAATATACCGATTTAACTGCAAGTAATAGCAGTTTTACCTTAGCCCCGGAGACCTTCTCGCCCGATGGCGATGGCCGCGATGATTACCTGCTTATAAACTACAAGTTACCCGAACCCGGTTATGTGGCCAATATCAGGATTTTCAATGCTAACGGCGTTGAAATCTATCGACTTGCCAACAACTTAACCCTAGGAACATCGGGGCAGTTGAGGTGGGATGGAACCGACACCCAAAACCGACGGGTAAATTCGGGTATTTACATTGTTTACATCGAATACTTCAACCTCTCGGGAAAGGTTAACCGGGAAAAGAAAACCTGTGTGGTTGGATACAGATAGGATTTATTGAAACGTATTGTTAGCCCAGGTAAAAAATTCAGTTAAGTTGAAGACAAAGATTTGCTTTGAACTATTAGATTCGTTAGAATATTTTTTTGAGGCAACAGCATCTTTTAGCCATTGAATCGCACCTTGTTTCCAACCCTGTCCATCAATTAGAATAATAATTGTATTTTCAGGCATTGCTTCAATTGCATTAAGATACAAGTAGGGTAGTTTTTCATCAACAGAACCTGACACTTGTTGCCATTTACACTCTATTCGTGCACAAATATTATATCTTTCCGATAGCAATAAGAATTCGGTATTACCACTATGTTTGTATATCGTTGTAAATGGAACATTCACAAGTAACAACTCATTTCCGTATTTTTCTTTTTTTTTCCCAGTCCCTATATTTTACTATCTCAAACCGCTTTCCCCTAAAAACAGATACTACGGCTCTTTCTAGTTGATTTCCTGTTTCATTACTTTTATTTTTTTTCCATCATGCTATAGAGTAATTGGTTACAACTATTTCGTTGATTAAACCACGCTTTTGAGCATTGGAATTAATCATTCTTTTGGCAGGAACTCTAATAATGTTAAACTTCTGATAAATGGTATCAAAAAAATCATCATTAGGATCTACATTTTTAGGATCGGAATTGCTTAACATCTGCAGTACGCCCCGTTCATTCAATGTGTTAAATAGTTTTGAAAGCCTGATTTGTTCAGAATCGGAAAAATCATTTTTACTGTAATGTTTGAAATTAGCGGTTTTGCTTATAGGCCGGTAAGGAGGATCAAAGTATATGAATGCGTTCGATTTAAGATCCTGAATAACTGAATAAAAATCTGCTTTTCTAATTTCGGCTATTTGAAGCACCTTATGAACAGCCAGCAAATTTTGCTCATCGCAAATTGTCGGATTTTCATAATCACCCATGGGGGAATTAAATTCACCCTTAGAGTTAACCCTAAATAAACCGTTAAAACAGGTTCGATTTAAAAAAATTAACTGAGCGGCACGTGGAACTCAATTATCAGAATACTTATCATAGTCAACATTAAATCTTTGAAGATTATAATTGGTTCTCTGTTCATAAAAGTATTCTTCTCTGTTTTTTTTGTCAAGACTGCGATATGTTTTTTGATACCTCTAGAGAAAGTCTAGCAATTTAGATACATCTTTTTGAATTACTCTATAAGTCAAAACAAGTTCTTCGTTTATGTCGTAAAGAAATGCACTTTCAATATCATAGTTTTGTGCTATATCAAAGAACACAGCACCACTTCCGAGAAACGGTTCGTAATAGTTTTTTATCTTTTTTTGTTTCAAATCGCTGGGATATAAATTTTTAAATAAAGGCAATAACTGTGTTTTACCCCCTGCCCATTTCAGAAAGGGTTTTGCTTCAAATTGTCTTGGGTTGAAAAGATCTTCAACCCTTGAATCATTTTCTATTTCGGTTTTATAATCCCTTTTCTTGGTCATAGGATATAATCTTTATACAAATTTAGAGTTTTCTTTAGATTTTTTTAGGCATAATGTTGATATTTTATACTTTTGACAAAAGCAATTTGATATGGAAGGCTACATTGAACTACCCAAGTGCACATTACGATACCGTATTACCGGAAGCGGTCCGGCAGTGGTGCTGCTGCATGGATATTTGGAAAATCTTACCATTTGGGATGAGCTAACCGTGGAGCTCGAAACCGATTACACCATACTCACGGTTGACCTGCCCGGACATGGCAAATCAATTTGCAAGGAGGAGGTAATTGGCATGGATTTCATGGCCGACTGCGTAAGCGCGGTTATGCGTTCGGTATCAATCAATAAGGTACATCTTATTGGACACTCAATGGGCGGATATGCAAGCTTGGCCTTTGCTGAACGTTACCCTAACTGGCTCACGGGGCTATGCCTGTTCCATTCCACCCCCAATGCCGATTCCCATGAGAAACTTTCAGCCCGCATGGCCGACATTAAACTGGTTAGGGACGGGAAAAAAGAACAAATTGTGCAAACCAACA
>Ga0078972_1015781_pt1 | contig 11437 bp, 10 predicted proteins | sample YelNatPaOPGAMG01_FD_67568 | JGI IMG/M metagenome (GOLD analysis project Ga0078972, IMG submission 67568) | Hot spring thermophilic microbial communities from Obsidian Pool, Yellowstone National Park, USA - OP-RAMG-01 (SPADES assembly) (version 2) | ecosystem: Environmental > Aquatic > Thermal...
CTCACTAGCTACGCGCGCAACATGGCCATTGGTTAGGGAGTGCCCCTTGCGTGTGGTGATCTCAATGGCACAGCCCCGGGCAGCCGCTAGCTGTGCCTCGGTCGGCGTGAGGAAGCCTGGGTGAGCGAGGACGTCCACGGCTAGAGATTCCACAGCCGCCCGATTAGTGCCCGGCGCAACCGGCTCGACGATGGTCTCCCCATGGACAACGACGATCTCCGCTCCCAGCGCTTTGGCCTCATGAGCTAGGCGATCAATGCGCCTGGGGGCCACATGGGTTAACTCCACACCGATGAGCAGCTCGACCCCAAAATCCTCGCCTTGCTCTCCCAGAAAGCGACGCAGGCTCTCAATGATGAGACCCATATTGCTGGCATCGGCGTGATCGGTGATCGCCAGCGCCCCAAAGCCAAGGGCAGCCACCCGTCGCAGCATCTCTGAGGGCAATAGCTCGCCATCGCTCAAAAAGGAATGCGTGTGTAGGTCAATTCTACTCCCTGTGTTCATGGCGCAATCTAGTATATCCAACGGGGCCCCAGTGTCAAAGGCTTTGAACCCAAGGGGACCCTTAGCAAATTGTACTCACAGTCAAGCCCTGCTATAATTGGGGAGTTTCGTGCGCATGAGAATCTATAACGCTCGCCGAGGGTAAATGAAAGAACAGCTGATCCTTGTCCTGAAAGGTATGGTGTATGGTGTGACCAACCTGGTGCCAGCACTAGGTGGCGGCACGATCCTGATCTTGTTGGGTGTCTACGAGCGTTTCGTCGACGCCTGGGGCAACCTCTTGAACTGGAAAAGATGGAAAGAGATCATCCCCTTTCTCGTCTTTTTGCTGGCCGGCGCAGCCATCGGCATGATCGGCCTCTCCAAGCTGATTAATTACCTGCTCGACCATTATGAGGCCCCAACGATGTTCTTTTTCATCGGCCTGATCTTGGGTACTATTCCCTCCATCTTGACCATGCATCATGATATGCGTTTCACAATAGGTCGGGCTGTTGCCCTTGTATGTGGGGTCACAGCAGTAGTTCTCTTGAAGTACGCACGAGAGTCAGCGCTGACAGACGTTTCGCGGGAGATCAAGGACATCACTGGCTTCGTCTATTACGTAGCGACCAGCTTTCTGGCCGGCGCCGCCAGCGTGACCCCGGGGATGGACGGCACGTCGGTTTTTATGTTAGCTGGGACGTACAAACCGATTACCGCCGCCCTGTCTGCCTTGAGCCGCCTAGATATCCGCTGGGTGACGATCATCGCCACCGCCCTGGGCGTCGCTCCGGGGATCATCCTTTTCTCCAAGCTTATCCATTGGGCCATCAAGCGCGCCCCGGCGGTCGTGTATTATTGCGTGTTAGGGATCATCTGCGGCTCCGCCTACGGCCTATGGCCGAAGGGGATGCGCTCGGCCAGCACCGTGACGATCGTCGCGGCCGTCATCACCTTTTTAATCGGTGGAGCCCTGGCTCTGATTTTTAACAGACCCGGTAAGGTGGGGGAGGCTTGAGCATGCCTTTCAACTACGAGTACGATAAGAAACTGCGCATCGGCTATATCGGCGCGGGGGAACACTCTTATCGCAACATCTTGCCCTGCTTCCAGTATGCGCCCATTGAGTTGGTGGCGCTGGCCGACCACCATACTGAACGCGGGCTGGCAGTTGCGCGACAATTTGGCGCCAAGCACTTTTATCCCAACCACAAAGCGATGCTGGCTAAAGAGGCGATGGATGCTGTCTTCATCGTGGTTGGGCCAGATGCTGATGGACGCCCGCGCTACCCAGAGCTTGCCGCTGAGACGCTAAGGGCCGGCTTCCACACTTGGATTGATGCCCCACCCTGCTCAAGCGCCAGCGAGATAACGCCCATGACTGAAGCCTGCATCGCCTCGCACAAGTACATCGCTACGGGCTTCAAAAGGATGTTCGCTCCCGCCTATCTCAAGGTAGCACAAATCATTGAAGACCCCAGCTTTGGAGGTGTCTCTAGCTTCTCCCTGCGTTATCCCCTCGCCCTGCCACCAGCCGAGCAGCGACGAGATCCCAAGGCTATGGCCGCCTTCCTGGACTTTGTGCAACCCTATTCGTTGCTCGTGCGCCTCTTTGGGGAATGCGAGGGCTTTACTTACCTCCGTAGCCCGGTATCGGGCGGGGTGGTTATCAACTTGCGCTATCGCCGGGGGATCGTCGGCACTATGCATCTCACCGGGGGCCAGGCGGTTACCAGCCCTCTGGAACGCTTGGAGGTCGTCGGAAACGGAGCCAATGTCGTCGTGGAGAACGGCATCCGCCTCATTTACTACCGGCCCGGTGGAAGCCGCGGCGAGGCGACGGCCGGGCGCATTGAATCCTATATCGGCCCCGACGAGACCGCGCCGATTATCTGGGAGCCAGAGTTCTCCCTCGGGCAGCTCTATAACAAGCAGCTTTTCTTGGAAGGATACGTGGGCTGTATACGCCACTTTGCAGAGCGCCTTCTGGCCAATGAGCCCCCTAAGCAGGGCAACCTCGTGGAGATGATGCATATCATGACCGTTTACGACAAGATTCGCAACGGCAAAGAGGGCGAGTGGATCAACCTATACTAAAAGAAAGGGAATAACATATGAACAGAACGATATCCTTCGGCATATGTATCAGCCCCGATAAGGTTGCCCAGCTGGCGCCCGGCTACGACTATCTGGAGCTGGCCCTCTCATCTACTCTGATGCCGCTTGAGGATGAGGCAACCTACACCGCCAAGAGCACGAACCTACAATGGTTGAATCCTCCGGTGCGAGCCTTTAACCTCTTTGTCCCCGCGCAGCTCAAGGTAGTGGGGGAAGCCGTGAATTGGGATCAAGTGGAGCTCTACGTTGAACGTGCCCTGCGGCGTGCCGCGAGATTGGGCGGTAAAGTGGTGGTCTTTGGCAGCGGTGGAGCGCGCAGTGTACCCGAACACTACTCTCGTGCTCTGGCCTGGGGACAGCTGGTGCGCTTTCTGGGCATCTGCGCCGACCAGGCCGGCCCACACGGCATCACCATCGCTATTGAGCCCCTTAACCGCCGTGAGTGTAATATCATCAACACCTATCTGGAAGCGGTGCAATTGGCCAAGGACGTCGATCGCAGCGAGGTACGTGTCTTGGCCGACATTTACCATTTCATGATGGACGCCGAACCCTTAGAGGATATCACCAAAGAGCCGGATTGGCTGGCGCATGTGCACTTGGCCGACACAGGCCGTCGCTATCCGGGTAGCGGCGCTTACCCCTTAGAGCGTCTCTTTGCGATCCTCAAAGACATCGGCTATCGGGGAATGGCCTCCATTGAGTGTAGCTGGGGCGAGGATTTCACGGACGAAACAGAGAAAGCCTTGCGCTTCCTGCGGGGGCTGGCCGAATAGCTCGACCTACCAGGCCCGCGAATCGGGTACATCTATCCAGCGCCCGCCTTCGGCAATGGATTGCTGGCTGATAAGGCCTGGTAGGGTCATATCCATTGCCTCGTGAATACCGACGGTGGGGGGCTTGTTCCCCAGGATCGCCTCCACGAAATCAAGGATCTCAAAGAAATCTCCCCCACCATGGCCGGCTTTCTTGGCTAGTTCTTCCATCTCCTTCCAGCTCTCGGGGAGATAGTCTTCATACAAGCTTTCAAGGTCAAGCCACTCGTTAGGGTCACGCGCCTTAGCGCGCAGCCAGATGCGATGCCTCTCGCCGGGAGCGCGCGCGGATTCATAACAACCATCGGTGCCCTGAAGGGCGTAATTAGCCATCGCATGCGGCCGATCGGAGAGCATGTCCACACGGATCTTGACCAAGCCGCCGCTGCGCATCTTGCACAGCATCACACAAGAATCCTCGTTCTCATAATAATCGCCGCGCGGGTCCCGGTAATGGTGACCACTCCCCGCACAGCACACAGAGACCACTCGGTCGCCAGGCATCCACTGGAGGATCGGGCCGAGACTGTGCGTCCCATAGGTTATACCGTTGATCCCCGTCTGCCATTTCCTACGCCAACGCGTGATCTCGTTCAGCCCTTTCAGCTCGTGCAGGTATTCCCCCTCCGCATAATAGGTTGTACCGAAAAGGCCCTGGCGCACGAGCTCCCGCACACAGACGTTGGGCTTGAGATAGATATAGTTCTCGGCCATCATATAGAGTCCCCTGCTGCTCCTGCAAGTAGCGACGAGTCTCTTGCACTCCTCTACCGAAACGCCAGCAGGGACTTCGCTCAACACGTGTATTCCCTTATTGAGCGCGGCAATCGCCTGAGGCACATGAAAAGGCATGGGCGTCCCCAAAATCACGGCGTCAAGGTCAGACCGCTCTAGCATCTCCTCATAATCCGCGTAGGCCTCAGAAGCCCCAAATCGTCGGGCAGCCTCCGGCAAGCGCTCCACATTGACGTCGCAAACGGCCTGGACATGAAGCAACGGGAAGGCATCCAAAACCTGTTTGAAGCTGCCGCCTCGCCCACAAGCTCCTACAATGCCCAGATTGATTTTCTCCAGTATGCTCATGGCTCCTTACCTCGCCCCGGTTCCATGCGCTTCCCCTGGCCCTAATAACCGACGTGGATTTCAGCTGCTGTCACGGTAACCTCGCCGTTGAGCAACGTCAAATCCACCCAATTGCGGCCCAAGATGATCTCGTTTGGACTCAAAGGGATGGTCAGACGTGATCCACTGTGGATGCCCTCGGGAAGGCGATTGCGATTAAGCTGGATTTTGAGTGCATCGGCATGCGCGAGCCCTTCACATTCAATGCGCAAGCCAAGCACTCTGGGCAAACGCGGCCTGGTCAGATCCACGCCCACGAGGATCGGCACGCGCGCCTCCTCCCCCGCCTTCAAGGTCACCGGCAAGACGGCCTTCATCCAGTTATGTGGATACTCACGCTGCGGGCGGCCGCGATCAGCAGCAAACATCATCGGCTTCCCCATTAGGGTATTGGGGTCGCCGATCTCATTGAGCAAGCCGATCTGGTACCTCTTGTTGACCTCATGGGGAAACCAATTAAATGTATAGATACCATCTGCCCCCTGATACCAATAGTTCGCTGCCAGTCCCCGGGCTAGCTCGGCGGGGATGGGCACGTATTTGCTCGGCCACCCATAAAGGCAGGGATATATAAGCACTTCGGTGCCCCTGGCGAGATCCTTGAACTCCTCAACGGCGATATCAATCGCTCCACTCCCCAAGATGAGGATATCCACCAAGCCCTCTCGGATCCATGTGGGCACGTCAAAGCCATCTAGTCGGCAAGCCTCCAAGTTCTCATCCACGCGGGCGGCTAACTCTATAGGGCGCCCTCGCTCAAGGCCGCGTTGGCTTAGATGCTCGCGCACCTCGCGCAGGAATTGCGTCAAGATGGGCGCGTTTTGAGGCTCTTCACCGGGGATAAAATAAGGGGGGCTGCGCAGGAAATCGATTTCCAAGCCATCAAAATCGTATTTGCGAAAGATCTCCTCAATCACCGCGAACTTGAGCCGACGCACCTCGGGAAAGGCAAAGTTCAGTGCCGTCCTGACACCGTAAGGATGCCCTTCGCCGATCAGCCACTCCGGATGCTGCTCCTTAAAAGTGGGGAACTCTTCGGGCATGAAATCATCGTGGGTGTCATTCAGGCGGAAAGAGTAAAAGACATCCAAGCCGCGTTTTTTCGCCTGACGCACGATGACCCGCGGGGGGTCATTGCCTTCATCAATCAGCCGCCGCAGAAATGGCGAAACCTGGCCGATGCGCTGGCCCGTGAGCTCAAGGACCTGGCTATCATAGTATGCTGTATTACCGCCGGCGCCGTCACACCAAAAGAGGGCTTCTACCTGGCTATCCTCTAGGCCGGTAAAGACGTTATGTATCCAACGATACATGTCGCCATGGGCATCCTTGAAGACGCCAAAACCATCGCAGTTAAAGATCAAACGACGGCGCTTTACCCCAGAACCCCTTGTCAGGTTACGCATGCTCCCTCTCCCTTGAGTTACTGCCTAGCCGCACCATAGCCAGATAACATGTTCTCGTGCTAGAGCTCCGCATGCCTCCAGACGAACTGGCCTCCGACGATAGTGCCCATTACCCGCACATTTAGGATATCCATCGGATCCATAGCAAAAATATCCCTATCCAGGATGGTGAGATCAGCCAGCTTACCGATCTGGAGAGAACCTAGCTTACCCTCTAATCCCGCAGCATAAGCGGCTCCCCATGTGAAACCACGCACAGCCTCTTCTACGGTCAGGCGTTGTTCTGGATGCCATCCATCCGGCCCAGGCGAGCCATCGGCTCGGCGGCGGGTGACTGCGGCATGGATGCCCAGCAAAGGATCGATGACTTCTACGGGACAATCGGAACCCAGTGCGAGCACAGCGCCATGCTTGAGTTGTGTCTTCAGAGCGTAAGCGTAGCGACAACGCTCCTTTCCCCAGTGACGCTCGGCCATAAGCATGTCCGAGGTCGCATGAATCGGCTGCATTGAGGCGATCACCCCTAGCTCAGCCAAACGACCTACATCTGCAGGATGCAGGAGCTGCACATGCTCAATGCGGTTTCGCAACTTGCCGGTTGCCCCTTGCGCCCGCGCCTCGGCGTAAATTCCCAACACCTCGCGGCTAGCTCGGTCGCCGATGGCATGGATCGCGCAGGCTAGCCCAGCACGGTTAGCTTTGAATACTGCCTCTCGGAGTACCCCGACTTCGGTAGTAGCAATGCCGGTATCCTCCGGAGCGCCCTCATACCCCTCCAACATCCAGGCCGTGCGCGGCCCTAATGCGCCATCAGCGAACATCTTGACTTGCCCTATGCGCAGCCAATCATCTCCAAACCCCGTGCGCAAACCCAAACCGACAGCCTCGTCAAGGTGCTCCAAGGGGATACCCTTGGTCACCCGCAACGTCAACTCACCTCGTTGATAAAGCGCCTGATAGGCACGGAAAGCTACAGGGCCATCAAAATCGTGGACACCGGTTAACCAGGCACGGTGCGCCACGGCGACAGCTTGACGGATTGCCTCTACCACCTCGTCTAAAGTTGGCTCGGGTATGACGCGGGCGACGAGCTGCACCGCCTCTTCAAGAAGGACCCCGATAGGCCGACCTTCCGCATCACGCACGATTTGGCCCCCTGGAGGATCGGGCGTCTCAGCAGTAATACGGGCCAGAGCTAACGCTCGCGAATTCACCCAGGCCGCATGGCCGCTCTTATGAGAGAGGAAAACCGGGTGCCCTGGTGCTACATCGTCAAGTTGTGCGGCCGTAGGAAACGCTCCACCCCAAAGGTTATGATTCCAGCCATGGCCGCGCACCCAATCCCCAGCCGGGGTACTAGCTACCCGCTCGGCGACACGGGCCAGCGCTTCACCTAAGGTAGGGGTCTCCACATTAACGGCGCGCAAGCCCAAGGCAAAAGATTGAAAGTGCAAATGTGCATCATTCAGGCCGGGAAGGACACAGCAACTTTTGAGATCCACGACCTCGCCCTTGCCGGGACAAAGCACATCTCGCGCAGTGAGATCGTCGCCGAGATAGACGATCTGGCCTCCGTGCGCCACTAACGCGGAAACATAGGGTTGTTGCGGATTCAGAGTATGAATCCGGCCATTAAACAATATCAACGAGGACATTGTCCCCTCAGATAAAATCGGGGGCATTTAGATGCCCCCGACCATGTTTAGCGTCTACGTACCGATAGGATAGCGGTTGCGATCACCACTTTGAGCGCGTCGGCGCCGATGAACGGCACCACGCCGAGTGCCCAAGCCCTCTGGAAACCTCCCACGAAGCCGCTAAGCCAAGCCGCACCCAAGATGTAAATCACGGCTAGAGCCGCGATGCCACCCAAAGCACGCCATAAAGGCCTCAGCGAAACCGGGCGACACCCAAGCCACCCGGCCAAAGCAGCGGCCAAGGGAAAGGCCAAGAGATAGCCTGCTGTGGGCGAGAGAAAAGCCACAGGACCGGACAAGCCAGATGCCGTCCAAGGAGCTCCTAACAGGATGGCCTGCAAATAAAGGATCTGGGCTATAAGCCCGCCCCAAGCACCCAAGACCAAGCCGCTCAATACCACGGCCAGAACCTGCAAGGTCAACGGAACCGGCGTAAAGGGCAACAACAAATTGATCCGCGCGCTTAATGCTGTCATCAACGTGAATAAGAGCACCCCTACAATCCGAATCCAAACCACGACATGAGCCCGTCTCAATACCAGAGAATGCATTCAACCTCCAACCTTATGTCAGATTTCTCGTATAAGGCGTCACCATTACGATGCTATCTTCGTCAGCTCTCGCACCGGCGTCAACCAATGGTGCCGATCCGGGATCTGCCCCGAGACGATCTTGAAAAATTCGGCCTGCAGCTTGGCCGTGATGGGACCACGCCGACCAGAGCCAATGACGATGTGATCCACAGAGCGAATCGGCGTGATCTCCGCCGCCGTGCCGGTGAAGAAAAGCTCGTCGGCCATATAGAGCTGCTCGCGGGAGATCAATGCCTCGCGGACCTCGTAGCCCTGTTCGCGCGCCAGGGTCATCACGCAACTTCGCGTAATCCCTCCCAGTATGGAGGCCGATAGTGGCGGGGTATAGAGCACGCCGTCCTGGACCAAAAAGAGGTTCTCCCCACTCCCTTCGCTGACGTAACCGAAGATGTCCAAGGCAATCCCCTCTGCATAGCCGTGCTCGGCAGCTTCCATACGCACCAACTGCGAATTGGTATAGTGCCCGCCCACCTTAGCCATGGCCGGCAAGGTATCCGGGGCCATACGCCGCCACGAGGAGACCCCTACATCCACTCCTTGTTCCATAGCCTCGGCCCCTAGATAGGCCCCCCATTGCCAGGCAGCGATGACAAGCTGCACGGGCGAGCGCCGCGGCTCCACGCCCATCTCGCCATACCCCCGAAAGATAAGCGGCCTGATGTAACACGAACGCAAACCGTTCTTGGCCACCGTATCTAGGATAGCCTGGGCCACCTGCGCCGGCGAATAGGGGACTTCCATACGGTAGATCTTGCAAGAACGAAACATGCGGGCCACATGTTGATTCAAGCAGAAGACAGCTGGCCCCTGAGCCGTCTCGTAACAGCGAAGGCCTTCAAAAACGCTGGAGCCGTAATGCAAAGCATGGGAAAGGACATGAACCTTGGCCTCATCCCAGGGGACGAACTTGCCATCAAACCAGATGTAATCAGACTTGTTGATCGCCATAAGAATGCACCTCCGTCTTGGAATACTGAGAGATCGCCTGGATCGCTTGAGCTCAGATGACTCCCCTAGACATTGCTGGCGACGAGATCACCCACCTCTGTCGTCCCTATGCCCATCTTGCCGGCTGCCATACTCTTGATGCGCCCACTGCTAAGGGCCCTAATGACCGCCTGTTCAACGGCTTTGCCGGCCGCCTCCTCACCGATGTGCTCCAGCATCATCCCGGCAGCACAGATCGCGGCCAGGGGATTGATGACATTTTGGCCAGCGTATTTGGGCGCCGAGCCGCCGATCGGCTCGAACATAGACACGCCCTGTGGGTTGATATTGCCCCCCGCAGCAATGCCCATGCCCCCTTGGATCATCGCCCCGAGATCGGTGATGATGTCGCCAAACATGTTATCGGTCACGATGACATCAAACCACTCGGGGTTTTTGACCATCCACATGGTTGTGGCGTCTACGTGGGCATAATCGGTCTTGATCATGGGATATTCCTTGGCGATCTCATAAAAAGCCCTTTCCCATAGATCAAAGGCAAAGGTCAACACATTGGTCTTGCCACAGAGGGTCAACTTATTGGCTTTGTTGCGCTTCTTGGTAAACTCAAAGGCATAACGCAAACAACGCTCAACACCCATTCGCGTGTTGATGGACTCTTGCGTGGCAACCTCGTAGGGTGTTCCCTTCCGCAGTACGCCGCCTGCACCAACATACAACCCCTCAGTGTTCTCGCGGATCACCACAAAGTCAATATCCTCAGGCTTCTTGTCCTTGAGCGGCGAATCCACATTGGGGTAAAGCTTCACCGGGCGCAAATTGATATATTGATCCAATTCAAAGCGCAGCCGTAATAACAACCCCCGCTCCAAGATGCCCGGCTTGACGTCAGGATGACCGATCGCTCCGAGATAGATGGCGTCTAACTGCTTAAGCTCGGCCAAAACGCTGTCGGGCAAGATCTCGCCGGTGCGTTTATAGCGCTCCCCACCCAAATCATAAGACACCCAGTCGATCTTGAAATCGTACCGTCGGGCAACGGCCTCAACTACTTTGATCCCTTCGCGGATGACCTCCGGCCCGGTACCATCGCCAGGGATCACTCCAATGTGATACGTCTTGCTCATGCTGTTCCGACCCCTATCATGATCTGAATAGTTTGCGACCTGACTGATGCTTTTCTAGAACGACTCCGGCTCTGAGCATGAACTGGTTGACAACGAACCTCAGCCGCTTCCTTTGTATCGCGCAATAGCTCAGGTTGAGGAGAGCCAATCCATTGGAGCGCGCGGATAGGAACCAAAGATGCGCACAAACGTGGCCATCTCCTTAAGTTGCTCCACCGCCCTCCGACAGCGCTCCTCGGACATGCTCCCGGCAAAATCCAAGTAAAAGATATACTCCCAAGGCACCCCGCGAATCGGACGCGATTCAATCTTGGTCAGGTCAATGTTACGCAACGCAAAAGCGCTCAAACAGCGAAAGAGCAGCCCCGGTTCGTTACGCCCGGCGAAAGCCAAAGAAGTCTTGCTGGCCCCCTCGGGATCCACCGGCTCCCTAGACAAAGCAATAAACCGCGTGTAATTCGCCTTCTCGTCTTCAAAACCGCGACGCAGCACAGCCATCCCGTAGAATGCGGCTGCTTTTTCGCTGGCGATGGCTGCCGCATCGCGCAAGCCCTGCTCTTTGATCCACTTGACGCTACCAGCTGTATCGTGGGTAGCGATCACTTCAACCCCACCAAGCTCACGAAGAGAGTATTCGCATTGGGCCAACGCATGGGGATGAGAATACACTCGCCGGATGGCGCTCAGCTCTACCCCTGGATGGGCGATCAAACAGTGAGAGACGCGCAAGTTAAGCTCGCCCACAATATACAGATTGTGCCGCAACAGCAGATCGTAGGTGCGATGAATGCTTCCCGCAAGCGAGTTCTCCACGGGAACAACGCCTCGCTCACAACGACCCTCCTCAACCAAAGCAAACACCTCATCAAAGGTAGAACAGGGGACGGGCTCTGCCCCCTCCTTGAAGAGGCTCGCAACAGCTTCCTCACTATACGCTCCACGCTCGCCCTGAAAAGCCACCCTGAGACGCTCAGCCATGTTCTACGCCCCGTTCGCGAGCAAGCTTTCGCCGCGTGTACTCAATAAGTCCTCCCGCGCCGATGATCTCTAGCATAAAAGGAGGATAAGGGATCGCATGGTATGTGCCTCCCGTGTCAAGGTTGCGGACCAGGCCGCCAGCCA
>Ga0078972_1015786_pt1 | contig 11434 bp, 11 predicted proteins | sample YelNatPaOPGAMG01_FD_67568 | JGI IMG/M metagenome (GOLD analysis project Ga0078972, IMG submission 67568) | Hot spring thermophilic microbial communities from Obsidian Pool, Yellowstone National Park, USA - OP-RAMG-01 (SPADES assembly) (version 2) | ecosystem: Environmental > Aquatic > Thermal...
AACCTATCCGGTCATAGGCATCCATGGTGTCGTGGTCGGTGAAAGAGACAAAACTCATCCCTCTGGCCCTGGCCTTTTCATAAAGCACCAGCGGATCAACTTCCCTAGTCGGAATCACGTCATAAGAAAAATACAAAACGGGGGACGTCCTACGCATTCCCCAATTTTCTCGGGCAAGCCAGCGAAATTAGGGGACACCTTGCCCCCTGTGAAAAAATGGGGACACATTCTATATTTCCTATTCTTTAAATTAGGGAATATGTGTGGCGTCACCAATTTAAAATAGCATCCGGTTTTAAAAAATTGGGGATTGAGTATTGTGTCCCCCGTTTTTTCCCCCACTACTTGCTCTTGCGCCAATCAGCCAGGGCTTTTAAAAATTCTTCCTTCAGGCTGCCGCCGGAAAAGAAAATCACGCCATTGGCTCCAGCTTCACGGGCCAGCCTGATTTCTTCCAGCATGATTTCCGGCGTGGCCTGATTGTGCGAAGTGCCGATGCCGATTCCGGGGCAGATTAGAACTACTGGCAAGGTCGAGGCGGTCGCAGCACCTTTGATGTTCTGGATATTCTGGCCTTTTGCCCTGGCTACGGTAACTGCGGGGGCGGTTGAGATTGAGCTTACAGCCGTGGATATGTTCCCACTTCCGATTTTCTGCCCGCCTGCATTTCTCGCTATTTTCCCGATGGTTACCGCTCTTTTCGTCAGTTCGGCAAATAAAGTCGTATCGTTGGTATAGAGCATTGGGCAAAGCATATCCACCAGCCCAAGCTTTGCCCAGGCCTCCCAGTCCTGTCCGATGAGCACCCGCGCATTATCAGCATCAGGGAAAACTGCGGCGCTAATCTTTACCTGGCGACCGGTTTTTGCCAGCTCCTCCCTCAGCTCTCGCACGAACCGCGTTACCTGTTCGCGATTCCACTCGAGCCAGACATTCCAGTAGGGGTTTCCCGAATCGCGAGCCTTCAGAGCATCAAAATCAATGCCGGTCTGTTCCTTAAACAACTGCTTGGTCCGGGCGTCATGGCTGAAATATGGTTCAGTCGGCTCGCAGGGAAAACGAATATAATCCAGGTGAACCCAATCAGCACCATACTTTTTCACCAGCTCCGCCATCAGGCTGATTTCATAGGCGCGGACCTCGGGAAGTGCCGGGTTAACCGTACGGACCATCTCCCGACCTGGCCCAACAATCAACCATTCTGGATGTTCTCTGACTTTTCCTACCAGAGCCGACTCTGGAAACACGCAGAACCAGGGGTGCACAGTCAGGTTTCGCTTCCTGGCTTCCTCCAGAAAGACGCCAAAGAAATCCCAATCATACCGTGGGGCTTTAGCACCAATGTCGCTCTGGTAAAAAACATAACCGCTGGTATCTTTAACCAGCATGATGACAGTGTTGATGCCAGCCTGAACATAAGAATCGAGAGTTTCCTGGATTTTAGCGGTGGCCGCGTCTTTCTCAAATCCGAACATTCCAGGATGCATCCAGACCCCGCAGACCCAGGGAGTAAGAGAAGAGGCCGGCAACCCCACTTTCGGCTCTTTTATTGGCCTGAGCTTCTGGTTGCTGGTCTCCAGTCCGGCGAACAAAAATACTGCCTGCCACGCCACCGCGAATAAAAATAACGCTATGAAAACAGCCGAAACCTCTCGCTCAAATTTCCGTCCTAACTTTACAGCCATATCACCCTCCTAACATTTATTCATTTTTTACTCTCATTCTTTCTTGTTTGAAAACGGGGGACGTCCTAGGCATTCCCCAATTTTCTCGGGGCAAGCCAGCGAAATTAAGGGACACCTTGTTCCCTGAAGCGAGGCCTTGCACCTGAAGTAAAAATTGGATGTGTCCTGCTGTTCTGCAATTGCCTCCGCGTAAGCCCGGCAAAATCTGGTGACAGCTACCTAATTTGCCTCAGTTTCCATCCCCATTTTTTTATCCATTTATCCACGTTTTCTAACAAACAAAAAGAAATGGCAAAAGATGATGAATGCTTAACAGACCGGGAAATGGGCAGACCTGAACCAGTTGTTTGCCAGCAATTTTTTCTGGCACCATTGTTTTCTCTTCTTTTTTAAATCGCCAAAAAATCGGGACAGGATATTCTGTCCCCACATTTTCTGTTTCTACCCGAGAAAATTGGTGAATGCCTAGGGCGCCGCCAGTTTTCAAAATTCCCAGCTTAATCAACGTTTCTATTCGCCTTTGTTAATGGCAAACCATATATTCACTTGAATACCTACGCTATACCGCCCGCTTTCTGCCGTCAGAATCAGCTCTGTTCCTGCCCTTTATCGGCCTTTCCCTCACCATACCCTTTATCCACAATACCATCTCCTGATTTTTTCCCGATTGACATTTCCCCCCACCTCAACATCAATCAACATTACCATGCCAATACAATAAAAGTTATAAATTGGTGATTGAGTCTCAGCGTACCCTTTTTTGCTATGGCATCAACTTTTCTGGGGGCTTAGGTATTATGGCACAGATTTTTGTGGGTGATGACACGCTTTTTCGTGGCACCCATTTTTAAAAAATTGGGGTTTGAGTATTGTGTCCCCCGTTTTTCCTGTTTATTCCATAACTACTTCAACTTCATTGCTGATGCTCGGATCATTTTTGGCTGTAACTTTAATAATGATTTTGTCGCCCTTTTTAATTCCTGGGTTCTTAAAATAACATTTAGTCCGGAAGCCGATATAACCTGACATTGAACCTTCATCAACTGGGATGGGGGATCTCATGGTCAGTGGCGGGAAAAAATCTGTTTTATGTGGGAATTGATAAAACCTTATCCAGGAGGCATTAATGCCCTCTTTGCCCATTAGCCGATAAAAGGTAATATCTCGGACTTCGCCCTGATAGTTTTTTCGCAGTTCCTCCAGGGTAGGCATTTTGTATTCTTTACCCTGATAAATCATAACTATTCCATTCCGATCTACTACTATGTTTTTGCCTTCATTTCCGGCGCCCATGTAAATTATAAACATGAGGTAAGGGCTGCTGATATCTCTTATAGCCCAGCTCGCATCTACTGCCAGTTTTATCGGGCCCTCTTCATTGGCAAAGGCACCCATTCCCAGATTTTTTGTTTGAGCCTGGATGGCTGTTGAAAAGACGAGGCCCAGACAAAAAACCAACATAACGATTAAAACTTTGAGGCTTTTCATGTCCTCCTCCTTTCATTTGCTTTGATTTTACATCATTTAAGACAAATATACAAATTAAAAAAACCGAAAAAACGGGGGACACAATACCCATTCCCCAATTTTACTCAGCAATGGAAATAGGCAGAGTCCAAATATTGAGACACTAAAGCTTCGGGGAACAGAGTATGCTTGGGAAATAAAATTAGGAGGACATCTCGAAAATTCAGTTGTTCCGTTCAATGTTCGCCTGAAATAAAACCAGAAAATATTTCTCCAATTTTTTACATGTTCATTATATGTTCCTTTTGGCACTAATTGGCCCTTAGATAAAGGGCTTAAAATAATTGTAAATTCCTAAAGTGCCCTAAAGTGCAAGGTCGCTCTACATTTTGATTCGCCGTGGTAACAGCGAACCTTATCTTTGCCTGAACGCTCAGCAACCGCCACACTTCCCGCTTTAGGCCATCCAAATCAGCTCTGTTCCTGCCCTTTATCGGCCTTTCCCTCACCATACCCTTTATCCACAAAACCATCTCCTGATTTTTTCCCGATTGACATTTCCCTCCACCTCAACATCAATCAACATTACCATGCCAATACAATAAAAGTTATAAATAGGTGATTGAGTCTCACCGTACCCTTTTTTGCTATGGCATCAACTTTTCTGGGGGCTTAGGTATTATGGCACAGATTTTTGTGGGTGATGACACGCTTTTTCGTGGCACCCATTTTTAAAAAATTGGGGAATGATTATTGTGTCCCCCGTTTCCCCCGTTTTCACGTCCGCCATTTTCTCGCTTCCGACCTCTTGAAAAAAGAAATTTTTTCTGTATAATATCGCTTCCTTTCGGGGAATGAAGTCTCCCCAATTATTGCCCGCCGGCTGATGACTTCTACCAAAACCCATTTTTGTGGTGAGGTGTACCATGTTCGAGACTTATCTTACTGCAGCCATCTGGCTTGGCCTGGCAATTCTGGCCACTATCCTGGCCAGCCGCCTGAAAATCTCTATGGCCCTGATGGAGATCATCATCGGCGCCGTAGCCGGTTACTTCGTCGCCAGGTATTTTGGTGAATCTGCACTCAACCCCAACGCGGACTGGCTCAAATTCGTGGCCGGTGCTGGTTCCATCCTGCTGACTTTTCTGGCTGGCGCCGAGCTTGACCCCGAATCTTTTCGGACAAAGCTCAAAGAATCCACCATCGTCGGGTTTATCGGCTTTCTGGCTCCGTTTGCCGGGTGCACGCTTATCGCCCGCTTTCTGCTGCACTGGGAATGGCGCTCCAGCCTCCTGGCCGGGATCGCCCTCAGCACCACCTCCATGGCCGTGGTCTACTCAATCATGTTAGAGTTCGGCCTCAACAAGACCGAATTCGGTAAAGGTGTACTCGGTTCTTGCTTTGTAAACGACCTCGGCACCGTCATCGGCCTGGGCTTAATCTTTGCCCCTTTCACTTATCGCACAGCCATTTTCGTGGTCGTTTCCGTTTTAGCCATCTTTTTCACTCCGCCCGTTACCCAGTACCTGATTAAAAAATACGCTTACAAAACCGCCGCCGTCCGCACCAAGTGGATTCTCTTCCTGCTGTTCAGTCTCGGAGCGCTGGCTCTGTGGTCCGGAAGCGAGGCGGTACTACCAGCTTATATCATCGGCATGGTCCTGGCCGGAACTATCAGCCAAGACCATTTCTTTATCCGCCGCATCAGAACCCTGACCATTGGCTTCCTGACGCCTTTTTATTTTCTGCGCGCTGGTTTTCTGATGTCCATACCAGCCATTATTGCCGGTCCCGTAATCTTTCTTGTGCTCTTTGGAGGAAAAGTGGTGACCAAGATTTTCGGCCTCTTCCCGGCCATTAAAAGTTTCCGGAAAAATCATTTCAAGGAAGCCTGGTACTATACCCTGCTGATGTCCACGGGCCTGACCTTTGGCACTATTTCAGCCCTTTACGGTCTGACCCACAATATCGTGAGCCGCGAACAGTATTCCTTCCTGGTAGCAGCCGTTATTGCCAGCGCTGTCATCCCCACTCTCATCGCTAACAAGTTCTTCCTGCCAGAACATCTGCTGCCAACCCCGATTTCTGAAGAAGAAGAAATCCCTGAAGAAAATTAAACGGAGAGAACGTGACACCTGTCATTTTATCAACATATTAATATTTTGGCTTTAAAGGAAGAAGTCAGAATCTTCTTTTCCTTGCCGCCTAAGACCGAGATAGCAATACATGTTTTTTAAAATGTTTTTATGGGCCCAATGTTAGAGACATGCTGATTAAAGAAATCGCTCACGAGGCTATTAACTTTACATTACCGCGGTCAAGCTGGCTAACTCTATTAACTTGAACCGCCATCTCAATCACCTTACAAACTGGCACCACCCTGGCCTTATTTTTAACCGCCAGTATTTTCCCTTTTACTTTTCAGTATCTTCCACCAAAAACCCCCGGCCGAGAGGGTCGCGAGGATCAATCACAAACTCGCATCGTCCGGTAATAAAAGCACTTCCGCTCACCTCAGGTATGACCGCCGGGAATGGGCCGACCCTGGTTTCCGCCACCACCCGGCCGCTGAAGGTGCTGTGCCGGCCAAGAATACTTTCAATCACAATGGACTCACCCCTCGTAATTTCGCCCCTGGCATGATGGACAGCCAAACGGGCTGAGACCCCGGTCCCGGTCGGGGAACGATCAACCTCAGCCTTAGCAAAAACGCAGATATTCCGACTGTGATGATTTGTTTCTTCTGGGGCATCGGTTAGTATAGTGCCATACAAAAAACTGAGGTCTTCTTCAAAAGGATGTTTAACGGGCAAAACCGCATTCACTGCTCTCTTTATAGCCTCACCAGCTGTTACCAGGGCCGCTGTCTGCTCCGGCACAACTCGCAATCCGACCCGGGCAGCAGGAAGCACAGCATAAAATGCTCCACCCCAGGCCACGTCGCAAACCACCTGGCCATAACCTGGCACCTCAATCGCCAGATCCCGGGCGTATAAAAATGACGGCACGTTGAGGAAGGAAACCTTTACCACATGTCCATCTTCCAGGTGAGCTGTGGCCCTCACCAATCCAGCCGGCGTGTCGAGATTTACCTTAGCCTGCTCCCCCTCTACCTTGACTGCACCACTCTCTACCAATACGGTAACCAGCGCAATTACCCCATGTCCACACATTGTGCTATAGCCCTCGTTGTGCATAAACAACACCCCAAAATCAGCCTCAGAACTTACAGGGGGCGTGACCACGCAGCCGTACATATTGTAATGCCCGCGAGGCTCCCACATTAAAGCCTGCCGCACATAATCCAGGTTATCGCGCAAAAAGCGACGTCTCTCCAGAATTGTGGCCCCGGGAATTTCGGATAACCCATCTACTACAATGCGCAGAGGCTCACCAGCTGCATGAGCTTCTATGGTGGTTAATCTAATAGTTCCCGATGGAAATCTCAGCCTCTCCCACTCAATTTTCATTGTAATTCACCTCCACAAAGAGAACTTTTTTATCTTCGCCAAGCAATCATCCTTAAACTCATTCTCGCTTCAATAATTTATTAAAAAATAAAATAAGATATCAAGTACCCCGAAGGTAACGTGTGTTCCTGTCCTCCCACATAAGTTGGCAGTTACTGTTACCTCTTAATATTAACTACATAAATACTAATAAGCTGGCAAAGAGATATGAGTATACATCACTTTACCATAATATGTTCCGCTTTTTATTTGTTGACAAACCACAACAAATCTGCTATTAAATTCGCGTTATGAGAATAGCTACTAAGTACTATCTCAAGTATTGCCTCACCAAAACCTGCCTGCATTGACCCTAACCTCCTTAAATCATCCCTTCTGAGAAGCTGAGGGATTCTTCCGTTTTTTTGTTTTCTGCCATTTTCTGCCATTTTCTACTCACTTTCTCAGAAACTCAGGGATGATAACTAAACTGTCTCCCGTTTCTTTCTTTTTGCACCTTATTAAACCCCGCCAAGGAGGTTAGACATGGCCAGAGAAAATAACAAAGAAAATAACAGAGAAAACGACAAAGAAAACAAATTAAAAATTCTCATCCCCAAAGGCAAAATTTTTCCCTCTGTCGCCAAACTTCTCCAGGAAACCAATCTCCTACAGGAAATAAACGAACGCTCTTACTTCCCCGCCTGCTCTGACCCGCAAATTGAAGCCAAATTGATGAAACCCCAGAACATCCCCAAATTGCTGGAAATCGGCGCCCACGACCTCGGCTTCACCGGTTATGACTGGGTGGTAGAAACAGAAGCTAAAGTGACAGAACTGTTAGACCTCGGCTTTGACCGCGTCAAAATAGTCTCCGCCGCTCCCGCCTCCCTCACCAAAGAAAAGTTAAAATCCCGAAAAATCATCGTCGCTTCTGAGTACGAAAACATTTCCCGAAAATACTTAGAAAAAGAAGGCTTCCAGTATCTTTTCCTCCGCACCTACGGCGCCACCGAAGCCTTCCCCCCTGAAGATGCCGACCTCATCATTGATAACACGGCCACCGGTCAAACCCTAAAAGAAAACGGCCTGAAAATAATTGATGAGATTTTCCCCTCCTCCACCAGACTGATGGCCAACCCTGATTCCCTGGCCAACCCCTGGAAAAAAGAAAAAATAGAGGAAATTTTAATGCTTATTACCTCAGTCCTCAACGCTCGCCAGAGAGTTATGCTGGAGATGAACGTCCCGGCCGATAAACTTGAAGAAATAGTCCGGGTGCTTCCCTGCATGAGAGCTCCTACCGTCTCTCCGCTCTTCAAGGACCTGGGCTACGCCGTGAAAGTGGCCGTCTTAAAAGAAGAAACTTCCCGGCTCATCCCGCTCCTTAAAAAACTCGGAGCTACTGACATCCTGGAATATGAGTTCAGAAAGGTGGTTATCTGATGAGCATCAAAGCCAAACTTAAAAACTTTCAAAATAACACCGAATATTCCTTCCTCAACCCTGACCAAAATTTAATCCGCTTAAACCTGAACGAATCCGCCTACCCCCTGCCCGACTGTTTGAAAGAAAAAATCCTCAGCCGGCTTAAAAACAGCGCCTGGCATTTTTACCCGCCAGACCACAACTTTTCACTCCTCTCCAAACTTGCCAACTACACCGGCCATCAGCCTGAAGGAATACTCCCGGGCAACGGCTCTAACGAACTTATCCAGACCATTGCCTACGCCTGCTGCAACAGCGGAGACACCCTGGCCACTCTAACCCCCGGCTTTTCCGTTTACAAAAAAGTCGCCGACCTTATGGACATTAAAGTCATAGAAATCCCGCTCACCCCGGACCTCGGCTTCAACCTTGAAAGCATCGTAGCAGCTGGCCAAGAAGCCAGAGTTATTTTTCTTGGTTCACCCCACAACCCCACCGGCCAGACTCTGAGCCGCTCGCAAATTGAGAACATTTTAACTCAGGCCAAATCTTTAGTCGTTCTGGACGAAGCCTATGCCGAGTTTTCCGGAGAAACCTCCGTGCCCTTGTTATCCCGTTTTGCCAACTTACTCATCCTCCGCACTTTTTCCAAAGCTTTCCGACTGGCTGGCGGCCGCTTTGGTTACGCCCTCGGCCAACCCGACCTCATCCAGGCCCTGAAAGCCGCCCGCCTGCCTTTTTCTGTTGGCCTATTCCAGCAAACAGCCGCTGAAGTTCTTTTAGAAGAAAAAGATTATCTTCAAAACGAAATCCACCAGACCATCAAGGAAAGAGAACGGCTCTTTAACCAGCTGCAAGCGTTTAAAACCATCCGGCCCTTTCCTTCCAAAGCCAACTTTCTGCTGGTGGAATCATCCTGCCTGGCTGCTGAGGAAATTTTTCATCGCCTTCTGGACAGAGGAATTCTGGTGCGAATTTTTCGTTCCCCGGAATACCCGGAACTTAAAAACAGATTCCGGGTAACCATCGGGCAGCCCCGGGAAAACGACCGGCTGTTGGCCGCGCTCCAGGAAATTGAACAGGAGCTGTTCAAAGGAGGTGCTCAATGACCCGCAAATCTGATTTTTCGCGAAAAACCAACGAAACCACCATCAGTGCTTCACTTCTGGTTGAAGGCTCAGGTCAGCACCAGATCAGCACGCCCATCGGCTTTTTCACGCATCTGCTGCAATCATTTGCCTTCCACGGAAAATTCGACCTGACGCTCACTGCTGCTGGAGACCTCCAGGTTGACCAGCACCATTTAGTTGAAGATTGTGGTCTGGTCCTGGGCAAAGTGTTCCAGCTGGCTTTAGGTGAAGCCCGGGGGATAAACCGGGCTGGATTTTTTATCATGCCCATGGATGAGGCTTTAGCCATCGTCGCCGTGGACCTCAGCGGCCGCCCGGCTCTTCAATACCAGGCTCGTTTCAGGAGAAGGTTCTGCGGAGACCTGGACACCGATGTTTTACCGGACTTTTTCCAGGCTCTGGCCACCGGTCTTATGGCCAACATCGTCGTCCGCATCCCACAGGGACGAAGCGACCATCATAAAGCGGAAGCCGCTTTTAAGGCTCTCGGCCGGGCTCTACGACTGGCCTGTTCTCTTGACCCTCGCGAAGTTGAAGCCATATCGGAAATGCTGCCCAGCCTGAAAGGAGTGCTTGACCGATGATTGGAGTAATTGATTATGGAGCCGGAAATTTAAACTCAGTCTTAAAAGCCCTTGCCTACCTCAAACTTCCGGCGCGTCTGGTCACTTCACCGGAAGAAGTCAGCACCGTGGAGAAATTAATCATCCCGGGCGTTGGTTCTTACGGCGCAGCCCTTGATGAACTCAGAAGCAGAAATCTTTACCAGACAATTGATTGCTGGATAAAGGAGAACCGGCCACTTCTCGGCATCTGCCTTGGTTTTCAACTGCTCTTTCAAAGAAGTGAAGAAACACCAGCAGAACTCGGGTTTTCGCTCTTTCAGGGCGTCTGCCAGAAAATTAGAGCAAACAAAGTGCCGCACATGGGCTGGAATCAGGTTAAAGTCCTTCAGCCAGACCCGCTTTTTTCTGGCTTGCCATCAGCGGAATATTTTTATTTTGTCCACAGCTATGCGGTGTTCCAGACCGACGGTTCCATCCTCGGCCTTACCGACTATGATGGCCAGTTTGTTTCGGTAATTAAATCCGGTCGAATCTACGGTGTTCAGTTTCATCCGGAAAAGAGCGGTTCAGCCGGCCTAAAACTACTGCAAAACTGGGGGACAAAATGTTGACCGTAAGAATCATTCCTTGTTTAGACGTGGATGAAGGCTATGTGGTCAAGGGTGTCAAATTTAAAAACCTGACCGTGGCCGGCGACCCGGTAGAACTGGCCCGGAAATATTTTCAGGACGGGGCTGATGAGCTGACTTTCCTGGATGTGGGCGCCTCGGTAAAAAGCCGCAAAACAATGGTGGAGGTGGTCCGAAAAATTTCGGAGAAGATTTTCATTCCTCTCACGGCCGGCGGCGGCCTCCGGAGTCTTGACGACATCCGCGAACTACTTCTGGCCGGGGCCGACAAAGTCGCCCTTTGCACCGCGGCCGTAGAAAACCCGCGCCTGATTCAGGAAGCCTCCCGGGTTTTTGGCTCCCAGTGCATCGTTCTTTCCATAGATGCCGCCAGAACGAATTCCGGCTGGCACGCTTTTATTCGGGGCGGCCAGCAGGATTCAGGCCTGGAAGCTGTAGAGTGGGCCGTGCAGGCTGAGGCATTGGGCGCAGGCGAAATTCTGCTCAACTCCATTGACCGCGACGGAACCGGCCAGGGATACGACCTTGAGCTTCTCCAAGCCGTAGGCGCTCGGGTAAAAATTCCGGTCATCGCTTCGGGTGGCGCCGGTAATCTGGAGCAGATTTATCAGGCCATCGTCGCCGGCCGCGCCGATGCCGTGCTTCTGGCTTCAACTCTTCATTATGGCCAGATGACCATTCTTGAAATTAAACAATATCTTAAGAATAAAGGAGTCTTGGTGCGATGATTATCCCCTCCATTGACCTAAGTCAGGGTAAAGCTGTTCAGCTCAGGCAGGGCAAGGAAAAAATCCTGGAAGTTGACCGACCGCTGGAGCTGGCCCAAAAATTCAGCCGGTTTGGCCCTTTAGCCGTCATTGACCTGGATGAAGCTCTGGAAACCGGTTCCAACGAAGAGCTTATCGGCAGAATCTGTCAGGTGGCCGAATGCCGGGTTGGCGGCGGCATCAGAAACATTGACAAAGCGGGAAGAATTTTAGAGCTCGGGGCGGAAAAAATAATTATTGGCTCGGCGGCCTGGAAGGGAAACCGGCTGAATCAGGATTTTCTCCGCAGGCTGAAGGAGACTTTCGGCCGGCA
>Ga0078972_1015787_pt1 | contig 11434 bp, 8 predicted proteins | sample YelNatPaOPGAMG01_FD_67568 | JGI IMG/M metagenome (GOLD analysis project Ga0078972, IMG submission 67568) | Hot spring thermophilic microbial communities from Obsidian Pool, Yellowstone National Park, USA - OP-RAMG-01 (SPADES assembly) (version 2) | ecosystem: Environmental > Aquatic > Thermal...
GGCAGGGGACGAGGTCGAAGCAGATGTTTCCCAGCCCGGCGGCGCAGAGCTTTCTGATCAACGGGCGAATGCACCGCGTCTTTACGCGTCAGGGAACTTTGGTTCCGGCTACGCCGGGCTGGGAAATATGCGGACCTTGGGAAACCCGCGCCAAGGTTCCCGCTTGCCGGAAACCATGCGCACTAACGTTTCTAGCTACAGAGATTTGGAGCAAACCGCAGACTCCTTCGGTATTGGACGTTCGCCATGAACATGGCAGAGTTTGTCAACAAAATCAGACGAGAACATCCGGTCAAACTCCGCTTGCGCGGCGCAAAACATGCTTCACATTAGTCGAGCGCCAAACAACGCATTGTATGAAATTCCATCGCAACTCAGGCTCCGGATTCGAAAAGCCATCAGCGCCCGATGTTGGTGTCTGCCGCCGCGCGGCAAAGTTTCTGCTCGAAATGATCTCCGCTCTGTCAGTGGTGAGCATTGCCGCATGCCTCGCCGGGGATTGGCCGGGCTTCCGAGGGCCGAACGGCGATGGCACTTGCAATGCCCGGATTCGAACCGATTGGGCAAGCAACCCCCCAAAGGTTCTGTGGCGAAAAGGCGCATCAAACAATCTTCAGGACGGATTCAGCTCGATTGCGGTGAGTGGCGACCGGCTGTTCACGATGGTCAGGCGTTCCATAAACGGAAGTTATCAGGAGGTGTGTGTTGCGCTTGACACTGAAACGGGCGCTGAGCTTTGGTCAAGACCTCTGGGACCTGCAAAATACGACGGCGGAGGGAACGAGGGAGCGCCGGGAAACAGTGGCGGCGACGGTCCACGCTCGACTCCCACTGTGAACGGCAACCGAGTTTATGTGTTTACCGCGTGGTTGGCGCTCGCGTGCCTCGACGCCGCAGACGGACACGTCGTTTGGTCGGTTGACCTCACTGCCGCACCATACAATGCCTCGGTCATTACATGGCAAAACGCGGCCTCGCCCATCGTTCGAGATGGCCTTGTCATTGTGAATGGCAATGTACCATCCAAGCGGCTGATGGCCTTCAATGCAGAGAACGGAACCCTCGTATGGAGCGGGCACGACGACAAAATGACGCATTCGACTCCTGTCAACGCGGAGTTGTCGGGAGTGCCGCAGGTGATCTTTTATGCACAAAGCGGGTTGGTGGCTGTGAACCCGAGCACCGGCGCTGTGTTATGGCGGCACGCCTGCAGTTACAACGGAGTTTCGGTCGCTTCTTCCCCGGTGGTGTCGGGCGACCTTGTTTATTGTTCGGCGGGCTATAACACCGGCGCACGAGTAATTCGCATCTCGAAATCCGGTTCGCCGTTTTCCACCACCCAGATAGCGAGGACACCCGGCATGTTCGAGAGTCAATGGGCGACGCCTGTTTGTCACGAAAACTGTTTGTACGGCATTTTCGGCACAAAAGAGCACGCCACTGCACCACTGAAATGCCTCAAAATTGACACGCTTGAAGAGCAGTGGTCGCAGGACGGTTTCGGCATGGGCGGTGTGCTCCTCGTGCGAGACAAACTGCTCGTCCTTACCGATGCCGGCGCGCTTGTCCTCATCCGACCAACTCCTGCCGTGTATTCCGAAATTGGGCGGTTTGCCGCTCTCTCGGGCAAATGCTGGAACGTACCTGCGGTCACCAATGGTCGAATCTACGCTCGCAGCACAAGGGAAATCGTGGCGCTGGATGTCTCTGTCCCACCTCCACCGCAGGTGCGACTCGAAGTTGTGCGGTCCGGCACGGATGGCAAAGTGCGAATCCGATTCCGCAACGCCGATGGGACTGCGATCGAGCCGAGCCGGCTGCCTGGGATTCGGGTTCTGGCCAGTTCTGACGTGGCCGCCCCGCGTGCGATGTGGGCCGAGTTGGTCAGTGATTTGCAGGTCCAAGATGGGACCGTGTTTCTCGACGAATTGACGGAAACATGGCCGCAGCGATTCTACAGGATTGTCGAGAACCCGTGAAACTGTCGAGCCACATCTGTTGCATGAACTCGCGCCCGCGAAATGCGTTCACCCTGATCGAACTGTTGGTGGTGATCGCCATCATCGCGATTCTGGCGGGGCTGCTGCTGCCGAGCCTTTCGTCCGCAAAGGAAAAGAGCCGCCGCTCAGCTTGCTTGAACAATATTCGGCAGTTTGTTGTCGCAACGCACCTTTATGCGGGGGATTTTCTCGAGCACCTGCCTCCGGGGAACACGGATTACGAATCGGCCACCGATCCTCCTGCGGAGGATATCCCGGTCATTTGCACAAATACGCGTAACGCCATGATCACCTACGCCGGAAGCTGGCGTGTGCTTGATTGCCCGAGCTTGCGCGATCCGTTCAACCGCCCAGAAGGCTGGCAGCCCGAACCGAACTACGGATTCGTGATCGGTTACAACTACCTCGGCGGCCACACTCGAACGCCCTGGGACCCACTTCCCGGTCAAACAGGCAAATGGATTTCACCACAAAAGCTCTCTGAAGAACCCGCTCTTGTCCTTGTAACCGATGCCAACGATTGGTCGCCCGGATACGGAAAAACTCTCGCGCCACATGGGGCAAACGGGCCCATATTGCGAGGACGCGACGTCACCAACGCCGGCGCTGAAGGTGCCAGCTCGGCGAGCATCGGCGCCGCAGGCGGTAATGTTGGGCTCGTGGACGGTTCCGTCTCGTGGAAACCGATCTCGAAGATGCTCATCTACCGGGGCAGTCTAAAGTGGGAAGAAGCCGGCTGCACTGCTGCGTGGTGACTTTTGGCGCGCCACAGCCGCCATATTCCTCAGCGTGGCGCAGCCGCAGCCGAAGGATTGCGGCGCGATAAATGCGTTCGTTCCAAGCTGGGCGCTGTGTCCCGCTGCGCTGAAAAGGGCGACTTGTATCTGTTTAGCGGTACCGAGAGGGGGGTGAGCGACCAAGGGCGATACGACAAGAGGCAGAAGGCGCCAAGGTTGTGGGACCGGACCCCTGACGCTGTATTAACAGTCGGCAGCTAATAAGGCCGATGCTTTTGAATACAGTCCCATTCTTGGCTCCTGGTGCAGAAGTAAGCAGCCCGCACTGTTGTGTCAAACTACCAAACTGTCGTGCATCATCACCCCGAAACTGTCCGACCAGCGAAACAAACATGTGGGAAATCTACCGGTTTGAAACTGCATGCTGTTGCTTGGTTGTTGTTCCCAGGTGCGCCTCAACCGGCTTGTTGTTTGTTCGGTTCTGCTGACCTCCAAGGGCGAGCAAACCCCAGACCTACAACCCGCTGGCAGAATTGCCTCCAGGATTGGCCAACCGGGACCCAACCCAAGGGCTGGTCAATCATTTGCTGCATTTTCGGACCGACGCATTTGCTGCATGTTCAAGCCCCCGCCCCACAAACTTCAGCACTCAGCCTTGATTTTGCTCTGGTTTCAGCAGCCGTGTCTGCGGTCTTGGTTGAGGACAGGACCCTCGCCGGATCAAAGCGGCCCGGAGGATGTTGTCGGGTTGGAACCGCTTCAGCAGGGGCAAGGCCTGCAGGGTCGGCATAGCTGCAGCCACCTTGATATCTGGAGCGTTTTGAGACATCGGCCCAATCGGTTCGGCTGATCAATCCAACCGACCCTGCGAAACTGTCCCAACAACTCCCGGACGATGCCCAAATTCAATCCCATCAGTGCGCCAGATCAGTTGGATTGATGTCCCGGATTTAATCTCAATCCCTGTCCCAATCGCTTGGGAACATGCAGCCCGATCAGTGGGATTGGAAACCGGCTCCTCGAGCATCGATTCCAAAAGCCCAAACCCAGCTCCGTTGTCCAACCCCACTACCCGGCTTAAACAAGGCTCAGGGACCCCGAGCCGGCGGCAGCGGCAGATGTCGGCAAAGCTCGGCCAGGAGCGATTGTTGGTTTTGCCGGCAGGTGGCTGCCACAGAGGTCAATACAGCCCATGCCTTGGCGCCCTTGGCGGTCTTGTTGCCGCAGGAAATCTTGCGCGCGATCACCGCCGGTCGCAGTTGCCTCTCGGCCAGATTGTTGGTCGCTGGCACCTCGGCTCTTTCCAGAAAGGTGAACAGATGATCCCGCTGCTTCCACAACCGCATTCTCACCTTTTCTTCGATCTGAGAGCTCCGAGGCGTTTCCAGCAGCGCCGCCGCACGCCTTTTGAGCTCAAGCAGGCACTGCGCAAACCGTTCCGGCTCATCACCACCTTGCAGTCCCTTCAAAACCAGCCCGGTGCGCAACAGCGCCTGCAACTGCAGCAAATAATCACTCCCAGCCGGACCAGCCAATTTGAGCCCCTCTGAGATCGCTTTCAAATGGTGGCTGTAACACTTCTGCTGCAGCGGATTGAGATCGTCGTAGATCACCAGACAGTCGCTGACCAGCACACCCCCAAACTTCTTTCCCAATACTTCCTCTGCCACCGCCCCGGCTCGGCTCCGCGCCACAACGTAATAGGTGCAGGTGTCGTTGGCAAAGACCCACAGCCACCAACCAGGCTCTCCAACCCACCAACTGGTTTCATCGGCGTGCACCACCCCGCTCTGCTGCAGCGCCAGACCCATCTGCTGATACCGAAGCTGCAGTTTGCGGCCAACCCGCTGCACCAGTTGCGCCAACCCCCCGGCTGTCAGATCCAACCCGAAATGCTCCCGCAAAATCGACACTGTCCGCCGCATGCTCAGACCATGCCCCTTGTTCAAATCGCAGGCCAGCGCAAGCGCCCGCGGCCCAAGCTGCACCCCCGCCGCGCCAGTCGCCCGGCTGGTTTGCAGAGGATGAGTCGTATAAACCTGCTGCTGGCAATGATCGCACCAGCCCTCTTCGGTCGTCAGTCGGGTCACCTCCGGCCGCACAGGCGGAATCTCCTCAATGTATTGCACCAGTTGCCGCTTGTCCCTTACCGGCCCCCCGCAATGCGGACAGGCTTTCAGTGGCACATCCACCTCCCGGTCAATCCGCTCCGGCACCCTCCGATAACTGCCAGCGTGACCAGCCTTACGTCCGGGTCGGCCCGGATTGCGACTGCGCTGCCACTCCGGTCGCCGAAATGGCGCCGCCTGACGGTGAGCCTGTCGTTCAACCTCTTCAAGCCGGTCCTCCAATCCCTTGACCTGCGCTCGAGTCTCCTCCAGTTCCCGCCGCAACTGCACATTCTCCAATACCAAACTGATAATCTTCTGGCAGGCCCATTGGCCCACAGGCCCCAGCCCTTCCAACTGCTGCAAGTACTGGCTTATGTCCTGATTCATAAGCTGCAGAGCCGCTGCCGGAAATCAGGCACCAGCCCCAGCAGATACACATCCTTGACCGGCACATTGAGCCGATGATTCCTATCGTTGCGGGTCCGGCCCTTGGTCTGGCCAACACAAACCCAGTTGGCCGCCCGGTAACAGGTCCCCGAAAATCTCTGCTGCTCGACAAAGGTTTCCACCAGCCAAAGCTCCAGCCCGTGCCGAGCCTGCCAGTCTTCCCGCAATCGCCGCACTGCCCCGGCCAGCAGGTGACTGGCCAGATGCGGCACCCGCACCCATGGCAAAATCAGAAACCGGCTGTTGTTGGCCAGATGCCCCAGACCAGCCTGACGTTGTGCTGCTGACCAGCCGATGAACAGGTCACGAGCAGAGACCTTCCAGGCCGCCGGCCCGAACAACACACAGGCCAGTTCACGCCCATGCCGGTCTTGCACCAGATAATGCAGTTGGCCAAGCGGATCGGGACTGCCAAGGTAATGATGCTGATCCAAGTATCGGGCGATGCGGACCCGCAGCGGGTCTCCTCTTCCGGCCAGATGCCATCTCAGAGGCAACAGCTCCGACAACTTCAGTCCCTCCACAGGTTCAGCACTGCTGTCAAACAACGGCAGTTGGCATTGAAGGTCTGTTTGGATCGCCCTGAGCAATTTCCTGCCGCTGCTGGTGCCTCTGCGTGGAGGCAGGACAAGGAGCCCTCGGGCCTGGAGTCGGTTGAGCAAATCGCGTGCTGCGATGTCCTTGAGCTGGCCTGTTGGAGTTCGCCAATTCCAGAGCTGGGCCAGTTCGGATGAGAGCCGTGTGCGACTCCAGTCGGGGTGGGCGGCCAACAGGGCGCGTATCTGGTCCAGTTGCTCTGGTCCAATTTGACGGCCCCGGATTTGCAACTTTTCGGTCACGGCTTGAGTGTGACCGGGAAGCCAAATAGACGCCAGCTTTTTTTAACGCATTTTTAAAGCGCTAAACACGTACTCGTCGCCCAACGGGGGAGATGTGAATGAGATCAAACATGGGCACTGCTCGGTTGACTGCCGGTGTTCCGCGTAAACGCGGGACTCTAACGGCGATCGGTTGTCCCGCGCGCTGGGCGATGGCACGCCCGCGGCTTGTCAGAGTCCCGCCTTTAGGCGGAACAGGTTCATGAAACCAAACATGGGCACTGCTCGGTTGACCGTGGGTGTTCCGCGTAAACGCGGGACTCTAACGGCGCATCGTTGCTCGACGCGATGGACGATGCCACGCCCGCGGCGGTTAGAGTACCGCCTTTAGGCGGAATGGTTCAGGACGGGTTCTCAGTGAGCCATGCGTGGGACATTATAGACCATGGACCATAGACCATAGACCTCAGCGCGGCGCAGCCGCAACCAAACGGTCGCGGTGAGATAAATGCGTTTGTTCCAGACTTGGCACTCCGTCGCGCCGCGCTGAGTCTGGGTGAGGCGCGATCGACGCCGCGATCGGAAGACCCGGACAAGTTCGCCGAGAAAGGCGAAAGAGGGAATGGCAGAAAAATGGATGGCAGAAAGATGGGGGCGAGAGAGATGGCTGCGGTTGTCCCATGGCGTTGGAGAAGGGATCGCGTCGGGCGTATAAGCGTCGCCGTGGTTGCCACGCGAGAATCGGGACCGCAAAGAAACGAGAATAGGAATGGCAGAAAAATGGATGGCAGAAAGATGGGGGCGGGAGAGATTGGCTTCGGTTGTCCCATGGCGTTGGAGAAGGGATCGCGTCGGGAATATAAGCGTCGCCGTAGTTGCCACGCGAGGATCGGGACCGCAAAGAAACGAGAGTAGGAATGGCAGAAAAATGGATGGCAGAAAGATGGGGGCGAGAGAGATGGCTGCGGTTGTCCCATGGCGTTGGAGAAGGGATCGCGTCGGGAATGCAGCCATCGCCGTCGTCGCCACGCGAGAATCGGGACCGCAAAGAAACGAGAATAGGGATGGCAGAAGAATGAAGGGCAGAAAAATGGGGGGGAAAGATCGCCGAGCTAGTGTAACGCGTCGAGAAGCAAACGCCCCGCTCAGCGCGGCGCGACGGAGCGCCGGGCTTGCAACGAACGCCTTTGTCCCACCGGGGTCATTTGAGTGCGGCTGCGCCGCGCTGAGGTCTATGGTCTATGGTCTATGGTCTATGGTCTCTCTCAGTTAGAGTAACGTGAACGGTCAATCGAAATGGTCGCCGGTGACAAGGCTGGCCGTGTTCGCCGGTCTGCTGAGTCTGCTGTTTTATCGCCCGTTGATCGATTTGGTCGCGTACGCAGCGAAGTCGTCGATGTATTCGCATACGTTGCTGATTCCGTTGATCAGTGTGTATTTGGCGCGCCAGAAATGGCGGAGCCTTGAAGTTACAGGTGGCGCGAACGCGGAGGCCGGCGTGTCGGAGTTCCGGGGTTTCGGCCAGCAGGGGGCAGGGGACGGGGGAAAGGGTGCAGGGGACAGGGGAAAGGGGACGGGAGACGGGGGACAGGGGAAAGGGGACAGGAGGCAGGGGGCAGGAGACGGGAGGCGGGCGTTGTGCGAAAGCGCAGAGCAGGCGATTGCGGTTTCTGTCGTGGAGGATTGTGGAGAGGAAGACGTCGGCGGGCAGCGCAGTGCCAAGCCCGTCGCGACTGGGAGACGGGGTGGACTGCTGGGGGCGGGTTTGTTGACGTTGATTGCCATTGTTGTATTGGGTTTTTACTTCGCATCGAGGAGGCAGGGGCATGTTTTGGCCCGGGACGATTATCTATTTTTGACAGTGCTACCGTACGTGTGCCTTTTGGCGGCGGGGGGGTTCATGTTTCTTGGGGCGCAGGTGATGCGGGTGTTGGCGTTCCCGTGGATTTTTCTTGTGTTCATGGTGCCTTTTCCGGTGGCGGTCATAGATTGGATCGAGACTTTTCTGCAATACGCGTCGGCTGAAGCATCGCATTTGTTGTTTGCGATTGGTGGGACGCCGTATTTGCGGGATGGACTGCGGTTTGATTTGCCGGGGATATCGATCGAGGTTGCGCGTGAATGCAGCGGGATAAGGTCGAGCCTGGTTTTGTTCATAACGAGTCTGTTGGCGGGGCACATGTTTTTGCGGAGCGGCTGGAAACGGGCGGCATTGGCGTTGGCGGTTGTGCCGCTGGGGATATTGAGGAACGGGTTCCGGGTGTTCACGATCGGGATGCTATCGGCGAATGTTGATATCGGTATAATTGACTCTGCGTTGCACCGGCGAGGCGGTCCGATTTTCTTTGTGCTGTCGCTGATACCGTTTCTTGGATTGCTTTGGTGGCTGCGGTGGTTGGAGCGGCCAGGGCGTAATCGATCCGACAATGCATGAAAAAGAGACGTAAATCTTTCTTGACCAACCGGGTTGGTACACCTAAAATCGCGCCAACAATTTTCGGTGGGGAAATGAACTCTTCAGGTGGCATTGGGGCCGGTGGGGGAATGGGGACGGCCCAGGGCGGGATGGTAGGAGCGCCGCCGGCGCAAGCGGGCGGTTTGTTTGGTGTTCAAGACAGACTGCGCACAATCCTTGACATTACTGATGCGCTTGGGAGGGCACTTGCACGTCCGAACGAAGTTCTCGACCTGATCGTGCGCAAGGCTGGGGCGATGTATGGTGGCCCCGTGTTTTACAGCCTTTTGGCGGCTGATCAGCGCACGCTGGAGATCGCGGCGTGTTACGATGCCGATTCTGAGAGGGCAGCGGCTGTTCTGGAATCGCTCAGGTCTGTACCACAGGACAGTCAGAAAGGGTTGACTGGCGAAGCGATGGCCACTGGCGAACCGGTGTTTGTTGTGGCGGGGTCGGTGGAAGAGGTTTGTGGGTTGCTCAGGCCGGAGCGCAGGCCCTTGGTCCAGAAGCTTGGGATTCGGGAATTGCTGATTGTACCGGCGAAAGTTCAGGGAGCGAATTTGGGGACGTTGGTTTTGTTGGGGACGGGCGGTTGGAACGGTCGGATTACGTCCGATGACGAGCTGTTCCTGATGCACATGGCCAAGTTAGGCGGGCAAGCGGTGCTGAACACTCGGTTGTTCACGGGGTTCGTGCGCGAGGCGATGTCGAGGAATGAATTGGACGTGCGGTTGCGCGAGACGGAAAGCCGGTACCGTGTAGTATTCGATAGTGCGCCCTATGGGATAGTCATAGCTGATCCTGTGACGCGTAAGTTTTTGGCGGCCAACAAGGCGTTTTTGCAGATGATCGGGGTTGCACGGGACGAGCTGCAAAATCTGGGTGTGGAAGACATCCACCCGGCTGAGAGTCTGCCGGACATTCTTGCGAAGTTTGACAAGATTGCCGCGGGGGAGATTAGGTCGGTCGAGAACATTCCTGTAAAACCGCGAAAGGGGAAAGTGTTTTACGTTGACATCAGCGCGCATGTGGCGCCTTACGGTGGGAGGAAGGCGTTGGCAGCCCTGTTCCGTGACGTAACAGCCAGGAAAGAAGCTGAAGCAATGTGCAGCGAGGCTGCTGCTCGGTTTTCTGCGCTGACGCAACATCTGATCGAATTGCAGGAGACTGAAAGGCGTCGTCTGGCCGGTGAGCTGCACGACGAGCTTGGCCAGTCGCTGACGATTCTGGGTGGGACGCTCGAGATGTGTCTGAAGCAGGCGCCGGAGGCGATGCGCGAGCTGTTGATGGAAGCGCGCTCGACGACGAAAGAGCTGTTATCAGCGGTGCGGGACCTGTCGTTGGATTTGCGCCCGGCGATGTTGGATCATTTGGGGCTGGTAGCGGCGCTGATTTGGTGTGCGGACCGGTGCACGAGGTTGTCGGGCGTCAGAGTCGAGGTCCAACACAATGAGATGGAGGGGAGGCGGTTTCGGTCCGAGATCGAGACTGCGGCGTTCAGGGTTGTGCAGGAAGCGCTGACGAATGTTGTTCGGCACGCTGGTGTGAGTTCTGCTGTTGTGAGAGTGTGGGAGAACGGGTCGGGATTGTTTGTGCAGGTTGCGGATGAGGGTCGGGGTTTTGACCTTGCGGAAGTGCGTCGGGGGAAGGCGTCGCTTGGGTTGGCCTGCATGGAAGAGCGGGTTAGGATGGCCGGGGGGAGTTTGTCGATCGAGTCTGAACCTGGGGCCGGCACGTACATCACAGCATGTTTTCCATTGGGGGGGGCGGTCGGTGAAACAGGTATCAATACTGTTGGCCGATGATCACACGATGATCAGACAAGGCCTGAAAGCGTTGCTCGAACATGAACCGGAGTTTGTTGTCGTAGGCGAGGCAGGGGACGGCATCGAAACACTGCGGTTGGTTGACACGCTGAAGCCAGACGTGCTTGTTTTGGACATAGGGATACCGGGGCTTGGGGGGATTGAAGTCACGCGCGAGCTGCAACGGCGCTCGACCAAGACGCGAATTGTCATTTTGACCATGCAAGATGACGAGTCGTTTGTCGTGGAAGCCCTCAAACTGGGCGCACTTGGTTTTGTGCTGAAACAGTCTGGTTCGACCGACCTTGTCAAAGCGATTCGCGAGGCGATGGCAGGCCGACATTTTTTGAGTTCGCCGTTTTCTGATCTGGCAATTCGTCAGTATCTGAATCACTCGAAGTCGGGCGTGTTTGACGTCTATGACACGCTGACGCCGCGCGAGAAACAGGTTTTCCAGCTTGTGGCTGAGGGTTGCACAAACTCGCTCATAGCCAAGCGGCTGTCGATCAGCCAACGGACTGTCGAGGTGCACCGCGCCAGTGCGATGCGGAAGCTCGGGTTGCACAGCCACGTGGATTTGGTCAGTTACGCAATGCGCAAAGGACTTATTCCGCAGCGGGGAAGGTCGGGGCCGGCAAATTCCGGCAGGGGGCGTAGAGAGAATAGACCATAGACCAAAGACCATAGACCATAGACCATAGACCTCAGCGCGGCGCAGCCGCAACCGAATGATCGCGGCGAGATAAATGTGCTCGTTCCAAGCTTGGCGCTCCGTCGCGCCGCGCTGAAAGGGGCGACTCCGTCGCCCAACGGGGGGGAGATGCAAGTCGGATCAGCGGCCGAACAATTCGAAGGCAGAGGTCACGAAGGATCTGCTGATCTGCAGTTTCAGCACAGATCATCCAATATTATACTCCAAAGGCCGCGCTCTGGTGACAAACTGAGCAAACTCGCAGCCTGAAAATCTTCACAAAAACGATCGATTTCTCAATATAGTTATGCAGTATGCATTGAAAACAAGAGACAAGGTGAAGTGAAGATTGTTTATACATTACGCTTTT